>OBXF01000133.1_pt1 | contig 92962 bp, 97 predicted proteins | sample 1495371 | NCBI WGS metagenome assembly OBXF01 (sample SAMEA2580143, study PRJEB22360) | human gut metagenome | biome: human gut; feature: human-associated habitat; material: faeces | place: Denmark | collected 2008/2010 | reverse complement strand
CCTATTATACGATTAACTAAATAATGTTGGTTATTTGAAAATAAAAAACAAAGGGGAACGTGAGAATAATGAAAAAAAGTGTTGTTTTTAGTTTATTGGTGTTCACACTTCTTTTTGCTGGCTGCACGCCAAAAGAGGAGAAACCAGCTTCAGAAAGTACGGAAAATGCAAGCGCTACAAGCTTATCTATGACATCGTCAACCGAAGTCGCCCAAGAATCGACGGTCTCTTCTAGCGAAGCGGCTTTACCAAGTTCGGAACAGACCATCACAGGCGTGAGTGGAACAAACTATACCATCGATTTGCCTAGCAATTGGCAAGAGGTACCTGATTTCACTTCATTGAACCCTGACAATGATTTCATGTTGTCCGATGCGTTAGAAACGAAATATTTAGCTGCAGTCGTTGAATCGAAACAGGATTTTGCCGATTTAGAAACTTACCTCGGATTGGTTCAAGAAAATTTGGCAACAAGCTTCGATACGACTGCCACCTTTTTACCAATTCCTGACACAAAGGCCTATTTCGTTGATTTCCCAGCGACAGTTGAAGGGCTAAATATCCACTATATTTATTATGTACTTGAAACCGAAAATAATTACGTTCAGTTGTATGGGTGGACGTTAGAAAGCTTATACGACTCTTCAAAAGAGGAATTAACAGCGATCATGAACAGCTTTAAAGAAGAATAAACAAAACATCTGTACCCAGTTTGGCTAATAGCCACAAACATGGGTACAGATGTTTTTTCTTTTTATCTACGGACTACAAGACGTTGCCCTACCAGAATCAATGAGCCAGAAAGGTTATTCCATTGCATCAACTGATTCACAGTCACACCGTAGCGTCGCGAAATCCCCCATAAAGTGTCTCCCGAACGTACAGTATAGGTGGTGCCGTTTGATGAGGAAGCGTTCGTTTCTTGAACGTACGCTGCACTTACCCAGCCACGCCCTTCAATTCGATACCAGACATTGTTGCCATTGACACTGGTTCCGGTCTTTTGCGCAACTGCGCGAAAAGAGGAATTGTTCACCAATAAACCGACAATTCTTGCACTGTTAGACGCATCGGAGCGAATGTTCAGAGCTGCCGTTGTACGGAACTCTTTGTTGATACTTTGTTCAGAGCTATTACTTCCAGCGGTGACTTCTGTTACGTACGCAGCACTCACCCAGCCGCGTCCTTGGATTCGATACCACACACTGTTGCCGTTGACACTTGTTCCCGTCTTTTGAGCGACTGCTCGAAATGTTGCATTGCTTGCCAAGGAGCCGACAACAGAAGCGCTAGTCGATGCGTCTGAACGGATGTTCAAGGCAGCGGTGGTGCGAAACTCTTTGTTGATGCTTTGTTCGGCAATGTTGTTGCCGTTGCTGTTATCATTGTTATCATCATTGTTGTTGTCATTGTTGTTATCGTTGTTATTACCATTATTGTTGTTATCATTCCCACCCGTATTCGATGAGATCTCCGTCACGTGAGCGGCACTTACCCAGCCACGTCCTTGAATTCGATACCACGTCGTATTGCCGTTCACACTGGTGCCGCTTTTTTGCGCTACTGCTTCAAATGTTGCATTGGCAGCCAATGAACCCACGATCGAGGCGCTGGTGGAAGCATCCGAACGGATATTGAGTGCTGCATTTGTTCTGAATTGCTTGTTGATCGCCTGTTCAGAATTGTTATTGTTGTTATTGTTATTATCGTTTGAACCGCCACCACTTGATGTATCATACTGGGTCAAATTGTGCGTTTCAATCAAGTTGTTTAGCTTACTTGCATAAGCCGTGTCGGTGGCATAACGTCCTTGCAGCCATTGTGTCGCGTCACGATAAGAATTCGTATTAGACTTCCATGCCCCATGGTAGAAGAAAACACCCGGCGAGAATGAGGTGGTTCTCAAAACGTGCGCATTGTCTTGAAAAGATTCTTTTAATGAGGGGTATTTACGAAACTTCGCAATAATCGGATAGAGATTGCCATTCCCGTCATCTTCCATGGTTTGCATCTCTACAAATTGTCCATTGTAAGATCCCTTGATACCAAACATATTATTGGCAAGAGTAGTCAGCGTGGATTGCCCCCAACCTGATTCTAAGATCGCTTGCGCAATCATGACTGAAGCGTAGAGGTCATTGGCCCCCGCCACTTCTTGTGCCATTGGTCCTACTTGCTGAATAAATGCTTGCTGATTATTAGAACGTGCCATTGGATTGTTGTAGTTGGGCATGACCTTCGTTTCAATGGCGATCCGCTCTTCTTCTGACAGAACAGGAATGTCACGATCGATTTCTGCTTCATTCTGTTCAGAAGCATCATCTGCTGGGTCATTTTCGGGTACGTCTTGACTTTCTACTACATCCGAACTTTCAGCTTCTGATGGTTCGGTACTATCTTGCGTTGCTGGTGATCCCTCGTTGACTTCTTGATCTTCTACAATGCTCACGGAATCTTGCGTCGATGTGTCTTGGGTTGACTCTGCTGTTTCAACTACTTGAACACCATTTTGGGTTTCTGCTGACTCAAGTGTATCTGCTAAAACATTCATCGGCAAAATATTCACCGTACTAACAAGTGCAGCGGTTGCCGCCGCACTTTTACGGTAAAGAAGCCCTCTTTTTTGTTTCTTCGCACGATAACGAAGCTGTTTTCTTTCTTCCATTTGTCTCTCCTTAAAACTACAGCTAGCTACTTCTTACATTCTTACTGCAAAGCTAGGTGTAAAATGAGCGGTACTGCCAACAGAAACATTTTGTCCTGGGCGTGGTGCATGAATGTATTGTCCGCCACCTAAAGCAATGGCTACATGATAGGTGCTGCCTGATGAACCCCAGAATAACAGATCTCCTGGTTGTGCTTGGCTAACGGAAATCACTGTACCCGCTGTTTCTTGTGGTACCGTCCATCCACCAATATCTCTCCCTGTTACTTGTAAAAAGACATAGCGAGTAAACCCAGAACAGTCAAAGCTGTCCGGTCCTTTGGCACCCCAAACATAGGGTTTTCCGATATGCTTATAAGCTTCTGCCACGATTGCAGCACCATTTGTTGATGCTGGTGCAGAAGGTGCTGGCGGCGTCACGATCGGTGCAGGTGACGGAGCAGGCGTTGGCGCCGGTGTTGGTGTAACTGGCGTCGGTGCCGGTGTTGGTGCAGGAACTGCAGGTGCACTGTCCGCTGGCGTCTCTGGTGCTGCAGGTGTCACTGGTGTTTCTGGCTCTTGAATTTCTGGTGTATCTACTGGTGCTTCTTCTGGAGCCTCTGGTGTTTCAACTGGTTCAGATTCTTGCGTTTCCTCTGGCTGCGTTTCTGCTGGCGCTGCTGGCTCTTCCACTGGCGCTGGGCTCTCTGCTTCTGCGTCAGATTCGGTGCCCTCTGCTTGAACAGCCGCTTCATTCAAGGCTGCTTCTTCCGCTGCAGCTTGTTCTGCCTGCTGTTGCGCCGCTTGTTCCGCTTGGGCTTGTAAAGCCGCAACACGGGCAGCTTCTTCACGGATTCTTGCTTGCTCCGCTTCATAGGCTTCTTTTTCCGCCCGCAGCTGTTCTTTTTCTTCTTCTTTCGTTGCTTCTTCGTAGGCTAACTGACTAACTAAGACATTTAATTCTGCTTGGCTTGCTTCCAAGACACCTTTTTGTGCTTCCAGATGGCTCTGTGCTGCTTGCAATTCTGCCACTTTTTCTTGTGATTCCGCACGCTTTTGTTCAACTGCTTGTTGATCGGCTTTTTGCTGTTCGATCACTTCATTATTCGCTCGAATGATCGTCGTCATGGCATGTACCCGGCCCACTAGATCACTGACAGAATCAGCTTCTAGTACGGCTGTTAGAAAATTGTCGCCTTTTCCATTGACTTGTGTTTCTCTGGCTTGCTTTTCGATGTTTTCTGAGCGTTTGGCAATCCGCTCTTCTAACTGACTGATTTCCTGATCCAATCCTTCGATCGCTTGCAACAAATCACTTTGCTGCGCTAAAATGATTGCTGCTTCTTGATTTAATGAATCAATTTCTGCAGACAATCCATCAATTTCCCCTTGTACGCTTTGACGTTGCTGTCTCAACTGATCAATTTCGTTATTTTTTTGTTCGATCAATTGATCGTGATTCGTAGCTAAAACGGTCACAGGTCCGCCGAATGATGACAATACAATGCCACACATACACACTGTTGCAAAGATTTTCTTCTTCATCTGATCCTCCAAATTCAATTTTAAAACTTTTTTTTCATTTATTTGACCATTTTCATTTTACCATAGTTCAGCAGCAAACCCAATCCGTAAGCGATTTACATTTTAGTTACACAAATAAACTCTGTTTTTTTATTGCATGTTCCCCACTCCTCTGCGATCAACACCCCTAGTGAATCCCTATTTATCAACTGTTCAAGAAAACTTCCTAGAAAAAGTCCTTTTTCTTAAGAAAAAATAAATAATGTTGTAGATTTCACTTTGATTACATTAATTTTCTGCAAAATATGCTTGATTCACAAAAATTTTATAGACGAAAAAAAGCTCCTTCCTAGTGTTTTCTAGAAAAGAGCGAGTTTTTTTGTCTTAGTTATTCGCGATAAGGGAGTAGTTGTCTCATTACAGCGATTTGGTCATCTATGGTCTGTTCTGTGATGTGACCGGTCAGAGCCAAAATCCCCAATCCTTCAATCACGAACATATAGTTTTCTGCAATCACTGCCAAGTTTTCATCTTTTAACACGCCTTGCTGAACGCCGACTTGAAAGATCTCATGGATCGTCCGTTTCGTCTCCGAAAGTTGTGCTTGTTGCAGGGAACTGGAGGCTTCGGTTTTATGCGTATAGTAATACTCGTAGACGGCTCGCAGCATACCGTCAGAAATGCTGTGGAGTAGACGCTTGCGATGGTCGGAAAAATATTTGTTTAAAATCGTTTCAAAGGGCACTTGCTCCATGATCATCTCTCGTACATCATCAAATTTTCGTTTGGAGCGCTGCTCTAACACTGCCAAAAAAATCTCATCCACCGAACGAAAGTATAAATAAATGCCACCACGACTAATGCCACACTCTTCGATAATGTCCTTCATTGTCGCATCGATCAAGCCTTTCTTACTAAAGACGACTTTGGCACTTTCAAGAATCAAATCACGCTTTTGTTGTTTTTTCTTTTCCGCTGTAGTCAATTCGCTCTGTTGCTTCTTTGCCATTTTTTTGGCTCCTTTCATCACATTATTAATGACACTCGTGTCATTTTGTTGTATAATCAACCTAACTTAAAAATGACACGAGTGTCATTATAAAAAAGGAGTTTTTACAATGAATACAAAAAGCAAAACCTATCGCCTTGTCATTCGTGCCATTTTGACTGCTATTATTATTTTACAGACGATGGTGCCTTTCCTTGGATTTATTCCAATCGGTATCACTAGTTTAACGATCATCCATATCACGGTGATCGTCGCTGCCATCGTTTTAGGGACAAAAGACGGGATGTTCATCGGCTTAGTCTGGGGGATTTTTACCATGATCCGTGCGTTTACCTCTCCGACAACACCCTTGGACATTGCCGTTTTCACCAACCCAATCATCTCGGTGGTTCCCCGTGTATTGGTTGGCTTAGTGGCTGGTCTCCTGTTTACGATCATTTACAAAAAGACAAAAAAAGTCGTCGCTGCTTCGATTGTTGCAGCAATCTTTGGGACCATCACCAATACAGTTTTGGTCTTAACGTTAATGGGAACCTTGTATACTGGCTTAGTTGCCACTACCTATGGTGTCGATGCTTCGGCTTTATTCGTGACCCTCGGTGGAATCGCTGTAACGAATGGAATCTCCGAGGTGATCACAGCTGCGATCTTAACACCCATTCTAGTAAAAGCCTTATTTGCAGCAACCAGCTTACGTCCAGAAAATCGTTAGTCCCTTCTCTTATCCTATCATTTTTTTCACATTCTGAGTACTCTTTGTCCAAACATTAAAAGCCCCCGATCGAAGAAAGCTTCTATTGTATAGAAAAGCTTTCTTCGATCGAGGGACTTCTTCTTTTATTGGTTAAAAAAAGGTGGACAGCAAGGCAAGGATCGCTAGACCGCCTTGGGTCAAAATAATTTTCTTGTCGCTAGTCACACTGCCATATGCAGCCACTAAGATAATGAAGATCAACAGCAAGCGACTGATTTCCAATGGCGCTGAAGCAAAGGTAATACTATACAGTAACCCCAAACCAATCAGCCCATTGTAAACGCCTTGGTTTTTGAACAAGGTCACAACGATCGGTCGTTCAAGTTCTGCTTTCGTCACGTTGAAGACCCGCGCTGTTGCTTTGGATGTAGTGGCAAATGTTTCTAAATAGAGAATATAGAAAAATTCTAAGGCAACCAGTACAATCAAAATCGTCGATAAAATCGTCATCTTTATTCTCCTTGATGAGCGACAACGATCTCGCTCGGTTTGGCTCCAAAGTCAGGCATTTGTTGGAATAATTGTTGCAGCAGCGGGTTTTGATTGTGGGCGGTAATTGCTTCTTGATTCGCCCATTTTTCCACCATGACAAACCGATTGTTCTCTTCCAATGATTCATAGAGATGATAGCCGTGGCAGCCTTCCTCAGCTCTCGCCGATGCTAATAATGGCGTAACAGCTGCTAAAAAATCTGCCCGCTTTTCTTCTTTGATGTAAAACGTTGCATTGATGATTTCCATCGTTTTCCCTCCTCTTATAGAAATGTCGTAATTTGTTCTGCGTCTAACCGAACGGATTCATAGCCTAATTCTTTGGCTTTTCCGACTGAAAGGATCATGACAGGAACATAACGTTCTTTGTCTAAGCCAAAAGCTTCGGCTAATTGATCTGCTTCAAAGCCGCCGATTGGGTTGGTTTCATAGCCATGCGCCCGCGCAACTAACATAAATTGCATCGCTGCTAAACTAGCGTCGATCTTCACCACATCATTCATTTGTTCTTTTGTAAGATTTTCGTAATGCGGAATGATCGCTGCTAATTGTTGGTCACGTACTTCCGCTGGCATTTTGCCTTCTGCTACTGCTTTGTTATAGATTTCTTCTCCTAGTTCATGACAAAGCATATCACCAAAAATCAAGACCATTGCAGAAGAGGTATCATTTTGACGGACGTTGAAACGAATCAACGGTTTCAATTTTGCTTTTTGCTCATCGCTTTCCACAACGACAAAGCGCCAAGGCTGCATATTGACTGAGGAAGGTGCTGTCGTTGACTCTTGGATCATGGTCAACATTTCTTCATGGGGGATTTTGTAGGTTTCATCATAGACACGAACCGATTTTCGGCCAAAGGTGATCTCTGAAAAATTGTTATTGCTGTATTCTGTCATGGGTTTGCCTTCTTTCATGGAACTAATTTCATAAGTAATGTTAGAAGCTGTGCTTCTTCTTCTTCGGTCAAATTGATGCCTAACGACTCCTCAGAGCTGGCATGCTTTGAAGCACAACTAGCCAAATCGGCTTGTGCTTTCGGTGTCAAAGAAACAAAAATCTCGCGGTTATTGTCTTTGTTTCGTTCCCGTGTCACAAATTGTTTTTCTTCGAGAATCTTCAAATGCCGAGTGACCGCTGCACTATCGATCTTCAATTCATTCTGTACTTGATTTTGGGTACAGCGTCCTTGCTCATTCAAAAACTGCAGCAACTGATAACGGGTCAGACTAAAGCCAGTCTCTTTTTCAAAGATCGCCGTTAATTCTTGATTCACGATTTTCATCCGATACAGCAATCCGCTTAGCTCACGTAAATTCATTGCATAAACCGCTCCTTTAATCGTTGACTTGTCAACTGTTGACTAGTCAAGTATAAATCATTTTCTTTTGCTTGTAAAGAGGAAGCAAAAAAGACCCGCAACTAGGCGATCTTCATCAAGGATCGAATCAGAAATCATTTGATGAAGGTGCACCATTAGGCTGCGGGTCTTCGTTACTCCAGTATCGAAAAAATACGGTAGAATTTATTTTATTTTAATTGGAAGAGTTTCTTCAAGCCCATCACGATCAGTGTAGAGATCGCTGCAGCAGCGAAGATAATGCCCCACGTGCCAGCTTGAATCGGCATCGTATCCAATAGCTCATTCATAAACGGTACATAGACCGCTGAAAGCTGTAAGCCCACGGAAAGGAGCAATGCCCCCATCAATGGTTTGTTTTTCAAGAGGGTTTTGTCTAAACCAAAGCCGCTGCTCTTACGAACGTTGAAAATATGCATCAATTGCGCCACTGCCATAAAGGTAAAGGTTGCTGTTTGTGCATAAAGCAACTCGTGATCCGTCAGCATCAGGAAGTTGAAGAAGCCAAACGCCACCAAACCAATCACGACCCCACTTAAAATGATGCGTCCTAAGAAACGCTTGTTAACGAGGCCATCCGCTTTTGTGCGGGGCTGGCGCTTCATAATGTCGTCTTCAGCTGGTTCAAAGGCTAATGCCATGGCTGGAGCAATATCGATGACTAGATTCAAGAAAAGGATATGCAGCGGTTGGATCGGCATGGGCATCAAGAAAATGACACTTAGAAAGATCGTCACGATCTCAACCATATTACAAGAGAACAGGAAGGAAACATATTTTTTGATGTTGTCAAAAATGATGCGTCCTTCTTTGATAGCATCGACGATCGTTCCAAAACGGTCATCCGTCAAAATCATATCGGAAGATTCTTTGGCTACTTCTGTCCCCCGAATCCCCATGGCGATCCCGATATCGGCGCCGTTGAGTGCTGGCGCATCGTTGACCCCATCGCCAGTCATTGAAACGATATCGCCTTCTTCACGCAACGCTTCCACAAGCTGTAATTTATTTTTTGGTGAAACTCGAGCAAAGACAGCGACTTCTTCAATTTTTTCGTTAAAGCCTTCTTGCCCTGCCAATTCATCGATCTCACGACCCGTCATGGTTTTTTCATGGTCTTTTAAGCCAATTTCTTTGGCGATCATGGATGCCGTCTTCGGATGGTCCCCAGTGATCATTTTCACTCGGATCCCCGCTTCTTGTGCAACCTTCACTGCTTCTTTGACATCTGTTCGCGGCGGATCGACGATGCCCGCAAAGCCTTGGATCTTGATTTCCTGCAGTGCTGCTTTCAGCTCTGCTTCGTCCGTTCCACCTTGATAATCCTTGATGCAACCGACAGCGATCACCCGCTGCCCATGACTGGCTAACGTGTCATTGTATTCATGAAGCTGTTCTTTTTCTTTGGCATCAGCATCGGCTAAATCAATCAAGACATCTGGTGCCCCTTTGATGATCAATGTCCGTTGCTTTCCTTCATACACGGTCACCATGTATTTGTTGTCGGAATCAAAGGGCATTTCTGCGATTTTCTTCAGCCCGCTGTCCTGCTCTTTTTGGCGATCGATGCCGATTTTTTGACCTAAAACGACGAACGCCCCATCTGTTGGATCACCGAGGATCTCGTATTGCCCTTCGTTTTCACGTAAAGTGGCGGTGGTACATAAAGCGCCGTTTTCGATCATCCCTTGCAGCGCATCATGTTTGGCTGCATCGATCTCGGTTTCATCCTCCGAGTCTGCCTTGTAAAATTTTCCGTTGGGTTCATACCCATTTCCTGTCACTTTGAACATTTCTCCTGAACCTAAAATGATCTCGGCGACCGTCATTTGGTTTTCTGTCAGCGTCCCCGTTTTGTCACTGGCAATGATACTGGTGGCGCCCAGAGTCTCTACGGCTGATAACGATTTGACCAGTGCTTTGTGCTCGGCCATCGTTCGCATTCCACGAGACAATGTGATCGTCGAAACGGCTGGCATTGCTTCAGGAATGGCTGCGACAGCTAAAATAATCGAAATATGGATCATTTCGACAAATGGCTGATTCGTCAAGACCCCAGCGATCAAAACTGCCACCGCAGCAAAAAGCGCGGCAATAATGATTGCTTTTCCTAGCTTGTCCAATTCGATATCTAACGGCGTTTGACGTTTTTTGTCACCCGTCAGCATGTCACTGATTTTTCCGACCTCGGTCTTCATACCGGTTTCTGTCACTACCGCATAGGCATTTCCCCGAGTTGCCGCAGTTCCTGCGAAAACGACATTGCGGCGATCGCCTAGTGGCACATCTTCTTCATAGGTTTCTCGTGCATCTTTTTCCACAGCTTCTGACTCACCGGTCAGCGCTGATTCGATGCAGGCAAAGTTGCTCGTTTCAAGTAAGCGGGCATCTGCCGCAATGGCATCCCCTTCTTCCAGAACGAGAATATCGCCTGGAACGATCTTTGCCGACTCGATCTCCATTACTTCTCCATCACGAATCACTTTTGCGGTAGTGTAAATCATGCTTTGAAGAGAATCAATTGATTTTTGTGCTCGTAATTCTGTAATGAAGCCTGTCATTACAGCAATCACCACGGCAATCAATACTGCAATTCCTTCAACCGTTTCCCCCATCGCAAAAGAGAGTAACGCAGCTGCTAGCAATAAATAAACAATCAAGTTGTTCAAGTTATGCCACAGCAATTCCCATACAGAAAGGGATTCTTGTTGCTGGATCGTGTTTTCTCCGTATTTTTCTAAGCGTTTGTCGGCTTCTTTCCCGCTTAGGCCTTGCTTGCGGTCACTTTCAAAATGTTTCAAGGTCTCTTCAGTCTTTTGCTGGTAAAATTTTTCCATCAAATTCCTCCTTTAAATTATAAACTTCTTGCCGAGGGTTTCCACGTTTCTGAAGGGATAAATCGGTACAGATACCTTGCACAGTCATTTTTGATTTGAATTGGTTCAGGCGATCGCTGAATGAAAGGAATATAGCCAATAAGAAAAGCAAGCGCAGGTTGACTGGCTGAGGGAAAAGGTATGTGTGTTGAGCATCGATCATTTTGCGAGCAATGAAGTCGCTTCTTTTAATCGTCGTAAGTGATCTTTCTATGTACGTACTTTGTGAAAAAACCATCCGGCCTACTTCTAACCTATCATGGATGAAGATGTTCGCAAAGGATTTTGCTTCACAAGTGGTGTAAAAAAACAGTCGTAACAAAATTAGCACCACCGCTTTTGGTGACGATTGGGCAGCATGTCAGTAATGCCAAACAGGTACTCGTTTCGGTGTTTTCTTAATAAACTAAGCTTTTGCTATGTTGTGATTTACAATGTTACAACTCTAGCAAAAAAATAACTTTAAAAAGAGAACGCTTGCTGTTCTTACTTTATTTTAACAAAAAACAACAAGAAAGAAAACATCCTTGTTGTTTTTTGACATAAATTATTCGTTTCTGACCTCTTATAACAACTGGTTACGAAATCATTTTACGAAATAGTGTATTATTGCTCATATCTTATGATTCTTTTCCTCATAATAGGCAATCCCCAGCTGTGTTCGGTTCGAGACTGCCAGCTTTTCCATAATGGTGATCGTTTTATTACGGATCGTTCCTTCACTTAAAAATAGCTGGTTAGCGATTTCTTTATTGGTCAGCCCTTGTGCAACTAAGCGGGCAATATCACATTCTCGAGGCGATAATTTTTCCAGCAATGAGGTTTCTGGACGTGTTAAGTGAGGTAGTACTGGCCCATCAATGATGCTCGTTCCTTCATACAACAAACGCAACTTTTGCGCAATTGACGCGATTTTATCTGTTTTGACTAGATAGCCGTCAGCCCCAGCACTTAACGCCTGCAGACTATTTTTTTTATCGGCAAAAGTCGTCAAGACCATGACCTTGGTAAGCGGATGACTTTTCTTGATCAAACGGGTTGCGCTAATCCCATCAATTCCCGGCATTCGAATATCCATCAGAACGATATCTGGCTGATGAACTCTGCATTGCTCTATTGCCGTACTTCCATCTGGAGCTGTCCCTACTACTTCTATATCCGATTCGCTGGCTAATGCAAATGACAAGCTCTTGCGGATCAGTATATCGTCATCAACAATCAGTAGTTTCATTGTGCGCTTCCTCCTTTCTGATTTTACCATCGGCAACTTGCAAAATGGGAATAATAGCAATCACCTTAAATGTCTCTTGCGAGTCTACGGCGAAATGACCACCAATTGCGTTCAATCGATACCGCAAATTTCTCAACCCGATCCCAGGAGAAGGATCTTTACTGACAATACCATCATTCTCAATACTCAAACGCACAATATAAGGCGTAATGTCTAACTCAACAGTAATTTTTTTCGCAGCTGAATGCTTTACGATATTTGTCAGCCCTTCATTTAAACAAGACTCAAGCGTCTGCCAAGCATTGCTAGAAACTTTTGTACTATCACCAGATGCAATAAATGTGATCGGACAAAAAGAAAAATCATCACAAATTTCTGTTAATCTATCGATACCTAACCTATTGACTGTGCTAATGTTGTGGACTCCTTCTCTTAGCTTTTCAACGCCATCAGAAAGATGACTCAAAGCCGTATCATATAGTTCTTCGATTTCTGGATCTTCAAATCGAAGCAGTGGTTGGATCGTCTGAAAAGAAATATATGCCCCAATAATCGCATGTCCCGCGTTGTCATGAAGATCGCGAGCGATCCTTGCTCGCTCCATGACTGCCGTCATTTGTTCCACCTCTTTTAGAGCAAACTGAAGCTCTTGCTGCAATTTCAAATGTTCTTGAAATGATTTGGCTGCTTCATTTGCAGCGACGAAGCGCTGATTTCGTTCGCATTGCCATAGCCTTAATAATTGTCCACATCCCGCAGAAAAAAGAACATAGATAAAAAAGGAATGCTCTTTGATTAGCAAAGGATAAAAAACAAAAAGCAAAGAAAAATAGTAACCGGCAAAAATCACTTGAAACAAAATCAGGCAGCTACCGATAATGAATAAGACAAATGGCATACTATTGCCAAGGATGATTAACAGTGTACTATCTAACAACAAACTCCAATCGCTATTTTTTACCCTTTGTCTAAAAAGAAAAAATACCACTAGACTTAAGGTGAAAAAGAATCCTTGAGGATCATCCCCAGCAAAAAAAATCAGCATTGTAAAAGATACTAGGTGGACTATCCGAAAACATAAAGAGGGTACAATCATCATACCAGACTCCTTTTACCTCCGAATAACAAGAACGTCCCTGCAAAGAGCAATAGAATCAATTGAAAGAATAAAAATTGTTGATTAATTCCATAACCAACTAATTCAGTGAGACTTTTCGATACCCAAAACGCTGGAAAAAGCATGCTGAAACGTTGAATCAACTCAGGAAGCAACTCTAACGGAAAGACGAGACCTCCTATAATGGCAATAATCGAATAGAAAATCATGAAAATCGAGTTCGTCGATTCCTTCGATTTGAAAACGGTATACCAGGCAAAGGCAAAAGCAACCGAAACAAAACCAAAAATGGTATAGATAATCAAAAGACCTGCTGTCAATTCCCAAGACCAACTATATAACCCTTTACCGATAGCTAAAATAACTGTCGTTTGAACAATGAGGGGCAACACCGCAGATAAGAGATTTTGGCTAAGATAATGAAGCATAGTGATTGGGGAGGTCAAGATTCGAACGATGACCCCATCTTCTCGATCATTGAGGATCGACTGCGTCATAAAGACAGAGGAGGACATCATAATCAAAGCAAGCAAGCCTAAGCCATTCGCTTGCTCATTTTGCCAAAGCGGACGAAAGAAAATCAGTAACAAAGGGAGGACAAACTGTGTTACTATTGCCGCTTTGTTGCGCATGCTTCGCTTCAACGAATAGATAAAAATCGGCACTATCGATTCCGCTCCTTTCCTTTTACAATCATAATCAATAAGATAGTCACAACTAGATAACCGCTGAGACATGCCAGATAGAACCCCGAAGATCGAATCCCCTTTGCCAAAACGGTTGTCTCTTGAATAGCATTCGTTGCTAGCGTAATGGGGCTATAGTCAAATAAGAGTTGAATTGGCTTTGGTAATGTAAAACCTGAAATTTCTAAACCAACACCACCGCCTATGGTCATAAATATCCATGGCAATACCAGTACGGTGCTCCTAGCTGTTTCATTGGTCTTTGTCACGAGACAAACAAAAAGAGCCAATAAATGTGTAAAACATGACATCATAAGCACGGTCAATCCTGTAATCGAAAGATTCCCCCAGTCGGTAGGAAACACTAAAGATGTAATAACGATGATTGCGGTAGCTTGCAACAAAGCATACAGATAACTGCCGCTGGCCATCGCAGTAAAAAAATGACCTTTAGGTACAGGTGAAACCCCTAAACGAAACCGCATACTGGTTTTTTGATCCTTTGTATAAACCATCACAAAACTTTCCATAAAAAAGAATTGAAAAGAAAGCATCAGCACAATTGAGGAAGCAGTCAATACAACATCATAGCCCGCAATTTCTTCCGTCTGCTGATTAACTAAACCATTGATTAGTACAAAAACCAATGGCAAAAAGACAAACAATAAATTCATTGGATCTTTAAAAAATCGATTAAAATAATGAATAAATAAACGATCAAATGTAATCATATTAAATACCGCCCCCATCTCTTAAGCTTTTTCCTGTCAAGGTTAAGAAAACATCTTCCAATGTCGCGCGTTCTTCTGTGAAAGATGACACCGCTCCATGTTGTTGAGCAATTTCCATAATACGATGAATGTTTCCAGATCCTGAACTTGAAGTTACTAGATAATCGTTTCCTTGCAGAACAACGGATTTTACACCCGCAATAGAGGCAATTTTTTCTTGAAGCATCGGTGAAGGATCGCTGCTGACAAAGCGAATGCGTTCTTCATGCTGCAATCGTTTCACTAGTTCCTGCATCGTTCCTTCCGCAATCACTTTGCCAGAGTCCATAATGATGATGCGATCACAAATTGTTTGTACTTCTTCCATATAGTGAGTGGTGTAAACAACGGTTGTCCCAGCTGCCGCAATTTTTTTGACTGCTTCTAAAATATGATTACGTGATTGCGGATCAATTCCTACTGTTGGTTCATCCATGATCAACAATTTGGGCTTATGGACAAGCGCACAACCGATGTTCAACCGTCGCTGCATCCCGCCAGATAGTGCTTTGGGTTTCTTTTTGGCATGCTCTTCTAAGCCAACAAACGCCAACACTTCTGCAACACTTTTATGCAACCTCTCTTTTTTTAACCCGTACAGACTGCCGAAATAGCGCAAATTTTCGACCACCGTTAAATCATTGCAGACAGTGATCTCCTGAGTGACCAACCCAATCGCTCGTCTAATGTTGCGATTGTGTATCGATTGCTTTTGCCCAAAAATACTTATTTCTCCGCTATCAATCGGTAATAGACCGCATAACGAGTGGATCGTGGTCGTTTTTCCAGCACCATTAGGTCCTAGCAAGCCAAGTATTTCACCTTTGCGAATCGTGAAACTTAAATTTTCCAAAATCATTTGATCACCATAGCGTTTAATCACATCATTCATCTTTGCAAGCATCAATTTCTCTCCTCTTTTTCTCAATTCATTTGATACGCCTAGTATAGAAGAATTCATCGTAAGGTAGTAGGTACCATTTGTCACTTCTTTGAAAAAAAGAGAATTACCGTTCTTAAGAAAATAAGCAAGGTTACGTAATTCAAGTGAAATAAAACATAAAGAGTTTACCATTATCTAGTTAGAATTAAAAAACATTTTATTCAGTAACCTATGAAAAAGATACGTCTGCTAATTTTTGATCAAAATAGTCTCGAGATCCAGGTTCCCATCTTATTCCCTTCTCATCTAAATCGTTTTATTCTCAAAATCGGCGACACAAAAAAGCATTCCACAATTGAATGATAAATCACCAACCGAAGAATGCTTCGTATTTATTCTACTTTATGAGGGAACTTCCTCACTCTCGATGTAGCAATAGACTCGCAGATCAGGCAAAGCCTGTTTGATCCGCTGTTCGATGGTATCGATAAATACGCTTGGTTCTTCGGGTCCTAGCTTCAAGGTAAGGTCGGCGACGATCAAAAGTTCTTCTGGACTTAGATGGAGGGTTCGCAAATCTTTGATTTGGATGATGGCAGGGTCGGCTAAAATTTGTTTGATCGCCATTAAATCAGAAGCAGAAGCGCCTTCTCCAATCAAGAGGCTATAAAATTCTTTGGCTAAAAAGACAGCAGCAGCAATCAGCAACAATCCACCTAAAATGCCGCCGAGGGAATCAAATACTGGATTGTCCGTCAATGCGGTCAATAAGATCCCTGCGATGGCGATCGTCACGCTACCTAAGGCAAATAAATTTTCCGTGAAGCCTAAAAGCAGATCGGAATCGCGGCTTTCTTTTAAGAAACGAACGAGGGGCTGGTTTTGCTTGTTTTGTTCTTTGACTTCTTGCCACCCCTCTTGAACAGCCGTCACTTCAATGAACAAACTGACAAATAAGATCGCTGCCACCAGCTGGAGCTGTTCCACTTCATGGGTGGGGTCTAGCAGATCACGGCTGGCTTCAACAACCGCTAAAATCCCACCACCTAAAAAAACTGTCATGGCAACTACAGTACTAAAAAAATAGGTCGCTCGTCCTTCACCAAACTGATGCAGTTCGCTGCGTCCTCGCTGTGCTCGGTTTTCACCGATGGCTAGAAGTCCTTGATTGATGCAATCGATTAGACTATGTATACTTTCATTCATCAAGACTGCACTGCCGCTAAAGAAGTAGCCGATGGCTTTCATGATCAACCCTAAGACATGGGTCAGCAAAACGATTCTACGGGCTTTTTGCTCTTGCTGTTTTTCCATCATGGTTCCTCCTTCGGTGTCGGACTCGCTGTAACAAGCTGTCTCTTTTCTTAAGCATAGCACTGCACTTCCTAGATGAAAACGAAAGTGGCTTGCGACAAAGATTTACCATTTGCTCCCCTCTTGAACGCAAAAAAACCAGGATTTCTCCTGGCTTGCTTCTGACAATTATACTTCATTAATAATTTGAATCTGATCCATACTCCGTGCCATAGCCCGTTCCGTTGTCAGTACCGTACTCGTTGCCATAACCTGTTCCTTGAGACCCGTCGTCGTATCCTGTCTGAGCACCTGTGTTTTGATTTTGGGTACTCTGTTCTTCTGTCTGCTTGCCTAATGCCTTAAGCATGTCGTTTCGGATTTCATTGTAAGAGTAGTCTTGGATGTACACAATGGACTGACCATCGTAAGACTCCCCATCATACCATTCAAAGGTATGACTATTGATTTCAAACCCTGAAATCATATTTCCAGCAAGGGAAACTAAATCTTCAAATTTAAAGTTTGTATTTACGTCTTCGCTGACTGAGTCTAAGATTTCTTGATACTTGGTGACATTATTGATTTTCAAAGCCTGGTGGATCGCTGCTTCAATGACTTCTTGCTGACGATTTCCCCGATCCACGTCGGTATCCATTTTTCGAATACGCGCAAAAATCAAAGCTTGCTCACCGTTCAACAACTGACGACCTTCCGGAATCAATGTTTCCCCAGAGTTATCTGCGGCATAATCTTGATTTATGTCGTAAGGGACATTTACAGTTACACCACCAATTGCATCAATAATTTTTTTAAAGCTTATGAAATTCACATTTACATAGTAATCGATTGGTAATTGCAAATAATTTTGAACGGTTTCGATCGTGGCATCTTCTTCTCCGACTGTATAAGCACTATTGATTTTTGCTGTGGTATAGATCGTACCCGTTCCAGTTCCATCATAGATATTCGTCCAAATATCCCGCGGGATGCTGACCATATCGATTTTTTTATTTTCGCCATCATAAACCATGTAGATCAAACTATCAGTACGTGCGCTGTCTAAATGATCTGTTTGTTCACGTTCCTCATCATTATCGACACCCATCAATAAAACACCGAACTTAGAACTTACATCGGATGTTTTGAGTGATCCATCCTCTTTTCCTTTGTTAGAGGTTATCACAGCGGATTCTTTAAACATTTTATCCACTGAATTTTTTGCTGCATAATACGTATAGCCGGCAAATAAAACGATGCCTGCAATGGCGAAAAGAAAGATTCCTCCAATAATCACGCGTTTGTTGCGCGCTTTGTGGGCTCTTTGCTGTTTATATCTCGTCTTTCTATCCATAGTGCCTCCTTCATTTCTCCTGAATTGCTCTCCCCGATTGTACCAGAATTTTTACGATCCGCCTATTTTTTTAAGAAGTTTTATTCTTTTTCTGTGAAGTCCTTTAAACATTCCTTAAAAATAATTCTGGTAACAAAAGAAACTTGGATAATTAGTCAACTTCTATGGATATTTTATTAAAAAACGAGTTTTTTCATTCACCCTTTTTGGATGGATCAACTTCCTTTTCGACAGTCAGCTGAATAATTACACCAAAGGGATCGCGAACACTTGCATAAAAAAACGCAAAAGCATTCTCACTTGGTGCTTGGATCGTCTGACTGCCTTTTTGCCTCAATCGTTGATAAAGCTTCTGAGCTATTTGGCTCTCCGCTAGCGTCAAACTCAGTGACAAGTGATTGCCTCGCTGAATCGTCTCTCCTTCAACTAATGGATTGTCTGCCAGCTGCAACTGAAAATCTCCGATCTGTAGGATGGAGTGAGAAAGATACTGTTCTTGTCCCGCAAGAATCTCCAGCGTTGGATCAAGTCTCTCACGATACTCCTGGTTGGTGATGGCAAATAAGAGGGTTGCGTCTAATGTTTCTTGATAAAATTGAATGGCTTCTTGGGCTTTGCCGTCTAACGTTAAAAACAAAGCGATTTTTGGTTCGATCATTTGTTGGTTCCTCCTTTTCTTGTTACCATAAGTGTAACTGTGAATATTGCCAAAACTTGGCACCATTGGAGAAAGAAATGAAAAAATCAGAACGCTTAACACAGGAACTATTGTATTTACAAGGAAAAACCACTTTTCATCTAGCCGATTTGATGGACATCTTCGCAATCTCAAAACGTACAGCCGTCCGTGATGTCCAATCATTGGAAGAGCTGGGCTTGCCTCTCGTGGTAGAAACCGGTCGTTATGGCGGCTATCAGATTTTGAAAAATCAACTGACCCCCTTGTACTTTGACAAAAACGAACGGTATACCCTTTTCTTTGCTTTACAGCTCTTACAAAAATTAACCGATTCTCCTTTTGATCGGAGCTATCAAGGGCTACGGCGAAAATTGTTGCAGTCTTTTTATCAAGGAGACACTGAGTGGTTAGAAAAAATGGAGACGACGGTTTCGTTTCAAGGGGTGCCTCAATTGACGAGTACACCGATCCTCTCAGCGCTTTTTTCAGCGATCGTACAAGAACAGGTCATCCAATTTACCTATCAGCGTTATCAAAAAACGAGCAAAATCGTTCAGCCCTATCAGCTGGACTTTCGTGCTGGCTACTGGTACTGTTTGGCCTATGACTGTCAAAAGCAGGCTTTTCGCCGCTATCGCTGTGATGCAATACAGGGACTTGCTCCGACTGAAAAAACAGGCTATACCTTGCAGCAGTTAGCTGAAAAACAGCTGCAGCAACAAGTGTTGACACAAACACTGGGCTATCACATCCGCTTTGATCTATCGGCAAAGGAACGCTTGTGGCAAGAAAAATATCCTGACATGGCAGTGGTGGAACGTCCTAGCGAGCTTTGCTTAGAGGGGCACATTGCCGACAATGAGCTGGGTTTTCTGGCTGATTTTCTCTTGCAATTTGGTCCAACCATCAAAGAAATCCACCCGTTAGTCCTCAAACAAGCGTATACTGAAAACGTTCGGCAATGCTGCAGCCATTTGCAATGGACTGACCGCTTTCCTGCATTGATTATTGATTGCTTGCTTGCGGCGAAACTGATTCTAATTGATAAGGAGTTTTCTACCTATGTTTCTTTTAAATAAAAAAACCTTCCAAGCATTGGCAGCCCCCTATAGGACAGAAGGGGCTGCCATCGGCTATGCAAAATGGCAGTCCTTCAACGCCATCACCAGCCGTAGCCTGCTCGTTTTAGATGATCAGCATTTGACGATTTTGGCGTTGAATCTTTTCTCGACAAAAGTCGTGCAGCACAAAAGCATACCGCTTGCTGAGCTGAAAAAACAGCACAAAGATCCTGTTGTAGAGATGCTCGTCCCGATTCGCTTTACTTATAAAGGGGAAACCTACCGTTTTCAAATGCAGCGAGTGATCTTGCCCTTGGGAGATTGGCAAAAAACCTTTCTTACCCGCTGGCAGTCGTGGTAAATGAGCAGCAACTGGCAAGGTACGTTTTCCTAGAAAAAGACTTTTCAAGTGATTTACATTTTTTTTGCAAGAAAATGAATAGATTTTTCAGGGGATGTTTTCGGTTATTTCGTTCTATGGTAAGATGTCCCTAAAGAATTGGAGGCTGTTATGGGTTTTATTGCAAGTGAACGTTTACTGCTTCGTCCGTTTCAAGAAAGTGATTTTGCCGATACCTTTGCTATTTATCGGCAAGCGGAAGTCTGCCGATTCTTACTTCATGAGCCTTGGCAGAAAGAAACGGCAGCTGCGGCTTTTGCCAAAAAGTGTCAACAGAACGCCTTGGCGGACCAAGCAGGTCTTTCTTTGGCAGTACTACACGACCAAACGGTCATCGGCGATTTGTCGGTGTGGTCTACTGGTCAGCCGTCTTCCGTTGAAATCGGCTATGCCTTCCATCCGTCATTTGGCGGACAAGGGTTTGCTCAAGAAGCATTGAAAGAATTGTTGGGCTGGTTGTTTGCCAGTCAGAAGATCCATCGGGTCCAAGCGACGCTAGATGCCCGCAATCAGGCCTCAGCCAAGCTTTGCCAACGCATTGGATTACGCCAAGAAGCACATTTTATCCAAGACTGGTGGAACAAGGGGGAATGGACCGATAGTTTGGTTTTTGCCTGTTTGGCCAGTGAACATCCTGCTCATCCGAAATAATTTAGGAGGTTTTTTATGATTAGCTTGTTACGCTATGCCAAGGATTATCGCAAACAGATTATTCTTGGTCCGTTTTTCAAATTTTTAGAAGCGGTGTTTGAATTGGTCCTGCCTTTGCAGATGGCCGCTTTAGTCGATGAGGGGCTACGGCAAAACAATTGGTCGAAGGTCGTTGAAATGACGATCTGGATGATCGTGATGTCCGTGGTAGGCATGATCTGTGCCGTCATCTGTCAGTATTATGCTTCCGTCGCTTCTCAAGGCTTCGGGACGGAACTACGCAATCGCTTGATGAAAAAAATCAACACCCTTTCCCATAGCGAACTGAACTTATTCGGGACGGATACCTTGATCACCCGAATGACCAACGACATCAATCAGATGCAGAGTGCTTTGGCGATGCTGATTCGGCTGGTGGTCCGTGCGCCCTTCTTAAGTATCGGTTCGGTGATTATGGCCTTTGTCATTGATTGGCAAGCTGGCTTGATTTTCCTACTCGTCTTACCGCTCTTTTGTATCGTCTTATTCTGGATCATCGCCAAAACCGTACCATTATATAAGAAAGTTCAAATTCATCTCGACGAATTAAACGAACTAGTGAGTCAAAATTTAAGCGGGATTCGGGTGATTCGTGCCTTTGCCCGCACAAAAACGGAAACGAAACGTTTTGATAAAGCAACTGATGATTTAAGTGATGTCTATTTACGGGTCACAAATCTCTCCGCCTTATTGACGCCTGCCACCACCTTGATCATGAATGTCGGCATTATCGCGTTGTTTTATATCGGTGGATTCAAGGTCAATATTGGCAATTTGCAGCAAGGACAAGTGTTGGCACTGGTCAATTACATGAATCAAATGCTCTTAGCATTGATCGTGGTTTCCAACTTAGTGATCATCTTTACCCGTGCCGCAGCATCTGGTTCACGGATCAATGAAGTGTTAGCCACTGAGCCGTCGATCGGCGATGAGCTTTCAGAAGTCTTTATGGATCAGCCGAAAAACAACGTCGGAGCGATTCGCTTTGAGCACGTTGATTTCCGCTTTTCAAAAGAATACGGATTAGCCTTGAAAAACATTGATTTCCAAGTCGCGCCAGGGTCTATTTTAGGTATCACTGGACCAACCGGGAGTGGGAAATCTGCCTTGACCCAATTGATTCCCCGTTTCTACGATGTGGCAGATGGCAAAGTGATCGTTGACGGACACGATGTGCGGAAATGGCCTTTACAGCAATTACGCCAAAAAATCGCCATGGTGCCTCAAACCGCTGTGCTGTTTACGGGAACGATTCGAGAAAACTTGCAATGGGGCAAAAAAGATGCCACCGATGAAGAGTGCTGGCGTGCACTCGAAATAGCTCAAAGCCGCGACTTCGTTGAAGCCTTGCCGCAGCAACTGGATACCCCTATTTTTGAAGGCGGCAAGAACTTTTCTGGGGGACAAAAACAACGGTTAACAATCGCCAGAGCATTGATCGCTAAACCAGATATCTTGATTTTGGATGATTCTCTAAGTGCCCTTGACTATCAAACCGATCTTGATTTGCGGATGGCTTTAAAAGAAAGCATTCGTGGTACGGTCATCATCATCTCCCAACGGGTTCGCTCCATCCAAGATGCGCAGCAGATCTTAGTCTTAGACCAAGGGAATTTGGTAGGCAAAGGGACCCATGAAGAGCTACTGGCAACGTCAAAAGAATACCAAGAAATCGTGGCATCACAGGCAGAGGAGGAAGAAGCATGAAAAAGAAATCATTCGATTGGTCGGCCTTTCGTCGCTACCTCCCTTATTTGACTGCCTACGCGAAAGAAACTTGGGCAGCAGTTGTCCTCGGGATCGCTGCTGGTGTTTCCTCGGTTTATATGACGTATCAGATCGGTCAAGCCGTCGATCAGCTGATAGGTGCCGATCAAGTGCAGTTCAGCGCCCTCTATCGTATTTTGCTTTTGTTTGCCGGAGTGGTTTTAGTGACTGTGGTCAGTCAATGGTTGATCCAGCGACTAGGCAACCGCGTGGCGTATTTATCCGTCGCCGACTTACGTAAAAAAGGCTTTGCCCATCTCAATACATTGCCGTTGCGCTATTATGACCAAAACTCCCACGGCAACATCGTCAGTCGCTTTACCAACGACATGGACAATATTTCCATTGCCGTCGCTGCAGTCTTTAACCAGCTGTTCTCTGGTATTTCGGTCGTCTTGATCGCCTTAGTCGTCATGCTGCAAATGAGTGTGCCCTTAACGTTGGTCGTATTGGTTTCGACCCCGATCATCTTTTTGGTCAACTGGATCGTGGCACGAACGTCTCAATCGCATTTTGCTCGCCAACAAGAAATCGTCGGCGAAATTTCTGGCTTTGTTACGGAAATGATCGGCAATCAAAAAATCGTCAAAGCCTTTGATCGAGAAACCATCAACCAGAACCGTTTTGAAACGATCAACCAAGAATTGAATGTCCGGGGGCAAAAAGCCCAGTTTTCTTCTTCTTTGACCAATCCCCTTTCACGATTCGTCGATCACTTGGCGTATCTGTCAGTCGGCTTTGTCGGCGGTCTGCTTTACTTTTCTGGTTCAGGTGCTGTCACGATTGGGGTAATCTCCAGCTTTACGATCTACTCCAGTCAGTTTTCGAAACCATTCATTGAATTGTCGGGAATTACCACCCAGATCCAAACGGCATTAGCTGGACTTTCAAGAACCTTTGAGCTATTGGATCAAGAGCCCGAAACAGCCGATGACCAAGAATCTCAATCACTGGGTGAGATCAAAGGCGAGATTGCCTTTGAGGAGGTTTCTTTTGCTTATGATCCTGGTCAAAAATTGATCGAAGATTTCACTTTTACCGCAAAACCTGGAGAAACCGTCGCGATCGTCGGAAAAACTGGTGCTGGTAAATCGACGTTGGTCAATTTATTGATGCGTTTCTATGATGTCGATAAAGGGGCAATCAAGATCGATGGCACCGATATTCGTCAGTTGAAACGAGAAGAATTACGGCAAAGCTTCGGAATGGTCTTGCAGGATACGTGGCTCTTTGATGCCTCTTTACGAGAAAACCTGCAATACGGCAATGACACTGCCACAGATGAAGAAATCTACGATGCCTTAAAGCATGCCTATATGTATGAGTATGTGATGCGCTTACCAGAAACACTAGATACACCGATCGGTCATCAAGGGATCAAGATCTCTGACGGGCAACGGCAGCTCTTGACGATCGCCCGCACGATGATCAGCAACCCACCCATGCTGATTTTGGATGAGGCAACCAGTTCGGTTGATACTCTGACTGAGAAAAAAATCCAAGATGCTTTCTTGAAAATGATGGAAGGCAAAACCAGCTTTGTGATCGCCCATCGCTTATCAACGATTCGAGCAGCAGACAAGATCCTGGTGATGGATGCCGGTCAAATCGTGGAGCAAGGAACTCATGAAGAATTACTGGCAGAACAAGGCTATTACTATCGCCTGTACCATGCTCAATTCCAACATTGATCAGCCATACCACAAACCCCCATCAGCTCAAAGGTACCTGCTTGAGCTGACGGGGGTCTTTTTTTATTTATTGGTTCCAAACATCGGCATATTCTGGTTTGCGTTCAAATTCTTTTTTGGCAAAGGGACACAAAGGAATGATTTTCTTTTGTTCTTTGCGGGCTTTTTCCACCCCTTTTGCTACTAATTTTTCGGCCAGACCTTGGCCCCGATAAGCGGGATCGACAAAGGTATGGTCTATGATCAAGCGCGTTTCGCCCGCTTCCGACCACGTCATTTCACCGATTTCTTTGTCGCCGTCTTTTAACACAAATCGAGCGTTTTCTTCTAAGATTTCCATGGTTCTTCCTCCTTCAATATGTACTTTAATGCACCGCTGGGGCAAGTGTGGATCACTTGTGCCGCTTGCGCTGCTTCCCCGTTATCAGGAATCACCCATGGGCGCCGTCCAACTTCAAAAATAGCGGGATTGCCCCGCACACAGTTGCCGCTGTGAGTGCAAATTTCTTTATTGTAATAAATATCGATCGCTTCGCCACGATACTTCCGATATCCTGCAGCAATCAACCCTGCTTCTGTTTCCTTGCCTAGTGGCTGTTCGTCCATGTTGAACACCCTCCTCTTATTGATTGTCAGAAGCAAACTGCCTGCCTCCTCCTTCATCATACGACTTCTCGAGAAAAAAATAAATCATTTGTTCAAAAATAACCTCTCAGTTGCCGATCATTAGCCAAAAGCTTGCGGCAGCACAATAAAGCGTCCCGTCAAAGCCTGTTGCTTTGACAGGACGCTGATTTTCATTCGTGAGGCGCTTTTGCAACAAAATGAAACCGCTGCGTGGCGTAATCCCCTGCTAAATGAGGATCGATATATAACCCGAGCTGCATCAATTCATCGCCACCGAAGGACTCTTCCCCACTTTGATAGGTAAGGTCAGGATCTAAGCCAGCCAGCTTTAAAGTAACCAATGGTGCAGAGGCTTCGGCTAAGACTCGGAAGTAAAAGACGATCGCTTCTTTTTTATCTGGAGAAACATACAGCCAGGCGGCGTCATTGCCTTCATAAGGGCTGAGCAGTCGAACAAAGCGGCCCAACTGCAGCAGGCGCCGATGTTTTTTATAAAAAGCGATTTGTTCTTTGATCTGCGCTTTTTCCTTTTGTGTCAGTTGTGTTAAATCAAGCTCATAGCCCAGCAAGCCAGACATCGCAGCATTGCCGCGAATCGCTAGATCCGTTGCCCGTTGGGTCTGATGGTTCGGGATCGCTGAGACATGGGCACCCATGGTGGATGGCGGATAGACCAGACTGGTTCCGTATTGGATCTTCAGGCGGGCGATGGCATCGGTGTTGTCGCTGGTCCAAATCTGCGGCATATAATACAAGAAGCCAGCATCAAAGCGCCCACCGCCACCAGAACAGCCTTCAAACAGGATCGTTGGATAGGCAGTGGTCAGTTTTTCTAGAAATTCATACAAGCCCAGCAGATAGCGATGTGCAACCTCCCCTTGCTGGGCAGGATCGAGGAGCAAGGAATAGACATCCGACAGACTGCGGTTCATGTCCCATTTGATATAGTCGATGGCAACCGTATCAAACAGTTGGGTTAACTGGTGATAGAGATGGTCTCTGACATCTTGTCGAGAAAAGTCCAACACATACTGACTGCGGCTAAGCGCTGGCTTGCGATTGGGTACTTGTAACAGCCAATCAGGGTGCTGTCGGTTTAGTTCACTGTCACCAGAAACCATTTCTGGTTCCAGCCAAAGCCCGAATTGCAGCCCTTTGTCATGGACTTTTTGGGCAAATCCTGCCAAGCCAGAAGCCAGCTTACCTTCGTTTTCAAACCAATCGCCTAATGAGGTTTGGTCATCTTCTCGCTGACCAAACCAGCCGTCATCCAAAACAAACAGTTCGATTCCCAGCTCCTTGGCTTCATCAACGAGGGCATCTAGCTTTTCTTCATTGAAATCAAAGTACGTTGCTTCCCAGTTATTGATCAAGATCGGCCGTTCTTGCTTTTTGTATTTACCTCGAATCAAATGCTCGTCATAAAAATCATGATAGGTGGCTGACAGCTGATTCAAGCCAGCCTCACTATAAGCGATCACGGCTTCTGGGGCTTGAAAACTTTCAGTTGGCGGCAATTGCCAGGCAAATTGATGGCTGTTGATCCCCATGATCACACGGGTTTGTTGGTAAGGATCTTTTTCGATGATGGTTTCATGATTGCCGCTATATAGCAAGCTAAACCCAAAACACTCCCCAGCAAACTCCGTAGCATTAGGTTCCAGCAAGACGGCAAAGGGATTTTGCTGATGGCTGCTGGAACCCCGCTTGCTGTCTAAACGCTTGATGCCGCGATGGATTGGTTCTCGGGTCACTTGACGTTCCTTCGCCCACGCCCCTGGCAAGTGGATCAAATCAAAGGGACGGTTAGGAAAATCCAGGGATTGACTCGCCAGCTGTTCGATGGTAACAGGCTGGTTTCCGTGGTTGATTATTTTACTTGAGCGGACGATCACTGCCGCCTCCTCAAAAATCGTGTAAAACAGCTGCAGTTCGAGTCCTGCCACATCATCTTTTAAGGACAGAATCAGTGTTTCGATGCCGTCGTCGGCCCCATGGGTCTGAGGCAATCCTGCTAAGGCTGGTTTGCCTTGTTGAATCTGGTAATCACTAAAGACAAAATGGCTGACTCGGCTGCCGTCAGACTGGCGAATCGTATAGGCAGCTTCTCGAAAGTCCCCGAAGCCATTACCAGGAAACTCCAGCATCAAGGTGTCTAATGAGAAAAGCCGATCGCTACTGTCTGAGGGATTAGGTGAAAAGGACCGATCAAGGCGTGGGTAGCGATAGCCACCAGAATAATGGGCGATTTTCTTCCCAAAATAAAGGTGCGCCACATTGCCCCCTTCCTCTATCTGTAAGAGATAGCTGATTTGATCGTTGCTTAAATGAAAGACGTTTAATTGTTTGTCAAAAAGAATCATATCGTACCCTCTACTTTGTATTTGTTTGCTGATGCCCCGCTTATTTCACGGATCCCAGCATCCCTTGGACAAATTGTTTTTGTAAAACGAAGAAAATGATGGCCGTCGGCAGCGTGGCGATCACGATGCCGCACATCATCATGCCATAGTCAGGTGTATAAGAAGCACCCATTGCTGAAAGAACCAGTGGAACGGTCCGTTTGTCTGGTGATTGCAGGGCAACTAATGGCCATAAATAATTGTTCCAGCTGCCCATAAACGTAATGATCGCAGCAGCTGCGTAGGTATTTTTAGCCGTAGGCATGTAGACTCTAAAGAAAATACTCAGTTCATTCAAGCCATCGATCCGAGCAGCTTCGACTAATTCTCTAGGGAATGCCTTGATGTTTTGGCGGAAAAAGAAAATCAAAAAGGCGGTACAGACTGAGGGCAAAATCACAACAGCGAAGGTATTGATCCCGATCGGTGTGCCGCTGAGCTTGCTGAACATCCGATAGAGCGGGATCATTAGCGCAGCAAAAGGCACCATCATCGACAACAGGAGAATATTAAAGATGCGGTCTTTGGTTTTCGTCCGATAAATCTCAAAGCCATACCCTGCCATGGAGGAGAACAACAGCGCAAAGACGGTCGTAATCACGGCAATCACTGCGGAGTTGCCTAATGCCCGAGTAAAATTCAAATCGGAAGAAAAGAGGTTTTGGAAGTTGATGACAAACTGATCGCCAATCATGATTTTTCCAGCAACGATATCAAAGGTTTGATTGGTCATCCCTAGGATCATCCAAACAAATGGAAAAATAGAGATGAAAGCCAAAATCGCAAGAAAGACGTATTTTAAAGTGAGTGAGATTGTTTTCAATTTTCTTTTCCTCCTATTTTCGTTTGGATGATCGATAAAATCACGATCGCAATCACGATAACAAAGGAGACCGCAGCGGCGTACCCAAAGTTTGGCGTGAATTTGTAACTCAAATTGTAGATATATTGCGACAAGGTCGTCGTGGCATTGGCTGGGCCACCGCCAGTGATATTTTGAACTTCATCGAATAATTGCAGCGTACCGATCGTTGAGGTGATCGTGGTAAATAAGATGATTGGACGCAAGTTGGGAATCGTGATTTTGAAGAATTGATCCCATTTCGTGGCACCATCGATCTCTGCCGCTTCGTAAATACTTGGATCGATATTTTGCATGCCTGAGATGAAAAAGATCATATTGTAGCCAGTCCAACGCCACGTGATGGCAAAAATGATCAGTACTTTTGCCCAGAATGGATCCGTCAACCATTGGATCGGTGCATCGATCAGGTGTAGTTGCGTCAAAAAGTTATTGACTAACCCATTTGCCGAAAAGAGACTTTTCATGATCAAGGAATAAGAAACCAAGGATGTGATACAGGGTAAAAACAAGGCGGTGCGGAATAGCCCTTTAAATTTCAATTTTTTGTCATTCAATATGTTCGATACGATCAGCGCCAAAAAGAGCATGATCGGAACTTGGACTAATAAGTATAAAAACGTATTGCCAAAGGCTTTTTTAAAGGTTGAGTCGCTCAACATCCGCTGATAGTTGCCAAGACCGTTAAAGGTCATCGCTGTCGGTGGTCCTGATTGGAATGACGTGAACAATGCCGAGACCATCGGAATAAAGACCAGCATCGTGATCAAAATGACGGGTAAGGTAATAAAGGCATTGCCGTTTGCAAACCAATTTTTTGTTTTGTTTTTCATTGTAATTCCCCCTTAACACAGAAACTCGCGATCGCTCACGAGTTTCTGCAAAGTTGTTCGATTAGTTTGCAATTTGTGCTTCCACTTGTGATTGTGCTTCTTCTAATACTTTATCGATGTCTTCGCCGTTGATCACTCGTTGCAAGCTTTCAGTCAAGACAGATTCAATGGCATAGGTGTGATTGCCGTAGTTCACGGCTGGAATTTCTTGTGACCATTGAGAGAAATCTTGGAAGACTTTTTGACCGCCATAGAAATCAAGCCCCGACGTATATTCTTCCGTTTCTTCTGCAGCATTCATGGTTGAAACCAAACCGATCTCGGTAGCTAGTGTACCCATCAATTCTTTGTTTGAAGCAAAGGTATTGGCTAAAAAGTCTTTGGCATTTTCTTCGCCGTCAACCCCTTTGATCACGTACCAGCCTGCTCCGCCGATGCTAGAAGCATTGACTGAATTGCTGTTGCCAGCGATAGATGGGATTGGAGCGATCGCCCATTTGCCGCTTTGGTCTTCCGCGCCTTGAATCGTGCTGGAATACCACGCACCAGTTGGCGCAGAGGCGACATTGCCTGATTGAACGGCATTGACCCCGCCATCCCAATCAGAAACTTGTTCAACTAAGCCTTCATTCAACAATGTTGCTAAGACAGTTAGACCAGCTTTGAAGGATTCATTGTCTTTGATGGTCACGGTGGAGCCATCTTCACCGGTATACCATTCGCCTGCCGATTGCATAATGATTCGTGCCAAGCCAAGATCGCTTGGGTCTAACGACATCATAGCGTGACCCGTTTTTTCTTTGACATCTTTGGCGATGCTGATAAAATCATCCCAGGTAATATCTTGGAGATCAGCTTGCTCATAGCCTGCATCGGTCAAATAGTCTGTGCGGTAAAATAGTCCTGCGACGCCACTGTCAAATGGCACCCCATAAATGACATCGTCGACTTTATTGACCGCAAATTTATAGCTGGAGAAATCCTCCTCATTCACGATATCCGTTAGATCACTAAACGCATCTGGATAAGAAGAAAGGTATCCTTGGATGCGGTAGTCTTCGATCAAAACGATATTTGGTAGTCCGTCCGTATTTCCAGATGCCAGACTCGTATTTAATTTTTGAACGATATCATCTTGTGACATCGTCACGACTTCCACATCGACATCTTGATTTTCATATACTTTTTTGGCTTCATTGACTGCCTTGATGTTGAAGGTCTCATCCCATGCCCAGACCGTGACTTTGTTTGAGGACTCACCAGAATCCCCTGAGCTTGTGTTGCTGTTTCCGCAAGCCGCCAAAGTCAGCACTGCAGCCGCCGTTACCATCGATGCAAGTAGTTTTTTCATTTTTATCCCTCTTTCCTTTTATTTACATGGCTAACTATACACTGATTTTGTAACCGTATTCAATGATTATGAAAGAGCTTACTAAATTTGTCCAAAAATAGAAAAAAGTTACAATACCTTTCTTTTTTGAAAGCGTTTATAATAAAGAAGAGATATAGGGGGGATACCATGACTATTTTACGCACGGTCTTAGTCGTTGATGATGAGGCAACGATCCGAGATGGATTGAAACATATGATACGTTGGGAGCAAGAAGGGTTCCGTCTCTTAGGCGATGCAGCGAACGGGCAAGAAGCATTGGCGCTGATCCATGAACTGAATCCCGACATCGTGATCACGGATTTGAAAATGCCACAAATGGACGGTCTTCAACTCACAACGATCATTCAACAACAATATCCAGAAGTCCATTTTTTGGTCTTGAGCAGCTACGATGATTTCCAATACGTCAGTCAGTCTTTTAGAAATGGTGCCGTAGATTATCTTTTAAAACCGACACTGACACCGACACTCTTGTTGAAGACGCTGCACAACATCTCACAAAAGCTGTCACATACGAAAGGCTCCGTGACTGAGGAGACGCAGCTGCAAGAATCGTTGAATCGCTATTTAGCAGGATATGAAGAACCGTTGGCTCCTTTGGCGGACTACCTTGCATTCGATCAGTCGCAACAGCAAGCCCAAATTTTGACCACCAATTTTAGCGGCTTTCGTGCCAATGATCAGCTGCTGCATGCATTAACGGAATTTACTCAATCACAACCGCAGGTAAAGACACTCTTTTTTCAAACCAGTAACAAAGATGCCGGCTTAGTGATCAGTTATCCCAAAGGAACGAGTTTTTATTCCTCTTTGAAAGAAACGTTGGAACAATTGCGTTTTACCGAGCCAGACGCCTTCTTTACTCTCAGTGTGCCCTTTCAAAAGATTGAACAGTTGCGGGACCATTTTGTGACCCTTAAAGCCAAAAGCCAAGGACAATCGTTTTTTTATAAACGACAACGGTTGGTGCCAGAACAAGAACTCTTTTTGTACATCGAAAGTGATCGCTTTGATACGAAGAAGTTCTTGCGGGCTTTGTTAGACAACAACTTTTTGTTAGGAATCACCAGAATCGAGGAATATTTTAATGACATGATCTTATCCAATGTCGATCCGACATTCTTAAAACAGCAGGCCAGCAGTATTTTTTACACGTTACTGTCCCGCTTGGAAGAAGAATTTCCCACTGCTCCACGCTTTAGCCGCTTAAAAGCCGAATTTTTGCATGCCATCGGTCACGTGCAGTATTTGGAAGATTTTTCTGATTTGTTGTTGGCGACCATTGATGATATTCGTCAACAGCTGACGACTTTATCACCGCTGGATGAAGATGATCTACTCGTTGCGATCCAGCGCTTCATTCAAGACAACTACACTAAAAGTCTGTCTTTGTCTGAACTGGCTGAAACCTTTCATTTTAGTTACACCTATCTTTCGGCTTTTCTTTCTGCGAAACTGAAAATGAGCTTTTCTGAGTATGTAAAGAAAACCCGCTTGGATAAAGCCAAAGAACTACTGACACAATCTGATCTGAATCTATCTGAAATCAGTGAAGCGGTCGGGTATTCGGATATCAGCTATTTTTCTCGCATCTTTAAGAAAGAATGCCAAGTCACCCCATCGAAGTATCGGCGGTTGAATCAATTATGAAAATCAACCAATGGATTCAGAAAAATGAATTATTCAGTCGGATCTTCCTCTTTGTTGTCGTCGGGGTCATTAGTGTTTGTCTGCTAACCGTCGTCGTGATCTATGGTCGCTCGAAAGATGCCTATGTTGCTTCGTACCAGAGTTCCAATCAGCTGCTACTGGAAAAAATCCAAGAAGATTATGAGCGTCTGAACGAGAATATCCATCGAATTTTTGATGTCGTCGATGAAAGCAAAGCCGTTGAAACATACTTAGAAGGCGACATGAATCAAGGCCGTACGATTTTAGAATTAAACGAGCAATTAAAAGACACCCGCTCTTTGTTTCAAGACATCCCCTCGAATTTAGTGTTGATTGGGGTCAACGGGGGCACTTTCTTTCAAAACGATGCGGTTCGCAATCAATCAGTAGATGATTTTCTCGCCAGTGCCTTTATCCAGCAGATCAATGACAATGACGCCATCAGTCAATATTATTTCTTGGACCAAGGCTTAAGTACCTCCACCAGCGACTCCCCTGGCTTGATGTACGTGCGCAAATTAATGAAAGAAGAAACGATTTTCGGCTATGCCCTGATTTTCTTAAAAGAATCCGATTTTTCTTCGATCTATCGTCAACTCTTAGATACCAGTCTCCACTCGATCTATATCGTCAATGAGCAAAATCAAATTCTTTCCACTTCTGATCCGAGCCTTTTAGGCAAGCCGTTTGAAGATCGTCTCGTCACGGTCAAAAGAGATACTAGCATCAATCAGCTGCCCCTTTATTCGTATCATTTTACTTTTTACGATGTTTTGGATGAATCGCATCTAGTACGCAATATGAATCTGATCAAGCCAGCTCTTTTGATTTCTGTCGTCAGTATTTTACTCTTTAGTCTGCTGGCATTTTGGATCATCCGCAACATCACCCAACCGATTTATCAGCTGATTGCCAAGCTGCCTGCGGTCACACAAGGCGATTTCAGCGACAAGGTTACCATCAACGGGACGTACGAAACGCGAGAATTGGGGCGTGCGTATAACTTGATGCTAGAGGACTTGGAATCTTATGTCGATCATTTAATGGTTACAGAAGCCGAAAAACGCAAATTCGAGATCCGCTCGTTGCAAATGCAGATCCAACCGCATTTTGTCTACAACACATTGACGGCCATCAAGTTTTTGATCTGGCAAAACGAACAAGAAGCCGCCACCCAAGCGATTGAAAGCTTTGTCCAATTGTTGCGGCACACCTTTAATCGCAAAGAGATCGTCCCCTTAAAGGATGAGCTAGCGATCGTGGAAGAATACCTCGTTTTAATGAACGTACGTTACGGCAATCGCATCCAGTCAACGATTTTTTCAGAAGATGGCTGCGAAGATATTCTCGTACCGAAGATGATTTTGCAACCGATTATCGAAAATGCCTACCTGCATGCCTTTCCCGAAGAGGATTCAGGTTTGATCCAGATTTTTTCTCGCGTCAGTAAGGAAGGCCTGAAAATTGAGATCATCGATACGGGCATCGGGTTCAATGAAGAGCACCCAACCAGCACAGCCAACCATTTTGAACACTATTCAGGTATTGGCTTAGACAATATTGATCAGCGTATCAAGCTGATCTATGGGGAAAAATACGGATTGACTGTAGAATCACGCATCAACGAAGGAACCACCGTTCGCTTGCTGCTGCCGATCCAGCGGGAGGAAGCAGCATAATTTCTTTCATTAAATAAGAAAAACGCCAACAGAACCAGACTGCTTCCATGAGCAGTTCTGTTCCGCTGGCGTTTCTTTCCTTAATGATAATCGTTAGTTAACTGGCTTAAGCCAAATCTTCCCCATTTGAGGCAATCACTTTTTTGTACCAATAAAAGGATTGTTTTTTGCTGCGGGCTAATGTGCCATTGCCTTCATTGTCGCGATCGACATAGATATAGCCATAGCGTTTCTTCATTTCTCCGGTTCCTGCTGAAACCAAATCGATACAGCCCCATGAAGTATAGCCCAGCAGTTCCACACCGTCTTGGTCAATCGCTTCTTTCATCGCTGCAATATGCGCACGTAGATAGTCGATGCGATACACATCATTGATTTTTCCATCTTCGTTTGGTGTATCCACCGCTCCTAGACCGTTTTCGACGATGAAAAGTGGTTTTTGGTAACGATCATAAAGATCATTCATCGTGATCCGCAAGCCAAGCGGATCAATCTGCCAGCCCCATTCCGACGCTTCTAAATACGGATTTTTAATGGTCGGGAACAAGTTGCCTTCCGTTTTCTCAACACCGGAATCTTCTGAAGCAGCGACCCGAGAGGCATAGTAAGAAAAGGAAATAAAATCGACGGTATGGGCTTTTAATAAAGCCGTATCTTCGGCGGTTTGTTCCAAAGTGATTCCTTTTTCCGCTAGCATCTTCAAACCATAATTCGGATATTCTCCTCGTGATTGCACATCGATAAAGAAATAGTTGCCGCGATCGCTTTTTTTGCTTTCCCAGACATCTTTCGGATTGCAGCTGTAAGGATAATAACTAGCCGCTGCCAGCATACAGCCTACTTTGTTTTCTGGATCGATCTCGTGGGCGATTTTTGTTGCCAACGCACTAGCGACTAACTCATGATGAGCAGCTTGGTATTTGATTTGTTCTTCATTTTCGCCCTCAGCAAAGGTCAGCCCTGCACCGAGAAACGGGGCATGCAAGATCATATTGATTTCATTAAAGGTCAGCCAGTACTTCACCAGTCCTTTGTAGCGAGTGAAGATCGCCCGACAAAGGTTTTCGTAAAAGGCAATCATCTTACGGTTGCGCCAACCTCCATATTCTTTGATCAGATGGATCGGACAGTCAAAATGCGTGATCGTCACCAAAGGTTCGATTTGGTATTTGCGACATTCTAAAAACAGTTCCTCATAAAAGCGCAAGCCTTCTTCATTAGGGGTTTCTTCGTCGCCCTTCGGAAAAATTCTTGACCAAGCAATCGATAAACGATAGGTTTTAAAACCCATCTCCGCAAACAAGGCGATATCTTCTTTGAAATGATGGTACATATCGATCGCTTCTTTTGCTGGATAAAAATACCCTTCTTCAAAGGCAAGCATCTCACGCTTGCCGGTAATGACTGCTCGTCGGTCCTTGCCAGTCGGAATCACATCGACATTGGCAAGTCCACGCCCCCCTTGATCAAACCCGCCTTCACATTGATTGGCGGCTGTAGCGCCGCCCCATAAAAAGTTTTCTGGAAATCCCATGTCTTATTCTCCTTTTTTAGCCGATCACTTTGATGATTTGATCGCCAAACGTAATCGGACCACTGTTTGCCGTCAAAATGTCGCCCACTTCTGCACTGTTGGTGATAACGATCGGCGTGATCATTGGATAACCTTTTTCTTTGATAAACTCGATATCAAACGTAATCAATGGATCACCAACTGATACTTTTTGCCCTTTTTCTACTTGATAGGCATAGCCTTCACCATTCAATTGCACCGTATCGATCCCCACGTGAATCAGCAGCTCAATGCCTTCCTCACTGGTCAATCCAATGGCATGTTTGGAATCAAAGACTGCTGTGACAGTCCCGTTGACTGGTGCTAGCACTTCTCCAACGGTTGGCTCGATCGCTACCCCTTGTCCAAGAATTTCTTCTGAAAACATGCCGTCATTGACTGCTTGCAGGCTTTTTAGTTCCCCTTTTAAAGGTGCTTTGATCTCCGCGCCGCTGATTTGATGGGTTGGTTCTTGCTCTTTGTCTGCTGGTGTTGCTTCAGGTGCTTCTTCTGTAACAGGGTCTTTGTATAAGAATAATGTCGCAATAAATGTGACCACGATACTGATTGCCGCACCGATACAGGCATTGGTCAAATGACGTAAGGTGTCATCGCCGATATAGCTTGGCAAAGTCAATAGACCTGGTGAGCCGCCTGAGAAATTGCGGACACGCATGATTCCCATAAACAGACCCCCAAATCCGCCACCGATCATTGCTGCATACAAAGGTGTTTTAAACCGTAAGTTGACCCCATACAACGCTGGTTCAGTGATGCCGAATAGACCTGTCAGACCTGCAGAAAATGCCAATTGTTTGATCGTAGAATCTTTGGATTTGAAACCAACGCCGATTGCTGCAGCCCCTTGACTGACGTTTGAAGCCAGCATGCCAGGATAGATCACTGTGTCATAACCTGTGGTCATTCGATTGTTGATACCGATAGGAACCAATCCATAGTGGGTACCTGTCGCCACGAACAATGGGGTGAAGGCACCGATCAATAATGGAACGATCCATGGGCTAACCGTTTCTAAGGCTTGGATCCCTGTAGAGATCGCTTCACTGATCATGTAGCCTAGAGGACCTAAAGCAACTAATGCTACCGTCCCTACGACGAAGATCGTCAGCAACGGTTTGCTAAAGAATTTGATTGCTTTTGGTGAGACCTTATCAGCAATCGGTTCAACGTAAGACATGAACCAAACACTTAAGATGATGGGGATCACCGATGATGAATAGGTGACTGGTGAAATCGGCAAACCGAACAAATGGATGCCGCCACCTGACTCATTGGCTGCTGTCACCATACCGATGAAGTTGGGATGCAGTAAAATTCCACCCACCATCATCGCCAGATACATGTTGGCTTTGAACTTTTGCGCAGAAGAAGCAGCCAGTAGAATCGGTAAGAAGTAGAACGCAGCATCTGCCATAAAGTTTAGAATTTGGTAACTTTGACTTTCTGCCGTCAAGACATTGAAGACCACCAGCAACGAAAGGACCGCTTTTAACATCCCAGCTGCCGTGATGGCTGGCAAGATCGGGGTGAAGATCCCAGTGATCGTATCGATAATTTTCGCTACACGTCCCCGATCGTCTTCTTCTGTTTCTTGATCACTAGTCAAATTGGTTTGGGCAGTGATTTCGTTGTAGACATTGCCAACATCACTGCCGATGATCACTTGGTACTGTCCGCCTTTGTTGACCACACCCATGATGCCTGGTGTATGTTTTAAGGTACTTTCTTGTGGTTTGCTGTCATCTTTCAAGTTGAAGCGCAAGCGGGTCGCACAATGGGTCAAGCTTTGGATATTTTCTTCCCCACCAACATTGGTGATGATCGTTTTTGCTAACTCTTTGTAATTCATGTCGTTCCTCCTATTTTGGTCCTTCGTTTGCTTTTCGTGTGTCAAAACATAAAAAAATACCTAAACGAACCCCTTGGGAGTTCATTTAGGTATAGCCTGCCAATCCAGTAACAATCCTAAGCACTTGTTATTCGTTTGATGTGTATAGTTAAATAGATCAATTCGTCTTCTTCTAACGGTCTACCGAATTCTTTGTTGATGTAGTCGCTGATTTTCAGCGCACACGCATATTCCTTCATATAGCGGTCTTTCAACATAAAAATAAAACTGCCGGTTCCTGCATCATCGAGCTTTGTTCCGCTGAATAAGCGCTGGACAAAAAATTTCAAATGGGTCACAAAGCGTTCGTAGTTCAATGAATACTCATCAAGCTCCATTGAAAAATGATATTTGACGATGTTTAGGATATGCTGAATGATCTTCGCCATTTCCGATACTTGACTGACCTGCGCCATATCCAACTCCGCATTGACGATGTGCAATGCAATGAAGCCGGCTTCATCTTCTGGCAGCTCGATCGCCAAGCGATTTTTGATGATCGATAACGCTTCTTTGCCAATGAGGTATTCATGGTTATAAAACCGCTTGATTTCCCATAGCAAGGCATTTTTGATTTCCATGCCATTTTGATAGCGCTCGATAGCATAATTGATATGATCGGTCAGCGTCAAAAACAATTTTTCGCTCAATTTTTTCCCAAGGGAAACTTTTGCAAAACTGATGATCTCATTCGCTGCTTGAATATGTTCGATAGGGATAGAAGAAAGTAATTGGGTTAGTTTTGTGACATTCCACTCTTGTGTACTGAGATAGACTTTTTCAATCTTGGTATCGTCGATCACATCGCCTGGCTTTTTCTTAAAGCCTAAGCCTTTGCCCATGACGACCAATTCTTGTTTTTCCTCATTCTCAGAAATCACAATGTTGTTATTGATCACTTTTGTTACGTTCATTTTAACGACCCTATTCTTCTTTAGATTTCTTCACACAAAAAAATAGGTATAGCCCGCCTAAAGCGGTAACAATCCTCAGAGCCAGTGTAGCATGAGAAAAATCACTCGTCAATGGGGATTTTTAACCGCTTGTTTAAAAGCAGAAAACAGCGCTGCTGCCATTTGAGTCTTTGGCAGAACGCTGTTAACTGGTTTATGGCTCACTAACTCTCTTTGTGAGAGGTGAATTAGATACGATTTTCGTGGTCAGCAGTTTTGACTAAGTTTGCACCCACCATACCACCGATTGACGTAAGAACGAGTCCTAAGACCATTGCCACAAAGCCCCAAATGGATGCTTTGGCTGTTGCATCACTTGCTTCTTCCGCTTTTTGACGAGCGTCTTCCACTGCTTGGTCAATGTCTTGTTTGGCTTGTTCAAGATTTTGTTGTGCATTTTCGATTTGTTTTTGCGCTTCATCAGAAGCATCTTGCAAACCAGTGACAATGTTATTGGTTGCTTCTTCTGCTTCTTGTTGGTTTAAATCAGTATTTTGAGCGACCGCATTTGAAATTGCTTCTTCATCCACTGAATCACCGATCGTTGTAGCACGATCTTGTAATTTGCTTGCTAAATCATCAATGATTTTATCAGCATCATTTGGATTGGTTGCAATGTCTTTGCCGGCATCTTTGATGTCGTTTGTCGCATCAGACAATTGTTTTTGCAAGTAGTCTGGTTGCAATTCAGGAACATCGGTATCTTGTAAAACATCATTGACGTTCGCTTGTAATTCATCTGTATTGACGTCTTCCATGTTTCCTGTTATTTCATCGAAGGCTTTTGAAGCGACATCGCCAGCACCAGATGCCACTGTTTCAACACCACTGCCGACAGCAGAAGCAACGTTTCCTAAAAGTGAACCGACTACAGAAAAAGCACCGATCGTTAAGTAAGAGAGCATAACCATCATCACGATCATACTTGTTGCCCATGTTAAGAAACCATGAACCAATCCGACACGTCGAGCAGCAACACCAGAAACAAAACCAGCACCGAATAATGCCAAGACGAAGGTAATCACTGTCCAAATCAATAATCCTGTCCCAACACCAGCTAATGGGTTATTAGAGGTTGGTTCCACCATACCAAAACCGATTGCTGAGCCAATCATTGACAGTGTCATGAACAATGCGATAAATGTTACAACTCCTGCAAAGATAGACCCCCAAGACAAATTATAGCCTGCCTCCCGCTCATCTGAACCTAAATAATTTCTAAATCCTCTTTTCATCATTACATCCCCTTTTTGTTTTTTTAACCTGAATTAAGTCTAACAACTGATTGTTTTTTTATCAATCAACTCGACTTGCGCTATCTTTTTGTAAGAAAAATGAATGATTCTGAATTGTTTGACTATTTATTAAAATAATGCCTCTCAAGGCAATTGTTTTTTATCTGGGGAAAGCTATTTCATCCCCTACGTCAAGCCTTCCCCAACCTTATGGAAAAGTAGCCAAGCTGGTTATTGCTACTTACAGTTTCAAAGAACCGGTCATGCCTTTCACAAAACCTTTTTGCATAAACAAAAACAATACCAACGTTGGGATAGTTGCAATCACGATCGCCAGCATTTGAACGCCATAATTTGGTACGTAACTGGCTGACGATAAATTGGAAATCAGCAATGTCATGGTTTGACGACTTTCCGTTTGCAAAAAGACCAAGGGTAGCAAATAACTGTTCCATGCGTTCATAAAGGCGTAGATGGCAGCGGCAGCATAGGTCGAGCGCATCATAGGAAAAACGATTCGGAAAAATATCGTGTACTCTGTTGCCCCCTCGATGCGACTCGCATCTAAAATACCGTCAGGGAAAGACTTGAAGTTCTGGCGAAAAAAGAAAATCAGAAACAGGTTATTGACCAATGGCAAAATGACCGCCACGTGCTGATTGACTAGCTGCATTCCTGCCATCATCTTAAACAAAGGGATCACCAAAGTTGCCAGCGGCACCATCATACATAACAGAAAAACCGCATAAATCCCTTCACTCGCCCGCGTTCGAAACTTCTCAAATCCAAAGGCAGCCAAAGAAGTGACCAGTAGACTGACGAGGACGGTGATCAATGAAATCTTGAGGGAATTCCACATGATCAATGGGATGTCGTAATTGCTGAACAGCACCTGAAAATTGCTTGCTAGCTGATTCCCAAAAGTCAGCTTCCCTTCGGCAACTTGATTGGCGGTATTGGTAGAGCCCACCATCATCCAGTAAAACGGAAAAATCGAAAAAAACGAGACGATCAGTAAAAATCCATATTTTATGCATCCACTTAAAGTAACTTTCATAGCTGCTCCTTTCTATCGCTTTTATTGATTCGTTTTCGCGAGTTTCAACTGGATCACAGATAAAAGAGCGATGATGATCACTAAGACCCACGACAGCGTAGCCGAATACCCAAAATTTGACGTATAGACAAAGGAGTGATTATAGATCAGTTGGGCGACAGTCAACGTCTCATTGGAGGGGCCACCACCTGTTAGATTCACCACTTCATCAAAGAGCTGGATCGTCCCAATGGTGGAGGTGATGGTTGTGAAAACGATCACCGGCTTCAGTTGCGGGATCACTACGAAAAAGAACTTTTGAAACCCATTCGCCCCATCGATCGCAGCAGCTTCTAAAGTGTCATCCGAGATATTTTGCAATCCTGCCAAATAAAAAATCATGTTATAGCCTGTCCAACGCCAGCACAGGGCAATAATAACGGTCAGTTTTGCTAGAAGCGGATTATTTAGCCAATCCAGCGGTTGCGTGATCAAGCCAATGTTCAACAGCCCTTGATTAACGATCCCACCAATTTGAAACATCATTTTAAATAAAACTGCATAGGAAACCAGCGAGGTGACACAGGGTAGAAACAACGCCAATTTAAAGAAGGAGCGTCCTACAAGCTTCGGCGTGTTCAAAACAAACGCTAGCAGAAGACCCAATAACACCATGATTGGTACTTGAAAGATCAGAAAGATAAAATTATTGAGTAAGGCTTTTTGAAAAATCGTATCCTGCAGCATGCGCAGGTAATTGCCGAAGCCGACAAAAACCGATTGCAGTCCCTGCATACGATGCAGGGAAAGGTATAAGGAATAGACGATGGGATACAGCAAAAAGACACTACTGAATACTAAAGAAAGGCCAATAAATCCCCAGACTTGTTGGTTTTTGGGGCGCTTTTTTCTGATCGTATTTTGCATATTCATCACTCCTTAAGCAACACAAGTCGGCTATTCGCCGACTTGCATCTTGTAGGTGTTTTCTGCTTCCGTCAACATATCATCTAAGGACATGGCACCATCAAAATAGCTTTGCATTCCCCCACGCAAGGCATCCACTGCCGCTTGGGTATTTACCCCGTAATCAACGGCGGGGATGTCCGCCATCCAACTGGAGAAATCTTTATAGATTGGGGCGTCATTAAAGAAAGGATCTTCATATTGATAAGCTTCTCCTTCTTGTGAGGGTAGGTAAGTCCCCACTGCCCCATTTTCTACTAAAATCTCTTGATAGAATTCATCATTTCCAGCAAATTCTTGTTTGAGAAAATCAATGGCCAACGCTTTATTTGGTGAGTCATTGAGCACCAACCAGCTAGAACCACCCAAGTTCGAGTAAGGTGTCGCTCCAGACACTGTCTCTAATTGAGGAAGATTCGTATAGCCCCATTTTCCTTTTTGATCTTCTGCGGAGCGGATCGTCGCTGAAAACCAGATGGCTGAATTGACTGCTGCCACTTCTCCACTCGTCACTGCACCGATCCCTTCTGGCGCAAAATAATCTACTGGTTTTGCCAACTCTTTTTCTTCGATCGTCTTCAAGATCGGCAGCATTTCACGAATAGCAGGATTGTCTTTCAAAAATATGTTTCCGTCTTCATCAAAATACCATAATCCGGCTGACTGCATCGCCATCTGGATATAATGAGTGCCGCGATTTGGAATAAACGCAACGAACCATTTCCCCGTTTTTTCTTTGACTGTCTCACCAATCTCCACAAATTTGGACCAGGTTAGATTGGTGAGTTCACTTTCATCGATCCCCGCTTCACTTAAATAATCTTTGCGGTAGTAGAGTCCAGCAGAACCTGAATCAAAAGGAACCGCATAAACGCCTTCTTGATAGGTCGCATTCGTTACTTTGTAAGGAGCAAATTGGTCAAAGTCGATGTCTTCCGATAATTCTGCAAATTTTCCTTCGTAGTTCAGCAAATAGTTCTGCACATCATAGTCATCCATCAAAACGATGTCTGGCAAACCTTCGGAGACCCCTGAAGTAAAGGATGAAACCATTTTTTGTTTGGTATCCTCGTTGGACATCTCGACGACATTAAGGTCGATTGCATCATTGTCCGCATTGTAATATTCCCCAGCTTTTTCCATAATTGGAATATTAAAATTTGTGTCCCAAGCCCAAACAGTCAGCGTATTCTCATCTGTACTGGCAAAATCTTGTGAATCTGCTGTTTCTTGATTTCCTCCACAACCAGCGAGCAACACCCCTGTGACAATTACTAGCAAAAACAAGCCACTTTTTTTCATTTTTCTCCCTCCAATATGATTCTCTCCTCATCCCCATCAGCATAAAAATAAAGCAAACGCTTACCATTACATCAATTATAAAGAATGATGTTCATAATTGAAAATAATCGGATCGTTCCTCCCATTCTATCAAAAAACCACCTTCGCCCAAGGCAAAGGTGGTTGTCTGCTTATTTTTCTTCATTTAGGCGATCTGGCATCATGTTTTCCATAAAACCCCAAACGCCGTTTTGTAATACGAGTTCCTCACGTTCGTAAGGAGAAACCGTGGTGCGGATCAACGCATCTTGACCGTCTAAGACTTTTTGTCCCCAATGAGGATCGATCAACAATGCCCGGCCCACTGCAACAAAGTCTGCATGTTCTAGCAATCCCGCGGCATCTTTCGATGTTCGGACATCCCCTACACCAATCAAAGGAACCCGCTGAGCGATTTTTTCATAGACATACGCCAACATCGATTTTTCTTGGTACGCTTTTGAAATCGATTTGCGGGTATACTCCGCAAGAGAGATGTGCAGATAGTCTAATCCTTTTTCTGCCAGTTGGTCCACTAAGAACAACGTATCTTCAAAGCGAATCCCTGGTTCTTCGAATTCTTCCGGTGAAAAACGATAACCGACGATAAACTCCTTCACACCTGATTGGTCCACTGTTTCCAATACTTCATCGACGAGCTTCTCAATAAAACGATAACGGTTCTCTAGTGAGCCACCCCATTCATCGGATCGACGATTTGAGTGCGGAGAAAAGAATTGTTGGATCAAATAAGTATTGGCTCCGTGGAGTTCTACGCCATCAAACCCCGCCTTGATCGCCCGTTCGGTAGCTTTTTTAAAGTTTTCAATAATCGTTAAAATCTCATCTACTGTGACTTCTCGGGGAACCTGGGCATTTGGTCGTTCGGCAGCAACTGCGCTGGCAGAAATCGGTTGTGTTCCTCGTAGGACCGAGTCATCCGTCATCCGACCGGCATGAAAAATCTGTAAAATAGCTTTGGTCCCATTGGTTTTGATGGTGCTGGCTAATTTGCTTAATCCAGGTAAAAAGGCATCGTCGTAAGCGCCTAATTCCCCTTCCCAGCCCTTGCCATCTTCTTGGACATTGGCTGCCGCTGTGATGACTGCTCCGACTTCCCCAGAGCGTAAGCCATAGTAAGCCAACTCATCTTTCGTAATCACCCCATCAAAGAAGGACATCTTGGTCGTCATTGGTGCCATAATGATTCGATTTTTCAACTGCAATCCGCGCTTAAATGTTGCTTTATCTGTTACATTTCGCATGGGTTTCCCACCTTTTCCATTGGATTCATTTCGCTTTGTGGATCTGACTGGCTTGGTTGTCCAAAGAGATCCTTAAAGCAAATCGGTGCATCTTTTTTATCTTTTAAAAAATATACATGCACATGCATCTATATTACAAAAGAATCAAGGAGAAAACAAGTGAAAAACATCATTAGTCCAGCATTTCCTCCAAGACTCTTTCAAAAACGACTTTTGAACGCTGCAGTTTCTTTTCCCCTGATTGGGTCAAATCAATATAGATCCCCCGCTTGTCATCTTGACAAGAATGCCGTTCAATCACACCGCACAGCTTGTCTTCCATGCGCATGATCATACGTGACATCGCACTTTGACTCAGATCAAAATGGGCGATCAAATCATTGAGGCGCATGCTATGATTGGGGGTCTTTTCTAAGTAATAAAGCACGTAATACTCATTCAAAGACAGATTGCTTTCTGCTTTGAGAGCTTGCTCCAAACGAGCTTCGATCGCTTGATGCTGATTCGTAAAGGCTAACCATTGCCCCATCCGTTCTTTTTCCATCCTCTTCACCACCCATTCTTCTATACCAAAGTATTTTAATCTAGATGCCCGCGTTACGCAAGTCGCCAGAAAAGGCTAACACTTTATAATACAAAATTAGCCAGCTACTGCGGGCGTTCATGAATGTTTTATGATAGAATTGACGAAAAATTCAGCAAAAACTTCCTGTTCTTTCTCAATATTCTATACTACAATAGCTTTAACACCAAAGAATATTTAAGCACTATATCAGCAAAATTGTGCATTCCGACACAATAATTTGCTTGTTTTAGATGTTCTAGTATTCTAAGGAAAGGATGAAGCAAACGATGAAAAAAACATTTTCTTTGATTGGGGCACTAACACTCGTCAGTTTGGGGCTTTTGACAGGTTGTAACAACGAAAAAGATACTGCTCAGTCAACCAGCGAGCTAAGCCAGAGTCGTGTGTCTACTGAAAGCAAACAAAGTACGTCGACGCAAACGACTGAAAGCAGCTCCTTAGCGTCAACCTCTACTTCAAAAACTTCGACCACAAGCCAGCAATCGACGGACCACTCTGACACAATGCAAACGACAGCAAGCTCAGCTTCCAACGAGTTTCCATATGCCGTTGATCTTTCCCAATATGGCCCTACACTGACTTTTCACTTCAACGGTTTCAATGTACCAGATACTGTCACGATTCAAAATACGACTCCAATGATCATTTCGATTCCCGACAGAATTAGTTATGAAGCACAAGTCGATACGATCGCGACAAAGGAGATTCGCATCTTTTCAGCAAATGACAATGGGATTCGTACAGTAAAAGTGAATACCCAGTTGACCTTTGCAAAAGAGATCACACCCAATAGTAATCCTGATTTTAACCAAAACCTGTACCTATTTACAAATAAGGAGGGTGGTCTATCCTTGATCACGCCGAACTATGCGGGAAATGTCAGCGATGACCAACGAGATGTGATGTTAGAAGTACTTCAATAAACGAAAAACAGGGAAACGAAGCACGCTTCGTTTCCCTGTTTCGTTACCCGATCATCACGGTTTCATCAGGATATTTGTAGCCAGCTTCTTGTTTGTTGGCTTTTTTCATCAATGAAAAAGCAACGGTCATGATGCCGACTCGACCAATGAACATCAAAAAAATGATCAAAAGTTTGCCAAAAACCGACAAGTAAGGCGTCAACCCCATGGTCAATCCCACCGTTCCAAAAGCGGAAAAAACTTCAAAGGCAATGGTTGGCAACCCAAAGTTTGGGGTTTGCGGCATACTCTCAGTGATCGACAATAAGAAAATCGCTACGAAGCATAACGTCAAAGTAAGGAAGAACAACGTAAAGGCACGCGATACAGCAGATTCTTTGATCGTGCGACCAAAAACTTCCGCTCGACTGCGCCCTTTCAATAAGCTGCGGATCTTGATGATCAAGACCGCAAATGTCGTTGTCTTCAATCCCCCAGCAGTTGATCCAGAGGTGCCGCCGATATACATTAAAATCATCGTCAGCATCAAGCCTGCTTGACTCATTTGTCCGTAATCAATACTGAAAAATCCCGCGGTTCTTGGGGTGACCGCTAAGAAGAGGTATTGGAAAAAACGTTCGATGACCGAATCACCCGTGATCAACTGTGAATTGGCTTCGGTCAAAAAGAACCCTGCCGTTCCAAAAACCACCAAAACGATCATAGCGATCCATGCCAAGCGGCTATGCAAGGACCGTTTTTTGGACGCCGTATGCAGGAGATCGAACCAAACGAGAAATCCCAGACCACCTGCGATGATCAAGAAACTGACGACCCCCAGAACAAATGGGTCGTTTTGAAACCCTACCATGCTGTTGCCGAACAAATCAAACCCAGCATTACAAAAGGCCGAGATCGCATGAAAAACACTGTACCAAAGGCCTTGCTCCCAACCAAAACGGGGCACGAATGCAAAAGCCAGCAAGATGATCCCACTGACTTGGATCAAAAAGGCGATCCGAATCAGGTACCATGCCAAATGGATTTCTCCAGACATTCGGTCCAGATTCAATGATTCCCGCAAAATCATCCGAGTACTAAGATGGACTCTTTTTCTCGCCAAGATGTAAAAGAAGACGGGAATCGACATGAAGCCGATCCCACCGATCTCAATCAGCATCAGCAAGATCCCTTGGCCCCACAGGTTGTAATGATCGGCTACGGTCAAGGTCGAAAGACCCGTCACGCAAACAGCCGATGTGGCAGTAAACAGCGCATCTAAAAAGTTAGTGCCTTCACCACTTTGGGTGACAGCCGGCAGCATTAGCAAGCCAGTTCCTGCCAATATCAGCAAAACGAAGACCAGTGTGACGATCTGCGGAATCAAAAAGCGTTGCGATGCCAGCTTTTTTTTCAAACGATTTCTTTTTTTCATTTTCATTTCCTTTGACCTTTTGCAAAAACCAATGTCTTAGTAATCCAAGTTTATTGCATTTGTTTTTTCTCTTATCATACCATTTTATTTTGATTTATTCTTCACTTTGATCATTCTTGTTACGTTTGCTCGTTCATTTTCTTCCAGCCGCATTTTGATTCCATAAATGGCTTCTTCCAGCTCGGGAATCGTCAAATATTCTAGGGCATTGACGCGTCGGCGCGTCCGTTCGATTTCCCCTGCCATCAATTGACAGGTCTTTTCGATTTCCGTTAGCTCCAACAGCTTCGGCATAACGTCGGTAAAACGGGCGACAGCATTATCTAACGGAACATTGGAATTCAAAAAGCCGTACTCGATCGGCGCTTGCATCACCGTATCGTCGTAATCAAAATGCATCACTGGCACTTCCACACTCATGATGTTTTTCGTGGATAATTCAAGGGAGACTTCAGTTGCTGGTAAAATAAACATTTCTTCAATGTATTTTTCATTGATCGTAGCATTGGCTAAGCGAAATGCCTTCATGGCACGCTGCAATTGTTCTTCGACTTCTTTACGCAAGCGGTCATTCTTTTTGATCAATTCAATAAATTGACGCATGAGTTCGTCTTGTTTGTCTTTTAATAATTTGTGTCCGCGTTTGGCTGTCGCCAATTGTTTGCTGAGGCGCGACAGCTCCATGCGGGTTGGATTAACGGTTTTTTGCGCCATTGTTCTCCTCTCCCGGTAAGTATTCCGCCAGTAGGGCATCGCTGATCCGCTTCAGTTCGACTTTTGGCAGCATCGCCAATAATTCCCAGCCTAATTCCAAGGTTTCGATAATCGAACGGTTGGTGCGATACCCTTGGTTCAAGTATTCATTTTCGAAGCGTTCCGCAAATTTGGCATAGGTTTTATCTACTTCCGACAATGCCGATTCTCCTAAAACGACTGCCAATTCCTTGGCTTGCTTTCCTTGAGCATAGGCAGAAAACAACTGGTTCATCGTTGCGGCATGGTCTTTACGGGTTTTTCCTTCACCGGTCCCTTTATCTTTTAACCGTGACAATGACGGCAAGACATCGATGGGTGGCTGGATGCCGTTTTTATACAAATCACGAGACAAGATGATTTGTCCTTCGGTGATATAGCCGGTCAAATCGGGAATCGGATGGGTTTTGTCATCTTCTGGCATGGTCAAAATCGGTAGCTGGGTCACTGAACCTTTCAAGCCGCGAATCCGTCCCGCACGTTCATATAACGTTGATAGATTGGTATAAAGATACCCAGGATAACCCCGACGTCCTGGCACTTCACGACGAGCAGAGGAGATCTCCCGCAAAGCTTCACAGTAGTTGGTCATATCCGTCATGATCACCAAGACATGCATGCCCTTTTCGTAAGCCAAGTATTCGGCTGCCGTCAGTGCCATTCGGGGAGTAGCGATCCGCTCGATCGCTGGGTCATTGGCTAGATTCATAAAGACGACAGAATGGTCGATGGCGCCCGTTTGACGAAAATCTTCCATGAAATATTCTGCTTCTTCAAAGGTAATCCCGATGCCAGCAAACACAACAGCGAAATCGTCTTCCGAGTTCAACACTTGTGCTTGACGCGCAATTTGCGAAGCCAATTCTTTATGAGGCAGACCAGAACCAGAAAAAATCGGCAGCTTTTGTCCCCGAACGAGCGTATTCAAGTGGTCGATCGATGAGATCCCCGTTTGAATAAACTCATCAGGATAATCCCGCGCGGCTGGATTGATCACTTCGCCGTTGATGTCCATATATTTTTCTGGGACGATCTCTACTCCGCCATCTTTGACCCGACCTAAGCCGTCAAAGACTCGCCCGATCATTTGCTCGGAAACGCCTAATTCCAAAGGATGTCCTAAGAAACGCACCGCAGATTCCCGCAAATTGATCCCGCCGGTTCCTTCAAAAATTTGGACCAACGCTTTGTCTTCTTGGATCTCCAGTACTTGTCCTTGCCGCGTTTCGCCGTTTTGCATGCGGACTTCGATCAACTCTTCGTATTTGACACCGGAGACGCGATCGACGGCCATCAATGGTCCGACGACTTCTCCAATCGTTTTATATTCCTTGATCATCGGTGCGGTCTCCTTTCTGTAAAATTTCTTTCATCGTTGCTTTGATTTCTTGATGCAAAGTAGGAATTTTTGCTAATTCCGTTTCAGGCAAGTACTTCATACGTGCCACTTTGTCTCGCAATTCTTCGGTTCCTGCATAGATTTCTGAAAGATACGCACCTAGTGTCAACGCATCTTCCGCTTCTTTGTGGAGCAGCAAGATCGTTTCCAGCATTTTGAACTGCTTTTCACGAGAGGTAAACGTATCGACGTCGTCAAAAGCGTTTTGCTGCAAGAAATCTTCTCGCAATGATTTGGTGGTTTCCAGCAATAACTGATCTTTTTCGGACAAAGCGTCGATGCCGACAAGTCGAACGATCTCTGACAACTCAGATTCTTTTTGCAGCATCCGCATGGCTTCTGTTACTTGTTTGGACCAATCCACTTGCATTTGTTGGTCCAAAAAGGCACCCAATTCATTTTCGTATAAAGAATAGCTCTTCAACCAATCGATCGATGGAAAATGACGCTTTTGCGCTAAGGTGGCATCTAAGCCCCAAAAGACTTTTACGACCCGCAACGTATTTTGGGTAACTGGTTCTGAAATATCGCCGCCCGATGGTGAAACGGCGCTGATGGCAGTGATACTGCCTTCTTGATCAGAACCTAAGCAAATCGCTTTTCCAGAACGCTCATAATACTCCGCCAAGCGGCTGCCTAAGTAAGCTGGATACCCTTCATCCCCAGGCATTTCTTCCAGACGACCAGACATTTCTCGCAGTGCTTCTGCCCAACGTGAGGTGGAATCCGCCATGATCGCCACTGAATACCCCATGTCTCGGAAGTATTCCGCAATCGTGATCCCAGTATAAATCGACGCTTCCCGAGCGGCTACCGGCATATTGGAGGTGTTAGCGATCAACACGGTTCTCGCCATCAAAGATTCACCACTACGAGGGTCGATCAACTCTGGAAACTCGTTCATTACATCGGTCATTTCATTGCCGCGTTCGCCGCAGCCGACATAGACGACCAGATCGACATCCGCCCATTTGGCGATTTGGTGCTGAACGACAGTTTTCCCTGCACCAAAAGGTCCTGGAACGGCTGACGCCCCGCCTTTAGCGATTGGAAAGAAGGTGTCGATCACTCGCTGACCAGTAATCATTGGTTCGACTGGATTCAGTTTTTGCTTTACTGGACGGCTATGACGAACGGGCCATTTTTGCAGCATCGTGAAAGACCGTTCTCCTTTGGGTGTATCTAAAACATAAATCGTTTCATCGATGGTAAATTCCCCCGCATAAACAGCCTTGACTGTTCCTGAAACGCCATGAGGAACCATGATCTTGTGATTGATCAACGGTGTTTCTTGCACGGTGCCGATGACCATCCCGGTACTGACTACTTCGCCGACTTCGACTGTCGGTACAAAGGGCCACTTTTTCTCATGATCCAACGCAGGCAATTGCACCCCACGCGTCAAGAAGTTGCTTTGGGTGACAGACATGAAGGTTTCTAAGGGACGTTGGATGCCATCAAACATTTGTGACATGATCCCAGGCGCCAATTCGACGGATAGCGGTTCACCGGTGGTTTCGACTGGTTCACCAGGTCCGATCCCAGACGTTTCTTCATAGACTTGGATCGAAGCGACGTCGCCGCGCATTTCGATGATCTCACCGACCACGCCTAAATCTCCTACATAACAGATATCTTCTAAACTTGCATGGCCCATATTTTTGGCTAAAACCAATGGACCAGATACTTTAATAATTGTTCCTTTTTCCACAACATCGGCTCCTCTCTATAGTATGTTTTGTCCAACTGCTTTTTCGACATTTTCTTGAATCATTCGCTTGCCGATTCCTCGGGAACCATCATAATCAGGAATCAAGATGACTGCAGGTGTCATTTTTTGTTGGACTTTTGCTAATTCATCGGGAATCAGCTCGGCACATTTTTCAGTCAGGTAGATGATCGTACTGTTCTTCATTAATTTTGCCAGCGCCTGCTTCACTTCTTTTTCTTCCGAGGCATAGCAGACCTGAAAGCCAAATAGTTGAAAAGGAATGACGGATTCTTTCTCGCCGATTACGCCGATTTTATGAGTCATAGTGCCGCATCCTTTCTCTGAGTTGTTCTTCCGTAAAGCCACTGCGTTTGCCTACTAGCAAGATACGCAGATTTTGCAGTTCCAAAACCTTAGCATTCAAAAATGCGAGTAAAGGCAGTGGTCCTAAAGCATCTGTTTGGGCTTGGCCATAGCTTTCTGTGATCAAATTGTCTTGTAAAAGTGCCAAGCCAGCAAAGTCGATCACCTGTTCATGAATCAAAGGCCGCAACACTTCCTGATAATCACTTTCTAATAAGAAGGCTAAAAAGTCACTATAGGACGCATCCGCAAACGCTAAAAATTCTTCTTTCGGGATACTGCCGACACTCACTAAGACTGCCTCCATAAAACTGCGCGATCGTTTTTGAAGTACACAACGTGCGGCAATCGTTATATTGGTCAGATCGATCATCTTGATGACAGCTTCTTGTAGCTCAGGGATCTTGATTTCATCTGCCAGTCGCCGTTGTTCATGTAAATACCGGCGATCGTAAATGATATCGATGCCTTGCAGCACGGCGCCGCCTTCTAAGTACTCCCGCACCTCTTGGATCGTAGTCACGATTTTCTCAGGCAATACCTCTGAGGTTCCCGTTTTGATGGCGGTCCGACACTCATCGATCGTGTAAAAGCCATCTTCGATCAGTAGATGATCATAATCTTTTCCAGTGACTGACTCTTTGGTCAAGACTTTTAGATTATGGAAAGTAAAAGGCATCATATACAGTCGGAGGATCTCTTGATCAGGAACCAGCTCGGCCAATTCTTTGATCGTCTTTAACAATTCTTCATCGAGATAGGTTTCGAATCGTTCATGAAAATCTGGCTTCAAATAGCGTTGATAATGGGTCTGCTGCAAGACAGCTTCGACTTCAGCAAACCCTTTTGCCGCAATCATTTGTTCCACTTCTTGCGGCTTTAGCAACGTCATCTCTTTCAGCCGAATGATTGGATTCAATTGATGATAGTTCCTCATGGATCAACCTCCTTGTTGTATGATCTGCAACCACCGTTCCCGGGTTTCTTTCTTGTATTCATCAAGCAAAACCTGATAGGTAAAATTGTATTGAATGCCGTTGTCATCCACCAAAAAGCCTGCTTCTGTCAATGGTGCGCCTGCTTTGATTTGATACGGTAGTTTTGATTGACAAGACGTAAGCCAAGCGGCATCTAGATGGGCTGCTTGCTCAGGACCAGCGTGGAAGGTCACCGTCCCGCTGATCGGCAGCTGTTGCAGCACATTTTCAGCAAATGACTGCAGCTCTTCTGGCGTCCAGGCAACCATTTGTTGATACGCTTGCTCAAAAAGTTGTGTCAGGTATTCGTTTTGTTTCACCATTTGCTGCTGCTTAGCGGCACTTGCTTGGCGATTTTGCGCTTGCTGATAATTTTTTTCGGCTTGCTTTTTTGCTTGCTGGGCACGAAGCTGCAAGTCCGACTCTTTTTTCGCCCAGTCACGTGCCATCGTTTCACTGATCCTAGCACGTTCAGCGGCAGCCAAACGTTCCCGTTTTGTCTGCGCTTCTTGGTCTAGTTCAGCAATCATTTTGTCGATTGCATCCATACCTTCGCCCCCTTTAAATCGTTCCTAAAAGTAAGAAAGAAATAACAAAGCCTAAGATGGCATACATCTCAACCATTACTGAGAACATAACCCCTTTAAAGAAATGCTCTGGTTTCTTCGCTAAAATTTGAATCCCAGCTGCAGCGACCTTCCCTTGGGCCATTCCTGAGAATAAGCCAGTAAAGGCAACTGGCAGTGATGCCATCAAGTACGCCATACCAGTCACTGTCGACATTTCACCACTTAAGCTACCATAGATCATAAACGCAATAACGAATCCGTATAGTCCTTGCGTTCCGGGAAGCAATTGTAAAATCAAGGCTTGTCCAAACTTCTCCGGCTGATTCGTCGTTAAGGCTGCCGCTGCTTCACCAGTTTGGCCCACCCCTTTGGCTGAACCGATCCCAGAAAAGATCGTAGCGATCCCCATTCCGATAATTGCAAACACCATACCACCATTATTATTAATTAAGTAATCAATCATTTATTGTCTCCTCCATTTTCTTTATCAAAATCAACGTATTTCTCACTTGGCTTAAAGGTTTCAAATTGGCGCCCCCCACCAGTGAAAAATTTTCCGAAAAACTCTACATATTGTAAACGAGCGGCATGCACATACGCACTCAGTAACGATAAAAAGATGTTTAAAGCTTGTAGGACAACCAATAAGAGAATGCCTACAGAAAAACGAGCGGCTGGCGGCAAATAGCCCACCAATAAGTTGAAGGCTGCTGCGATACTCCCACCAGAGATCCCTAATGCCATCAAGCGGCTATAGCTGACAAAGTCGCCGATGTAACTGGTCACACCGTATAAGTCATACAAGCCTAAAAAGAAGCCGCCCACTTTGGTTTTCCCTTTCAGAATCGGTACCACGATGATCAATAAGGCACTAAAGCCTGCTAAAATCAAGCCGACGGTTGTTAGTGCTGGGACATCGATCAAAAGATTGCCTGCGGCTGCCACTAAAAGACCACTCAAAAGTCCTAGCCACGCAAAGCCTTCGTTGACTGCACCTAAAAGATCCTTTTTGCGGATATTTTCTTTGGCTGCTAAATAAAGGCCTGTAAACAGTTGGATCCCACCAAAAATCATGGATAGACCAAAGATCGCCATAAAATCTTCGGAGGGCGATAAAAGTTGGAAGGGCAATGTAGCACCAAAGAAGGAGCCGTAGATTGCGCCCCAAATCATAGTTGGCACAGACAAAATCTGGAACAATTTCAGAAACCGTTTGGTCCCTTTGGGCAAACGCAAGGCGTGTAGCCCAATCGTGGTCGCGACAGCCATTAATGCACCATAACCTAAGTCAGCCACCATCATACCAAAGAAAACATAGTAAAAAGGCGTCATCCATGGGGTTGGATCGATCTCATCGTATTTTGGCAAGCTGTACATTTCCGTCAACATTTCAAAGGGTTGAATAAACGAGGCGTTTTTTAGTTTCGTTGGCACTTGATTGGCAGCGATCTCCTCTGCAGTGGGTTCTTCAAATGAATAGTAAATCTCGTTGGCAAAGGATTCTTGGACCATTTCCGCCACTAACGGCTGATCCTTTTCTTCGATCCAGCCGCGCAAGAGGGCAAAGGTCTGACCAGCTGCTAAGCGCTGTTGCATCATTGCCCGATTCTCACGAGTCAAAAACAGTTCTTCCGCTTGCTGCAGCAGGATCAGCCGTTGTTTGTGCTGACTGATTTCTGTAATCAGTTCTTTGCGCTGCTGCGTCAAGGAAGTCAAGGCTTGTTTCGTATTTTGCAAAACCACTTTTGGTGATTCGGATGTCAGGCCAGTTTCTTTCTTCACCCCATATCGGTGAAACAATTGGAACACTTGCTCTTCGATCGCTGTTAAAAACAGGCAGCTGAAATTGACTTTTTTGGGTTCAGAATAGATCACTTCGATATGAACCTCTTCCAATTGACGCAAGGCTTCAGCTAGATCTTCCCAGCGTGGACCTTCGACACTCCCAGCAAAAAAACTTGTATGTGCAGGCGCTTCGATCTCCAAGGGTACGTCAAGATTTTGCCATTGTGTCGCCCATTCTTCCGACTGCGTCGCTGCTTCGATCGCTTCGATCGTCTCTACCCAGCGCTCCTGCAAATTCTCGACTTCAACCAGCTCCGTTAATGCTGCTGCTTCATCGAAGCTTGTTTCAAAGTCCGACAGCCGCAAGGCATCTCGTTGCCATTCCGTGCCTTTTTTTGCATCACCATTTTGGCGAATAAAGCGGATCGCTTCTTGCAATCGACGAATTATTGGTTGATGAGAAGCACCTTCTGGGGTGGCTCCTGCAAAAAATTCCCGCAGCCAAGTTTCGTTCGCTTCCTGCTCAAATACGTTCTCGATTTCAACAAACTGCATCGTTTGCAGCTTCGTCAATAACCTTTCTTGGTAGTGCTTCGGGGTGATCAACGTTAGTTTATTTAGTTTGGTTACTGCCATAAGTCCCGATCACTCCTTCAACGATCTGTTGAACCGCTTGCTCTTGGAAGCTTTGCATATTTTTTTGGTAACGATCTAACACTTGCTGGTTCTCTTTTGCCAGCTGCTGCTTTTGTGCTGCTAGTGACTGTTGCAACTGCTCTTCGATTGTTGCTTGTTCTTGAGCAAGCGCCTCTTCCAAAGCGGCTGATCGCTCTTGCAATGCTTGTTGCTGCTGCGCTTCTTCCGACTGCAATTCTTTTTTCAAAGCGCGCAATTGCTGTTCATTGGCTTCTTCTGCTTCTCGTAAACGAGTCAAAGCTTCTCTCATCGATTCCCCTCCTATAATGATTTGTATTCTCAACTGAAAAATAAACAAAAAAAAGCATACCTCACGAAGAAGTATGCTGATATGAAAAAAGGCCAGCATTCCTCCAAGAATGTTTGCCTCACCCCTTGGCAAACCTGATCCTTGAAGCATAAAAAATGCTCAACCTTTGTCTATTTTATTTTTCAATTCCTGAACTATTATAGCAAAAAACGGCGTTCTATTCAAGTGAAATCATGTTTTGTGAGAAAAAACCGTTTTCACCTATTACTGATTCACTTACTACCTGCCCAACTTTCCACCTAACATTTGCCAGGGATCGGATTGTTCTTACTAAATTGAAATCGGTCAAAATCAATTTAAGACTTAGAATGGTATGAATGAAGAACGTTGAGATTTTTTGAAAATGCTAGACATCATTTGATTGGTACCCAAAAGGAGATAACAGTTCCAACAACCCATTCGATCCCTGACAAATCTTAAATGAAACATTTCCTCATTTACTTCCTCCTATCGTTGATGGCAGTGGCTGACCTTTTTCTTCGCAAATAAAGTAACTGCCTCGATAAAGACACGTATAAATTTTTCCTGGTTCCATGGTTAAAGGAAATCCATTTTTTAAATACATCGGCTTTCTTTCCATCGTCAACCCCTTGCCTTTCTGAAAAAAATAAGTCAAACTATACAATAACAACGATTATATCTTGCTTTCTATCAAATATTACCAAAATATTCAGATAATTTCTAGTAATTTTGCGCAAAATATCGAATATTTCCCGATTTTTCTTTTATAAAATGATCGATTAAAACAAAAATGGGAGGAAACAACTGATGTCAGATGAACGTTGGTTTCAAATTAGAAGAAAGCGAAACATCGAATTGGGAATTTGTTTGCTCGTCGTCCTGCCGATGGTCTATGGCTTATGGTTTCAGCTCGCTTTTTTGATCCACTACATGTCGTTTCTATTTCTGGTGGCTGTCTTCACTGCAATCTACGAAGGAATTAGCGTCATTTGGGATTTTGTAAGAAACAAACAACACTGACAAAGTGACCTTCTGCTAAATTAAGCCAAAACAACAAGAGAGGAGTCCACGAATGAAACGAATCATTATGGTCTGTGATACACAGCATATCCCCAGTAGCCAGGAGGAAACCAGTTTTTCTTTTGGCACCTTTCCCCCAGATTCACCTAGAGTTGCAGAACTTTTCTATTCCGCCTACCATGAGAGCATCGATGATGAAGGAGAATTGATCTCTGATTGGCAAAAAGAGCTGAGAGAGACTGCTGACGGAAAATACGGTCCCTTGATTCCAGAGCTTTCTTTTCAGTTACAAAAGGATGACCATCCTATCGGTGCCGTAGTAACCAGCACGTTTCAAGAGCTTCCCCTGCTATTATTTGTTGTTATGAGCGCAGCCTTTAAAGGCAACGGCTTATCCAAGCTGCTGATGAAGGAAGTGATCCAACGAGCAAAAGCCATGGGGCTCACTCGCCTTTATCTGGTAGTGACGGTTGAAAACCAGCCAGCCTACAAGCTGTATGAAGCATGCGGTTTTTCTTTTGCAGGTGAAAGCTGGGCTGATCTTTCTCCTTAGCTAAGCTTGCAAGTTATCTAAGTCATTTTCTACTATTTGAAAAGGAGCTTCGAACCAATGAATGAACGAGTAGCTGCTGCGATCCAACTGCGGACTGAAAAAAAACTGCAACAATCAAATGAACAATTGATTCAATTAGCTGCCGAAAATCCCCAAGATGCCTTTGTGCAGTACCAAACGGCTTGGAGCTATGATCTTTTAGGGGAAGAACAACAGGCAATTCCTTATTATGAACAAGCAATCGCGTTAGGTTTATCAGAAAACGACTTGCCAGATGCCTACCTAAGTCTAGGCAGCACCTATCGTGCCCTCGGCAATTATCAAAAAGCCGAAGACGTGTTTTTACAAGCGATGAAGCTATTTCCAAAAAATCATGCTTTGCAAACCTTCTATGCCATGACACTGTTTAATCTCGCCGAGTATGAGCAAGCCACTAAACGATTAATGACCCTGCTTGCCGAAACCTCTAGCGATCCAGACATCCAGTCTTACCGACAGGCTCTTTTGTTTTATGCGGATAAACTCAATGAGACATGGGTATAAATATACCCCATGAAGCAGCTCCTCCGCTCCCTTTTCTCGTAAAAGGGAGTCTTTCTTTTGGATATCTCGCGATCATCCTTTGCTACCACCGACTGTCCTTTGAACCCTTTCCTCCAAGCAATGCCACCCTATCATTATCGAAATTTTCGATAAAAAACCAGTTGACGGCTCTCAATAAATCTGTTAGTTTATCTATGTTTTTTTAATAACAGATTGGAGGCATGACTATGCCCTTTGTTGTCTATTTTTTCCTATCCTTATTGATCATTTATATTCCGACACCAACCCTTTTGCTGTTTTTTCAAAAACTCGCCTCGCAGCATGACAATCTGACGGCTTTCAGCAAACTTTTTCTATTATTGATGATCTTGCTGGATTATTACTTAAGCTATTATTGGTTAAAAAACTGCAAAGTCAAAAAAGCGCACTACCTTTATTTAGTCTTTGTCAATGTCTTCGAATGGCTGATCCACTTCTATCTTTATTCACGATTTGAAACGATCAATCTACTAGTCATTTTGTTGTTCCAGACTGTGCTTTTGTGCTGCATGGTTTTTTTCCCTTTGTCGGAGAAGTTCCGACGTTTCTTATTTACATAGTCAGTGAGAAGAAGGGTTCACAGTTTTCGGTTTCCTTGATACACTATCCTTATCTATTTACGAAAGGAAGTGCGCGTATCCACACACCGGAACAAGCTCTTGAAGGCTATATTCAAGCAACCAATACCCACGATTTTCGTCAAGTTCAGCCATTCCTTGGAAAACAGGTGATCTATTACTTTTCTGATGCAACCTGTCGAACACCTATGGAAATTTGCCAATATTTTGAGAATGCTTGGGACTTAATCAAAGACGAACATTATCATATTTCAGATGTACAATGGCTCCACAAATCTGCTCAATCCGCAGTCTGTCTTTATACGTATCACTATGAAGGTTTTCTGAAAGAAGAATTTATTGAAGGCTCGGGTAGAGCCACAAATGTTTTTGAAAAGATCGAAGGAAACTGGGTTTTGGTCCACGAACACTTAAGCTCCTCAGTTACCCCCTAGCCTACGTCATGATTTAAATGATCACAAGAACTGATTTACATTGCAAACCACCTTTGTTACGATTGATAAAAAGGATGTGTTGTGATGTCATTGATCGTCTTGATTGGCGCACAAGCCGCAGGGAAAATGACTGTGGGCAAAGAACTGGAAAAACGATTGGATGCAAAGCTTTTATTCAATCACCAGACCATTGATCTTTTTGCGAACTTTCTTGGCTATAGTCCCGCAGCATTCGCTTTGTCTAATCAAACACGGATCGAACTCTTCAAAGCCTTTGTTCAAAATGAAGCCAATAATACGACAAAATCAATCATTTTTACTGTCTTGATTGATTTCGATCAAGCGGGAGATTTAGCTTTTTTACAAGAGATCGCCCAACTATTTACCGATGCCCAGCAAAAGGTCTATTTTATCGAACTAGTGGCTGATATTGAGGAACGCTTAAAGCGCAATTGCCATGAGGACCGTTTAGCCGCAAAGCCGTCAAAAAGAGCGCTGGCTTTTTCTAGAAACGAGCTTTTGTCTTCGTTTGAAAACTATCGCTTAGAAAGCCTGCCCCAGGAATTAACTACCCTTTTTCCAACGATTCCTTCGCTGAAAATCAACAATACCCACTTATCACCTGATGAAGTAAGTCAAACAATTATTGCCCATTTTTCCTTGACTTAAGTCTAAAAGAAACGCCATTCTCAAGCTTTGCTTCAATACGAAATTGTCTATTGACTTTGACGCTGCGTCAAGCGGTATCCTCTAATCAAGAGGAGGTGTCAAAATGAAGGTTTATGTTATGCCCATGTTTTATCAATTGAAGACAAAAGATGTTGAACAATCATCAAAATGGTTTGCAGAAATCTTGGGTTTCCAGTCATTGTATCAGTTTCGCAATCAAGAAAATCAAGTGACGATGGATCATCTGCGTCTTGCTGACTACCAAGATTTGATGCTGATTGCCGCAGACTCGTTCACTGTTGGCGATGGGGCAATTTTGAATGTAGCGATGATTGATCTTCGGAATATCGCTCAAAAAATTCCCGAAAAGTGGATCGTGGAACCTTTGATGGAAAAGCCGTGGAATGCCCTTGAAATGACCATCAAAGACCCCAACGGTTATTTGTTTACCCTAACAGAGGCGATAAGAAAAAACGAATCAGACTTTCAAACCTTGATGGACCAAACCAAGGATTATTTTCAATAAAAGGAATCGAGTAAGAATGATGGCTTTCTTACTCGGTTCCTTTTTTATAAAACTTGATTCTGGCAACAATGACAAAAACGAACGCTCCCTAGATTTACCTAGCGAAGCTTTTTATCCCATCAGACATACCGTTTTAGTATATTTTTAAATATTTAAGGTAATTATTAACACACTCAACTCAGAACATGCTACACTATTTAAAAAGGAGGAGTTCCTATGGAAAAGAAATCGCAGCTTCCGTGGTACAAGCACAAAAAATTCTATCTTCCAGTTGCCGTCGTCCTTGGCATGATTGGGTTTCTTCCCAGTCTCGTTTCTCTTTTCGGGGTCTCGATCGATGATGAATTCAATCCTGATTACTATTCTGATCCGAATGAACCAATGTTTAAGAAAAAGCAAAACTGACTGTTGCGATGCCGTATGTAGGTTTTTTTGACCAACAAAAAAAGAGCAATCACTCGCTGTTGTGTTTGCTCCTTTTTTAAAAGGGATTCGGCAAACCTACGCACCTTGACAGGGTAAGCTGTTTGGGGAGAGGGCGTTTGAATGCACGAATGAACAGTAACTTATTACGTGAAACCACTTATACTTTTTCCTGTTAAAAAATCAATTGCTAACCAATCACAAAGGATCGATTATTTGAAGAAAGAAAAAACGTTAGCCATTAGTTCTACAACTTCCCAGGGAAAACTAAAAAAATCAAACATCCATTTCTCCTCCTTTAATTGACTTTCTTCAAGTTTACCCGCAAAATAAAGCTGTAACATATTTGGACTATTTTTCCGTCCACTTTTTTTAGGAGGGATTTTTTGAAGGCCAATGACTTGTTAAAAGAGTTACGAACGGAACGAAATATCTCACAGCGAAAATTGGTTGAGAACATTTCAGAACGCAGTACACTGGCAACCTTTGAACAAAAAGGGCACCGCATCGCCTTTGATATTTTGCACCAATATTTGGACCGCTTAAATGTCACTTTGGAGGAATTTGAGTATCGCTTGGATGACAATCAAGTCAGCGAGAAAAAGCAGCTATCCAAACAGTTGACCACCGCTTACTATGAAAGCAAGTATTCTGAAGTCCTCTCTTTGATTAACAAAGCCCAAGCGCTGTATAAAACCACGAAGGATTTCTTCTATTATGTCCTGTATAGTCAATTCTTTTTGATTTTAGAGAAAAAAGGCGTGGTTACCGACGAGGAAGAACGGCGCATCATCGAAGCGACCATCAAGAAATACTTGGAACGCATCGACACGTGGGGAAAATTTGAAATCTCCTTATTTACCAATCTGCTCTTCCTCTTTTCTGACGAGTACATCTTGTATCAAATGAAACACCTGAATAAAAAAATTTTTTACAGCAATGCGTTAAGTATCAATTATCAAATCTACACAAAATTGCTGACGAATGCGGCTTTCTTGTTTATCGATCGCAAAAAACCTGCCGAGTTGGCGCATGTGCTGACGTATCTAGCCGATCACCTGCCGCCGGACAATGATCGTATCCGCTTGATGATTCGTTATTTCGAAGGCATCTACGCCTTGTTTCAAGGAGATCGTACGCTGGGAATGTCCACGATTGAAAAAGCACTGGATTATCTGCGTTTTATTGGGCAAGAAGCCTTTGCCAAAGAATTAGAGGCACTGGCTCAGAGTATCTAAAAAAAACCTGCTGCTTCCTCTCAGTAAGAGAACGACTCTCTTACACGGAGGAAACAGCAGGTTTATTTTTTTCTTAAAGTAAATGCAATGCTTCTTTCCAGAGCAAGACCCGTTTGACGGAAGCATTCAAATCAGCTTCTAAATAGCGGCCATCTTCAACCGCTTGTACCACAAAAGGAATCTGTTCTTGATAGGTAGAGGAGATCACTAGATCATTTCCCGCCTGCAACGCCTGTAATGCGGCTTCTTTTTGCGGAATGAACTCAGAAAGTCCTGCCATATCCAAGTCATCCGTCATGATGACCCCTTTAAAATGCAATTCATTTCGCAGCAGCTCATGCACGGGTTTTGAAATAGAGGCGGGTACGGTCTTATCGATACTATTGACGATCGTATGGGCGACCAAAATACTATTGGCACCAGCTTTGATCCCTGCGGCAAAAGGCAGAAAATCCGTTTCCCGCAGTGCAGATAGCGGGCGGTCATCGGTGACGATTTCGACATGCGAGTCACGATTGTTGCCATAGCCAGGAAAATGCTTCAAGGTAGACCCAACGTGGTGTATCTGTAAAACATGAACCACACGTTCTACAAACGCACTCGTGCCCTGCGCATCCATGCCAATGGTTCGGTCGTAGATAAAGGACTGCGGATCAGTGGAAACATCGGCAACGGGAAACAGCCCAGCATTGATGCCGTAAGCTTTTAAAATTTCCACTTTCTTTGCTGTATCTTCTTCGATCGCTGACCATCCACCTTGGGCATACAGCTGTTGTGGTGAGAGAAAACGCTGATCCGTAAGGTTCGGATTGCGGCTGATGCGAGTCACTGTGCCCCCTTCTTCATCCATACCGATCAACAGCGGGATGGCGCTGGCTGCTTGGTAATCTGAAATTTTCTGTTTCAAGCTCGCCGCCGTCTCATTTTCGGTATCACGGCCGAATAACAGATACCCACCAAAGTGATACTTTTGAAGCGCTTCGATTTGATTGCTTTCTGGCACACGCACAAAAAACAATTGCCCGACCTTTTCCTCCAAACTCATCGTGGCGATTTTTTTTGCTATTGTCTCTTCTGGCTGTTCTTGCGTGGAAGTTGTAACAGAAGCTGACGTGGAAACTGAGGTGGGTTCCTGACTTTCCCTGCTTTCTTCCTGTGTTTCGTCCCTCAAGCTGCTTTGCTGGATCATGGCTGGCTCTTCGGTTTGCTGTTTTTGCTGTTCTATCATCCACTTCATCCCTCCCATTGCTGCTAAGACCAAGAAAAGAAACAGTCCCATAGCGAGTCCTTTTTTATTCATAGGTTCCCCTTCCCCTCTAAACAAGTTATTGAGAATGATTAAGCCAATCCTTAGAAAGAAAAAAGTGAACCACTGACGAAATATTCGCAGATGATTCACTTCAATGGATGTTATCGTTCTTTTTTACTCGTTAAACGAACCGTCGGATCAGCCGTTTGTATGGTACCGCACGCCCTACGATGTAAATCAACGCAGTTTGTATCGGGAACATGATGACTGCTTTTAGCAAGCGGACCGACCAGATCGCCCAGCTTGTCAAAGGAATATTCAGCATCATAGCTAACCAGATCGGTGTTAAGATCAAGGTTATTAAAAGTGTATTTAACAAGACGACCATCGCCGCTCGTTTTAATGTGACTTCTTTCCGATAAAAGAAGTAGCCATAAATCAGTCCACCAACGAAGGCATTGATGGTAAAGCCGAAAAAGTAGGCTGATTTTGGAAAAATCACCATTCCTGCGATATCGGCTAATGAGGAGCCAACTGCTGTCCAAAACGGACCAAACAGCATACCCATGATCAGCTGTGGTACAAAGGAAAATGTGATTTTGATATAGGAGGTTTCAAACCCCAAGATTTGCGACAAGACGACCATTAAGGCAATCAAAAGTCCCATGACCGCAATCATGTGTGCATCGACTTTTCTTTTCATAGCGAGCATCTCCTTTTAGAGTTGCTACAAATTCATGCAGCGAATGCGAAAATAAAACCGCGAACGAATGATCGTTCTTCGTCCGAAAGGCAACATCCCATCCTTTCAGCACTTAACGCTTTATTTCCTACTCTGATTTTTTTTAGGTATTGCTACCCAGACACACTATAGCATACAAGCGCGGACTGCTACAATTTTTCTTGCTTATTTTCTTGTACAAAATCTGCCAATGTTCGCTTTTCTTTTTTTGTGCATCAAAAAAACGCTTTTCTCAGGTGAATCTTTCTACCACCAGTAAGTGAGCAGGAAACATTCTCAAAAAAAAGCGTTCATTCCTGTTTCTTGTTTCCTTTCAAGCCTTATGACAATTTACCCAATCAGATTGTCATTGATCAATACCGATTTGATGTCGCGTAATTGATGATCGATAGCAAGCTGTTCATGGGTCATTGTTGCGGTAACCTCTTTCATGGCATGCATTTCTTCATTCAATTCGTTGATATTCGTTACTAATTTGTTCAATGCTTCAATAATCAATTGATTGTTATCCATGGTGAAACACTCCTTTTTGTAATGGTTGAGGTTAGTCTTCTTCGTTGATTGGCTGCTTCATCGTACCAACGGCGGCAACTGCGCGTTTCGTTTTATAAAACAATTTGTATAAAACAAGAACGACGACTGGGATCAGTCCGCATAAGATGTAGATTTGCGAATAATCAAACAGACCGTGTAAGCTTCCTAGTGCATAGGGACCTACGCCTAAGCCGAGATCCAGCCCGATGAAATAAGTGGAGAGCGCTACGCCGACTCGGTGAGGATCGACTTCTTTCAGACAGACAGCTTGGCCATTGGACATGAAGGTGCCATAGCCCAAGCCGACAAAGCAACCCGCAAGCAACAACATCCAGCTGTTGCCAGTAATACTCAATAAGAAAAGACCCAGGGTCAAGAAAAGAAAGCTGGGATACATGACTGCATCTGCGCCATGGCGGTCAAACAGTTTGCCCGTCATTGGCCGTGTGAAGGTCACAGAAAGTGCATAGACGATGAAGAAAAAGGCACCGGCCGTTTCCAACCCAAGGTCACTGGCGTAGATCGACAAGAAGCCGAGAACGCTGGAATAAGCCAACCCGATCAAAAAGGCAATCCCAGAAATGAAAAAAACTTTTGGTTCGACAAAACTTTTGACGGACCATTTTTGCAGCTGTGCTTTGTGTTCTTCCGTCAATGGGATGTTTTTGACTGGGAACCAGAAACAAGCGATGGCTGTTGCGATCGATAAAATAGTTGCTAACCAAATAATGAAATCAAAGCCGACTGTCGGTAGTAAAAGCATACCAATAAAAGGTCCGACCGCCGCTGCTAAACTAGTACTTAATCCATAGTAATTGATCCCTTCGCCATGTTTGGAAGCTGGGATATAAGCGGTGACGATCGCATTAGCCGCAGTCGAGACGGCACCATAAGCAAAGCCATTGAAAAAGCGCACTGCATCTAAAATATAAATGTTGACTGAGACCAAATAAGCAGCGGTGGTAATGACATAAAACAATATCCCCCAGCGCAAAACGGCTTTACGACCAACTAATTCTAAAATTTTTCCAACATACAAGCGAGCGATCAAGGTCCCGATAATATAGATCCCCGCTGCCAAGCCAGCTTGTGCGGTGGATGCCCCTAACTCCTGAGTGGCAAATTTCGCGGTGATGACGACAAAACAATAATACACGAGAAAGACGATAAAATTGATCAAGGTAATCGTGATAAACCCTTTGTTCCATAGTTTTTCATTTTTGGTTAATGGCAACGAGCTGACGACTCCTTCTTGATTGGTTTCCCTATCTGACATGTTTCTTCCATTCCTCCTGTTTGTGCTGTGATGCGTTCTACTATACCGAAACTTCCTCTGCTTGAAATGCGCTTTTGCTGTTAAAAAAGAGCATTAACAAGAAACATTAACATTTGTTATTGCTTTTTCACCAGAAATGTCTTTTAATGAAGCATGAATAGAGGAAATTTCAGATTTTTTTCAGAAAATGTTGGGTTGGCATCAAGTGAAGGAGTAACGTGGGTGGAGAAACAGATATTACGTGATTATTTAGAAAAACAAGCAATACCGGTCGTTATCCGTAAGAAAAAGAGTTACTTGACGTATGAAGGGATCCCGGATCGGTACGTCTACATTTTAAAAAAAGGCATCATCAAAACTAGCGTAGTGACCCATGAAGGGCGCGAATTCAACTTGCGCTATTTGACGGATTTTGAGATCGTCTCTTTGTTTAAAGACGAATCCTCTCAAGAAGTCGAAGCCCCTTTTAATGTGCGGGTTGAATCAGAAGAAGCCGAATTATACAAAATCGTGCGGGATCAATTTTGGGCAGATGTCAATCGTGACCGTCTGCTTCAGGATTATGTCAAAGAGTATTATCGAAGAAACTTGATGGATACGATGAAAAAGATGCAGCAAATGCTGATGAACGGCAAATTTGGTGCTGTCTGTACCCAAATCAATGAGCTGTATGAAACGTTCGGAATCCAGACAACAGATGGTGTCTTGATTGACTTTGAAGTCACCAATGAGGAGATCGCTCGCTTTTGCGGCATTACCTCTGCCAGCAGTGTCAATCGAATGATGCAAAAATTACGAGAATCTGGCGCCCTAAAAAGTGTCGATCGCAAACTATTAGTGACAGATATCGACTTTATTCGGGAGAATATTATTTATTGATTTTAGTGTGAATGAGCTATAGATGGAAACTAAATAGTAAAAGCATATAAAATGACAGGCACAACACTGCAATGAGTAAACTCATCATCGCTATGTTGTGCCTTGTATGGTATTTGTGTATCGCTGTATTTACTAATCAGTTTCTCAGTAGTTACAAGATTCGCTCTTTTTCGATAAATGTTCCCCGATACTTCCAGCAGGATGCCATTTTAAATAAGTCTGAGCATCTAATTTCTTTTCTTCCTGCAGTAATATGGATAACTCTTGGATAACCATCATTTGAGCAAGAATCGAAGCTCTTGGCGGTTTGTTTAAATCATCCCCTTCTCTCACTACTTTTACAGTGATCGCATGTGTCGATAATTTAGCCATTGAAGAAGATGCATTACTAGAGATTGTTATAATCTTGGCATGATTATTTTTTAGCATTTGCAAAGTAGCAATCATTTCTTTCGTTTCTCCACTGTTTGAAATAGCGATCACTACATCATTTTCAGCAACCTGCCCACTTGAACCATGTACCGCCTCCGTACCATCCAAATAGTATGCAGGTGTACCAGTGGATGACATTAGTGATGCGCCATAGGCAGCAACATATGAAGGTTTTCCGATTCCTGTTAAATGAATACGTCCATTCTGCAATTCACATCCCAATATTTCTTGGACAACTTTTTTCAAATCAGAATCATTCACGTTGCTAATCACACTGTTTATTGCCAGCTGGGCACTTTCTTTGTATTCCTTCAGCATCGTTGTTCACCTCCCTAAATTCTTATTTGTTCAAAAATACTATACTCCTTTACGTCCATTGGAGTTGTTTGGTAGTAAAAACGAATACCATTTTTCTGTAATTCGCGTATTTTCTGCAAATCTTTATCACCATAATAATAATCTAGCTTCTTAATCAAAAACCTACTTGCTGGATATGGTACTTGTACTTCTCTAAGCGGATAGCCGTTTTGATAAGCGGAATAAACATCAGAAATTTTTTTGAAAAGCAATATGATGTTTACTTTTCTCCCATCGGTATCCTTCTCTAATTCTTGATGAAAGGCTAATAACTGATCTGCAGAAAGTATCTTTACATTGATTGTTGAAGGTAAAGATAACTGAAGTACTTGTTCGAAAAATAGATCTCCTTTACTTTTTTCATCAACGATAATAATTTGACTCGCATTGACAAACCTGCTCCAATTTAACGCTACTGTCGCATGAAGCAATCGATTATCGACACGAACTAACTTTACTTTCCCGCTCATAGCTGCCCACCTGCCTGCTCTTGCTTTTGATCATTCTTAAACAGCTTAGAAAGCATGTAAAAAAGAACTTTCCCTTGGAACGTTCCCCTTATATCAAGTCCAAATTGTTCCTCGTATTTCTTTAGCTTATAAACGAGTGTGTTCTTATGAACAAAAAGTTTCTCTGCAGCCTGTGTGACATTATAGTCTGCTTGAAACAAACCGTCGGCAATCATCACCATTTCATCAATCTCGCTTGTTGAAATAGTTTCGTAGTAATAGTTAAAGGTTTGATTTACTTTACTTTCAATTAAAAATGAAACAAAAAAATCAACTTGATAGTCTTCAAAAAAGACAGTTTGATTGACCGCTATTCTTTTTTGATGGGTTAGCCACAAGCAAGCCTCATAACTCTGTTTATAATAGGAGAGTTTATTTTGAACAGATCCTACATAATACCTGCACTCTGCGAGTCCCCAATCTTTTAATTCCTCAATAAAGGAAGTAATTACTTCTTTTACCATTCCCATCTTGATTGATTGAGGTAAGGTTTTGAAAAGTAGGAGCCTTTTTGAATCTAATAACGCTAGAATCGTTCCTTTATGCTCTGTTCGATATTTCAGACGTTTCACTTCTTCTGCTTCAAACCCTCGGTTACTGCATATCAGTACTGCCACTCGTGGAAGCGTCCAGTCAATTTTCATTTCCTGCATCAATTCTTTTGTCGCTTGCAAATCCATCTTCTCTTCATCAAGCAATAATTTGATAAGCTGTTCGTCTAAACTAGCATTCATCTGTAAAAATTCGTCAGCTAGTTCATATTCTATTCGAGTAGTTAAGGACTGTGCGAGTAATCTACCGACAATTTCAATTTCGGAGTCTTCACTATAGACCCAAAGATAACCAAAATTCTGCTTTTTAACATGAACTTTGAAGAAGAGATTTCTCTTATCAGCGCTATGCAAAGGAATAATATTTCCAATCAAATTTTTTTCACTGCTGAATTTGATCCTTCCAGAATCATCTAGCAAGCCGATTACGTAATTGCGGTAGTCTTTGACGACTAAAATAAACTCATAAAAGATTTGTTCTAATTTCACTCTCGTCACCCTGTTTCATGAAATAATAGGTTTTAAACATTCTACCATTTTTGCAACAGTGTCTTGCTAATACTATAAAATATTTTGATTGCGAAATTCCTCAATCAACGTCTGGACTTTGTTCTGATCATCTGCGCTTAGTTCATTTACAGGTTTTCTTGCTGGGCCTACTTGTGCAATGCCTGCTTGTTCTACGGCATACTTCAATACCGAAGGAACACTTCCAAGAGGCAAAATACTTCTTAGTGACTCTATATGATTTTGATAGTTTCGGGCTTTTGTCTCATTGCCTTCTCTTAAAGATTTATCTAACTGAACAAGGCTTTTTGTTAGAAGATTGCTCGTTCCTGCAATAGCTCCTGATGCGCCTAATTGATACCCATCACTAATTTTCGAATCTGATCCCACTAGAACATCGATACCAGTTTCTTTGCCTACTGACAGAAATGACTGTAATGTTTCTAAGTCCCCACTACTGTCTTTGATTGCTTGAATATTCCCGACAGCTTTCAACTCTTCGAGCAAGGAGGGAGAAATATTGCAGCCTGTATTCTTGGGAATATTATAAAGAACGATAGGTATTCGAACCGATTGTGCAATCTCTTTAAAATAACCCAGTAACTCTTGTTGACTCGGTGTAATGAAATAAGGAGTGACAATAGATAATGCATCGACTCCTAAAGCTTCGGCTTCTTGGGACAGCCAGACTGCTTCTTTTGTTGCGCATGATCCAGTTCCAGCAAATACAGGAACGCGATGATCGGTTACTTCTACAACAAATTTTAAAAATGCTTTTTTTTCTCCCCTGGATAGTAGATGAAATTCACCATTGCTTCCTAAGGGAAAAATCCCTTGAACACCGCAACTTATAAGATGCTCTATTAGTTCTTCTGCTGCCGAATAGTTAATCGCTTGTTCAGAATTTCTGTAAAAAGGGGTTAAGATTGGAGTGATGATGCCCTCGAACATAGTGTTAGTCCTCCTCAACTACTTGATTTGTATAGACAATGGCTTGCTGTGCCGATGCAATAAATTGCTGCATGACTTCAGTGTCTGACTGCTGATCCTTACTCATATACACTTCAATGAATAACGGCATACTAAGTCCTGCGATTACATGATGTCCATATTTTCTGGTTAAAACAGTCAACACATTTGATGGGGTGCCACCAAACAAATCCACTAGAGCAATTGTGGTTCCAGACATTTTTTTTAACAAAGAATCAGCTTGATTCATAAAGTCTTCAAATGATTGTTCTGGAAGAAGTGAAATTGAATAAACATTTTCAAGATTACCTAAAATCATTTCTGCCGAATTTTTTAATTCTTCACCAAATTTTCCATGTGTTGCAATAATTATGTTCATTTCTTTCTCCTCTTTCATATATTACTGGAAATGATTAATAATCTTTTCTGCCGATAAATTACAGGTTCGTTTTTCTGCCTCTTCTGTTCGTGCGCCTATATGAGAAGTAAGATAAAAATTATCAAGTGTTACTAATTTATCTCCACATTGCGGGGGCTCCTTTGAAAAAACATCAAAGCAAGCGCTGCGAATTTTACCCTGTGTCAAGGCTTCATACAAGGCTTCTTCATCAACAATTCCTCCCCGAGCCGTATTTATTAAGCAAGCACTTTTCTTCATTTTTTCAAATGCCGTCTGTGAGAACATGTTTTTAGTTTCGTCTACGAGAGGAAGATGTAAAGACAGATAGTCCGCATGTAAAAGTATTTCTTCAAATGAAGCCTCATTAACCGCTGATTTTTTTAATTCATTTTCTTTGATTGGAAGAATATCTTGAACGAGGACCTTCATTCCTAAACTCAAGGCAATTTCAGCTAATCTTTTCCCGATCGCTCCATAACCAACAATTCCTAAAACTTTGCCTGAAATTTCATATCCTGTCGGCTTGTTCCAAAAACCGTCCTTGACTTCTGCGATATTTCTATAGAGATTTTTCGCATCCAAAAACATCAATGCAGCAACATGTTCAGCGACTGCATTCGTATTTGTTCCCAAAGTTCTTTCTACGACGATTCCTTTCTCCTTGCAAAAATCAGTATCGATATTATCAATACCTACACCAAATTTGCAAATAATTTTTAGTCTGGGACAAGCTTCTAAAAATGAACGATCGATGTCGTCCACTCCCACAATTAACGCATCAGCGTCTTGGGATTTTTTTAGAAGTTCTTCTTTGGAATACGCTCTTCCAGTATCATTGTAGTCCACGGTAAAACCAGCTTTTTCTAAAACTACTATTTCTTCTAAACCATAGGACGAAAAGCCTCTAGGCGTTATGACTAGCTTCATCTTGATTCTCCTTTATATAATTCCCAAAAATGTCAGTAAAATAGCAAATACCATTGTTACCAGAATGATCTGCAAATATTTTGGGCCGCGTTTAATAATATAAAAGTACATAGCCATTACTAAGAAAAACGGCAACATATTTGGCAAAATATCATTTAATAGCTCTTGTACTTTAACCGTCTCTGTGTCGCTGACAAATTCCAACGCTGTGGAGAAATTGACATAGGCTGCCGAAAGACAACCAATCATAAAGAGCCCAACAATACTTGCTATATCGATCACCTTTTTGATCATTCCAGAGTTTAAAATATTCAACACGGAATTCTTTCCAAATGTATATCCTTTGTTAAACAAAAGCCAAGACCAGCCAAACGACCAGGCAAGATAAATCAATCCTGGAATAAAAGCAGCAATAACTGAACCATTAAGAGCCATCGGAACAAAAATAGCTAATGGGATGGTTGCTACAATCCCTTGATCCACACTATCCCCAATACCAGCCAAAGGTCCCATCAATCCAATTTTTAAAGACTCGATGATTTCCGGTGTTATTTCTTCATTTCCATTTGCCCTTTGCTCTTCAAGAGAGATAACAATTCCATGAATTATACTTCCCCAGTCACAATTCGTATTAAACATTTGAACATGGCGTTGCATGGCAGCTTGCAATTCATCTGGATCATTTGCATATAGCTTTCTTAGAATCTTATTTAGAGAATAACTGAATGCTAATGCTTGCATCCTATCAAAACTAACAGGTACTTCTACTGCTAAGCACCATTTCCACCATGCCTTAAGCAGATCCATGCGGGTAATTTTCTTTTCAATGACTACATCTTGGTTCATGCGTATTCCTCCTCATCAGAACTTTGTTTATATAACGAAGAAATCATTGCGATACATACAGCAAAAACGGCACCCGTCAGCATAGAAAAGCCCAAAACGGAATAAGCAAAGAAACCAATGACAAAAAATGGTAAATATTGCTTTTTCCCCATAACAACTAGCGTTAGCGCAAATCCTAATGCAGGTAGCATACCACCAGCATTTGAAAGTCCATTCATCAACCATTCGGGAATAATATTAATAAATGCTTGAACCACATTTGCTCCAAACATAGTCGCTACAAATACGGGAGTGAAATACAGTAAACCATTAGTCAACCAAGGAATGACGAATGAAAACAATGATAACCGTTCATATTGATGCTCAGAAACAAATTTATCCGCTTGGGTATTATAAAAGGAATTAATGGTTCTACGTACGTTATTTATCAACACACCCAGTACGCCAAAAGGAACCGCTAATGCAACCGCTGTGTTTGGATCTAGCCCATTTTGTAGAGCTGCAGGAATAGCAATACAAGCAGCTAAGGCACGATCACTGGGAATGTTTCCACCAGCCTCGATCCCTCCCATGTATAGAAGCTGGATCGTCGCCCCGTAAAGTAATCCAGCTGAAACATCGCCAAAAATCCAGCCAATCACTACTCCGAGTACAACTGGGTTTCTAAAAGCAAACGAAAAATAATACTGTGCTCTTCCCATTGCCAACCAATAAGTAAGACCTACTAAAATCGATGGTATCAACATTTTTTATTTCCCCCTAAGTCATAATTTTGCGACTGCTTTTTTTAGTGGTTCTGATGGATAATCTGGTGTGGTTTGCAAATAAATCGAAATCCCTTTCTTTTCTAAAGCCAAAAGTAGGTCTGCATCGGTCTGATCTAAAGTGATGGCATTATTCACTGCTTTTCTACCCGGACCTCCGCCTAAACCACCAATTTGAATTTCTTTTAAATCTAAGCCGTTCATCACTGTTTTATAAAGTTCTTGCACATTTTTAAATAAAAGCATAATCCGATTACGATCAAACTCCTTATTTTGAAAAGCAAGAACTGCCTGTTCGCTAGACAAAATTCGAATTTTAACACCTTTTGGTGCAGCCATTTTAAATACATCTTGCATAAAGGTATCTTGACTAAGCTGTGTATCAATCGTCACAATTTCATTAATGTCACATTGTTTAAGCCAACGGGTAATTACTTGTCCATGAATCAATCGAAAATCTACTCTTGTTAGTGCGATCATTTAAATCCCTCTTTTCGTATCTTTCTATTTGCTTCAATAATTTTGCAAATCTCTTTGGCATTTGTTTCGATTTCCTCAGATGAACCTTTCGTCAAAAGAGAACCAAAGCCGCAAACATCGACACCGTTTGCAAGCCAATCTCGCAAATTGCTCAAATCAATTCCCCCACTCGCTAGAATAGGCATATCGGGTAAAGGCGTCTTAAATACTTTGGGTAAACGTTCACCGTAAAAATTGGATATCGGAAACGCTTTAATAAATGAAGCACCTAATGTCAATGCTTCAACCGCTTCAGTAAAGCTTGTACAGCCAGGAGCATAAGGAATCTGGTATCGATTACATATTTTTGCGACTTCTTCACTATAATTTGGCGCTATGATAAACTGTGCCTCGTTTAAAATAGCATGACGAGCTGTTTCGCTATCCAGGACAGTCCCAGCGCCAACGATCAGTTTATCTTTGTATTTTTCACGTAACTGCCTTATCATGTTTCCAGCGCTATTTAACGTATAGCTCATCTCCATTACAGGAATTCCGCCACGAATACAGGCTTCGGCAATTTCGCAAGCCCTTTCAAAACTCTCAGTGCGAACAATTGCTAGTGCACCAACTTCAAACATACTTTTTGCGATCATTGTTTTCTTCATCTTTCTCACCTCTGATTAGTATTTTTCCATAATTTCATCAGAAAGAATATATTCATTGCACACAAAAAAAATTGGATTTTTTGTGTGTCAAAGGATATTTAAGAAAACAAATCTTTAAAGAATAAAAAAAACCTGCTTCAACTGTTGAAGCAGGTTTTCAAAAATGGATATTATTTTTTAAATAAACGTCACCGTTTCTGTCACTTCGATCGCTGGATCTAATGATTGGATCACGGGGCAATTTGGTGAAACGAGTTTTAGGCAACGGGTCGCTTTGTCATGGTCGGCTTCAGCGATTTTCGCATAAAACTGAATGTGGATGGCACTGACTGGTTGGGCTTTTTTGTTGTCGTTCCGGTCATAGCTGACTTCGATCTTTTCGATTTCTGCTGTGATTTTTGAATTCTCTAGGACGGATGCGTATACATAGCCGCCGCAAGCAGCGACTGCACTCACCAGCATTTGGACTGGCGAATAGCCTTTTTCCCGTGCTAACACCCAATTGCCAGTTGGGGTCGTCATTTCAAATTTGTCGCTTCCTTGATGGATCGTCAATGTTTCTACTGTCATCGTTTTTCTCTCCTCACAAAATGATCTGGTTCAACTTCGACCCATTCATACAATGGTGTCAAAGTAATCGTGCTTTGAATCTCCGTTTGTTCCATCGCACCTCTTGCTAACACAGGATCAGCGATCGGCGCTGCTGCTAATAATTTCTTCGTGTAAGGATGCAGCGGATTGTCAAACAAACGGTCGGTGGGTGCCAATTCAACTAGTTTCCCTTGATACATGACGGCTGTTCGGTCACTGATATGACGAATCACGGACAAGTCATGGGAAATGAACAAATAAGACAATGAAAACTCTTTTTGCAGACGCAGCAGCAATTGGATGATCTGAGCCTGAATGGAGACATCTAATGCCGAAGTCGGTTCATCACACAAGACGAACGCCGGGCGATTGACCACCGCACGAGCGATGCCGATCCGTTGCCGTTGTCCGCCGCTGAAACTGCGGGGCAGTTTATGGACATCATCACCCGTAATCCCGACGATCGCTAAGATTTCTTTGGCTTTCGCTCGGGCAGCATCTTTCGTTTCATGATACAACGGCTCCATCACCAGTTCAAGTGCCGTCATGCGGGGATTCAATGATGAATACGGATCTTGGAAAATGATCTGCATTTGCTGATACGCTGCTTTGCGATCTTCTTCCGTCAATGCTGTTAGCTCTTTGCCTTCGAAGAAAATCTCCCCACTTGTTAAGGTCTCTAAATTTAAAATACTGCGTCCTAAAGTGGTTTTCCCACTCCCAGATTCCCCTACTAGCCCCAATGTCTCGCCCCGATGGATCGTTAGACTGACATCTTCGACCGCTCGGACTTCACTGACAGTGCCGCGCCAGTTTTTGCTGCGAAAGGTTTTCGTCGCATGTTCTACGCGAATCAGTTCTTCCATTATTCTGTCACCTCCTGATTGCGCCAAACGCGATGGGTCTTAGATAACTGCGTTTCTTGCAACTCATCTGCCAATGTCTCATGATAGTCAAAGACTTTTAATTCGGCATGCTTGTCGCCTAAATGTGCCGCTTGCAATAATTGTTTCGTATAAGGATGCGCAGGTTGATAAAATATCTCTTCCGTGGTGCCTTCTTCCACGACTCGGCCTTGATACATCACTTTAATAAAGTCGCACATTCCTGCAACGACCCCAAAGTCATGGGTCACAAGGACGACGGAAAGCTGGTTCTCTCTTTGCAGGTTTTTGATCAAGGCCAAAATCTGTGCTTGGATCGTCACATCTAAAGCCGTCGTCGGTTCATCTGCGATCAGTAATTTCGGTTGCGCCAATAAAGCCATGGCGATCATCACCCGCTGACGCATCCCTCCTGATAGCTCGTGGGGATATTGTTTCATACGTTGTGCTGGAAAAGGTATGCCGACTTTTTCTAACTCTTTGACGGCGATTACTTGAGCTGCTTTTTTCGATACGTTTTGTGAGCGGCGAATCACTTCGATCAAATGATAGCCAATCGTACGCAAAGGATTCAACGAAGTCATCGGGTCTTGAAAAATCATGGCGATCGGTAATGTTCGACGATCGGTCACTGCTGCTCCTTCAAATGTATAACTGGCATAGTGATCGGTCACCTTATCAGGCAAAAGATCCATGACACTTTTCATGGTCATACTTTTGCCACTACCAGATTCGCCGACGATCCCAACCACTTTGCCTTTTGGAATCACTAGATCCAGCTTTTTGACTAACGGTTTCGGACCGGTTTTACTGTGAAACGTCACATTCAACGCTTCGATCGCTAACAATTCTGTCTTCATCGGTCACACCTCCCTTTGCAAGACATGTTTGATCATGTCGCCGATGTTGTTGAAGGAATAGATGGTGAAAATAACAAAGAGCCCTGGAAGGATCGCCATGTATGGTGCCCGCTGCAAGCTGTTTTGCGCATTTTGCAACAGACTGCCCCACGAAGCCATCGGCTGCTGAATGCCTAATCCGAGGAAGCTCAATGCTGATTCGGTCATGATCGCCCCAGAAATACTTGCGGATGCCGCAACGATCAAGGTTGGCAGTACTGCTGGGAAAACATGCTTCACGATAATACTGAATGAAGAACGACCGATAAATTTCCCGTAAGCAACATACTCCCGTTCTTTCGCTGCTAACGTTTCACCACGAATCAAACGAGCGATGTTCATCCATGAAAACCCGCCGATCACAATAATGATCGTGGTTAGTCCAGGACGTAAAAAGACGCTCAAAACGATCACTAACACCAGCCAAGGAATCGATGACAACACATCGACGAGTCGCATCAGCAAGTTATCGATCCATCCGCCAAAGTAGCCAGAAACAAGACCGACAAGAGTCCCAATAAACGTCGCAGTGATCATTGCCAACACACCTACAAACAAGGACACCCGACCGCCGTAGACGACCCGAATAAAGTAATCCCGGCCCACTTCATCGGTCCCAAACAAATGAGCCCAGCTCGGTGGCTGTGACATGTTGCTGACATCCGTTGCATTGGGATCGATCGGGATCAAAGGCGCAACGAGCGATAGCACGATCAATAGGGTCAAGAAAACGACAGAAAAAGTATAGATGGGCGAAGCAAGCATGACTTCACTGATTTTTTTGAAACGTTTCATTACTTGCTCCCTCCTTTACGGATACGTGGATCAACCACAGAATATAATACATCCGCTAACAAATTCCCTAAGATGACCAGTGTTGCTGACAGCAGCATGATCGCCATGATCACAGGATAATCGAGGCTTTTCGTTGCACTCATCAAGTAAGGTCCGACGCCCGGCCAGCCGTAGATCGTTTCTGTGATGATCGCACCGGTAACTAACATCGGTAACGCCAATCCGATTTGGGTGACAACGGGAATCAAAATATTGCGACTGATGTGACGGCTGAAAATCTGCCATTTGCTGGCATGAAATGCCCGTTGCACCATCACGTAGTCTTCTGATACTTGCTGAGTCGCTGATGCCCGAATATACCTTGTCAAATCTGGGAAGAAGGCGACAGTCAATGTGATATAAGGCAAAATAAAGTGCTGCAGAAAATCGCCAAAATCCCCTTCTTTGCCGACTGTATACATGCCAATGATTGGGAACATATTCAATAAGTAACCAAATACATAAATCAAGATCATCGCAAACCAGAAGGTCGGCACGGCGATCCCTAGAGATGCCACAGCGTCAATGATCCGATCCCAAATCTTTCCTTTGTTGGCAGCGGCTAACAGACCCAAAATGATCGCCAGCAATAAAGCCGTCAAATATGCAGGGATCACTAGCCGCATCGTATTCGGGATCCGAGTCGCAAGTTCTTGTGAAATGCTGCTTTGAGAAACCAACGAAAAGCCAAGATTACCAGTAAGAACATTTCTGATCCAAAGAAAATATTGAACCAAAAAGGGTTGATCCAAGCCATAGCGCTGCCGCAACAGATCGATTTGCTCTTGTGACATATTCGGTGTCGTGATGGAATCGATCACATCATACGGGGCGATATGTATTAGTGAAAATACGATAAAAGAGATCACAAATAGCAAAGGGATTGCTTGCAATACTCGTTTTGCAATATATCGAAACATAATTGACCTTCTTTCTTTTTCATAGAAAAAAGCTGTGATAAAAAAGATTCCTCTTTATCACAGCCAATGGATTTACTTGATTGTCAATTTAGACATATCTTCGAATGTATAGATTGGGATCAAGCCTGCATCTTCTACATTACCAATTCGGTTATTGACCGCTAAGATTTTCTTGTTGTCAACGATTGGGTAAATGATCGCTTCGTCAGCAATGGCTTTTTGCAGATCATCGTACAATGCTTCACGCTTGTCTGTGTCCAATTCAACTGCTGCTTGCGCAAACAAATTGTCAATGGTTTCGCTATTGCTTTGGAAGTAGTTGGCACTGCCGCCAGTTTCGAATAAACTGCCGTATAAGTCAGGGTCATTCCCCATGATATACCCGCCAAGGAACAGGTTGTATTTCGTTGAATCAGGTTTTTTCAACTCAGTGAAGATCGCAGTACCATCGCCCCCTTCAAGGGTAACTGTAATGCCTGCTTGTTGCAATTGTTGTTGGATCAACGTAGCTTGGATCGTTTGAGCTGGGTCAGTTGAGTTGAACGCCAAGTTCAATGACAAATCAGTGACACCTGCTTCTTGTAAAAGCTCTTTTGCTTTTTCAGCATTTGTTTCATATTTCTCGACATCTTCGGTGACGTATGGATTGTTCGGTGGTAAGAATGAATACGGTGTTGCATAATAGTCTTCATCTAAATACGCAGCTTGATTTAATTCATCTTTGTTCAAAGCATACAAGACTGCTTGACGGACCTTCACATCTTGTAATGCATCTGAATGAGTATTTAAGCCTAAGTATCCGATGCGGTTTTCTGTATAGGGATAAACAGAAATTTGCGTATCATCTAAGTCTTCGATATCTGAAGGCAAAACAACGGCTGCGTCAACTTCCCCTTTTTGCAAAGCAACTTTGGCCGTATCAGTACTTTCAATGATCCGCAAGGTCACGTTTTGAATCGAAGGCTTGCCGCCATAATAGTTTTCATTGGCTTCAAAAGTAAAGTACTCACCACGTTTGTATTCTTTCAATTGATATGGACCCGTACCAACTGGTTTTTCAGGCAGTTCACTGACCGAAAAGTCGCTAACATCTTTAAAGATGTGCTCTGGAATGATGTATGTTTCGGTTGCGATATTGCTGATTGCTGCTGCACTCGGTGTTGGCAACACAAATTTCACGGTGTATTCATCCACTTTTTCGATCGCGATCGGCTGGTCGTCGACCCAAAGCGAATCGGCATTCCCGTTTTCTTTTTTGACTTTTTGTTCATACGTGAAAACAACGTCATCGGCAGTAAAATCTTCGCCATCTGACCATTTGACATCTTGTTTCAAATGCACGGTCAACGAAAGGCCGTCTTCCGCCGGTTCCACTGATTCTGCTAACGCATTTTGTGTTGTTCCATCTGCTTCCACTGTAACGAGTGGAGAATAGATCATGTTTGTCACTGTCAATCCCCAGCGATCACTGGTGTTGATCGGGTTGGTGGACGATGGGTCCCCGCTGATGGCATAAGTGAATGTTGCATCATCGCCAGCACCAGCTGCACTGCTGGTTGCCGTTTCCTCTGTATTTGATCCACCGCAAGCTGCTAGAACGAATCCTAGTCCGACGACGGCAACACTTGCTAAACCTTTTTTCCAATTGATCATTTTTCCATCCTACTTCCTGTTCCTATATAATTATAGTAGATTTTTTGCTTTTTATTCCCAAACAGGGATACTTGATTTCTTGGTAACTTCGTCAATAATTGCTTTTACTTCATCGGTCTGATAATACGCTACGACCGTTTGGTACACATCATTTTCTGCTTCGTCTGCTCGCGCAGCAATGACATTATAATAGGGCGTGGAGGAGTCAGCCACAGGTTCTAAGAAAATCGCATCTTCTATAGGAACCAAGCCAGCATCGACTGCCATGCCGTTGTTGATCAAAGAGATGTCGACATCGGTCATTGCCCGAGCCGTTTGATTGGAATCAAGCAGCTCAAATTTCAAGGCTTTGGGATTCTCAGTGACATCACTGGTTGTTGGCAGTAACCCTTTTGATTCATCCAAAGTGATCAAACCGGCCGTTTGTAAGAGTAGTAGTGCGCGGCTCTCATTTGACACATCATTGGGTAAAGCCACCGTGGCACCATCTGCCAATTCGCTGACATCAGTGATTTTATCGGAATAAATACCAAGTGGGTTTAATGTCGTATACGCAATCGTCGTGTTGGAATAACCACTTTCTTCGTTGACATTATCCATAAAAATTTCCGTCAATGCTGCGTGAAGATCGATTGACCCATCCTCTAGTGCGACGATTGGTTGGCGATAATCGGTGAACTTCACCAGTTGCAAGTCGATATTTTCGTTTTCCTTCAATTCTTCTTGCACATGTTCCCAGGCTTCATTTTGTTCGCCAACGACACCTAATTTAACGACGGTCGTTTCTTCATCCGCTTGGTTGGTGCCACAGGCAGCCAAGCTAAACAAGGCAAGCAGCCCAATCACTCCTGTCGTCAACACATTTACTACATTTCTTTTCATCCCTTTTTTCCCCTTTTGTTCCCTCCTCAGATCAATCGTCCTATTTCCTTGTCGAATGGCCCAACTAGACCAATTTCCCCTCTGTTTCTCAAAACAACCTACTTTTTCAAAGGAGAAATGGTTAATCCCTGTTGCCGTCAACCGAAAACATCGGACTCACTATTCATATGTAGTGTAACTTTATCCTATACAACTAAAACTGTCAATAAAATTACTCTACAAAAGTAAGTTTTTCACTAGCTGATCTGTGGTTGGGTTATTTGAATATCTTCAGTGCATTTTCTAAGTCATCGATCAAATCTTTACTACTTTCGATCCCAATGGAAATCCGTAAAAGATCCGGCGTCAATCCATAAGATTCTCTTACCTCTTGAGGAATATCTGCGTGGGTCTGTGTCGTTGGATACGTGATGAGACTTTCCACACCACCCAGGCTTTCCGCAAAGGTAAAGACCTTTAATGCCGCTAAGAAGCCGCTGATTTTGGTTTCATCAAGCACCCGAATACTGATCATCGCCCCTGCATTTGGGTACAGCACCTCTTTGACCGCCGGATGGGCTCGTAAAAAGCGGCCAACTTCCTTGGCGTTGGCTTCCTGTCGTTCAAAGCGCAACGGCAGCGTCTTTAAACTTCGGATAAATAACCACGTATCAAAGCTGCTCAAGGTCGGGCCTGAAGTATTGGCTAAATAATTCAAGCGCTCCCCTACTTGCGCATCTTTGGCGATGACGACGCCAGCCAAAATATCATTGTGACCTGATAAGAACTTGGTGCCTGAATGGATCACTAGATCCGCGCCTTCTTCTAAGGGCAGCTGTCGTAATGGCGTCAAAAAGGTATTATCTACGATCAGTAGCGCCCCATGGTCGTGAGCAAGCTTGGCGGTTTCAGCAATATCCGTCACGGTCATCAAAGGATTCGTTGGGGTCTCTAAAAAGACAGCCGTTACCTCGTCAGTTAGTTTTTCACTTAATTCTGTTACAGTGCTGAAGGTATCGAAGAATGCCCGTTGGCTTTTTTCCAATTCCGCAAAGTAGCGAAAGCTACCGCCATACAAATCACGAGAAACCAAAAAGCGACTCCCGCTGGTAAATAAGTCAAAAATCAAAGCGATCGCACTCATGCCAGAGCTGGTCACTACTGCCCGAGCTCCTTTTTCTAATTCAGCAAGACCTGCTTCTAAGATATCACGGGTCGGGTTTTTGGTACGGGTATAATCATAGCCTGTACTTTGCCCTAACTCAGGATGAGCAAAGGTCGTGGAAAGATAGATCGGTGGGCTGATCGCCCCAGTTTGCTGATCCGAATGATTGCCTAATTGTGCCAGAAAAGTTGCTGTATCAATCGTCATGTCGTTCCTCCTTTTTGATTGCCTCGATCATGCGATCAAGGGCTTCTTGAATGATCGTCGGTGTTGTCGCAAGATTCAGACGAATCAAGCCCTGACCGTCTTGTGAAAACCATTCCCCATAGTCGACTGCCAGACCGGCAGTATCTTGGATCACGTGCTTGGTTCGTTCTTTGGCAATGACTTGCCGCAGATCGACCCAGAGAAGATAGGTTCCTTCTAATGGCAGGAGCTCAATTTTGGGAAATGCTTCTTGCAGTTGCTGGCGGACCATTTGTTCATTGGCAGCAATCACCAAAAGCAGGTCATCTAGCCATTGATCCCCCGATTCATACGCGGCTTTCGCAGCCACCAATCCCAAACGATTAACTTCCGTCTGCTTGTATTGTCGGCACCACTCCTCATAGGCTCTGCGCATCTCTAAATCAGGAATCCAAACATGAGAGAGCAATAATCCTGCTAAGTTGAAGGTTTTTGAGGGCGAATCCAGAACGATCAGCTTCTCAAAGCCGCCCCCCTGTGCCACTGTCACGACTGAAACAAATTGCTGCTCACCGAGTATCAGCTCACGATGGATCTCGTCGGCGATCACGACAACCTCATGTTTTTGGCAAATGGCCAATAATTGATGCAGTTCTTTCTCTTGCCAGACCCGCCCTACTGGATTGTGGGGGGAGCAAAGAATAAATAGTTTCACTTTTTCTTCAATGATTTTGCCTTCAAAAGCAGCAAAATCGATTTGATAAAAATTCCCCACCTTTTGCAAGGGTGCTTCTATCAAGCGCCTTTTCGTCTCTTTGATGCTGTCAAAAAAGGGATAATAGACGGGCGGCTGGATCAAGATGCCATCGTCTGGTTCTGTGAAACAATGAAGCAAATCAACCAAAGATTGGACGACCCCTGTGGAAAAAGAGAGCCATTTTTCCTCGAATTTCGTCCCCCAGTGGCGATCTTGCCAAGCTTGATAGGCTAAAAAATAGCCTGAGGGGGGAATCGCATAGCCAAAGGTTCCTTGAGCAACCAGTTGCTGCAAGGCTTCTTCCACTGCCTTTGGCGCAGCAAAATCCATGTCAGCTACCCATAAAGGCAAAAGCTTTTCTCCTTGGAACCGTTGATCCACAAGATCCCATTTTAAAGAATCAGTGCCTTTTCGCTGTCTAGCATAGTGGGAGAGAAAATGCTCAATCGTCATTGATACTCACCCGACCTTCTGGCTCACTGCCAATTCGGTAACCTTCTTTCGTCGGCGTGACGGACAGGTCATACGGTGTTCGCAAATAGGTTTCATTGATCCAATTGCTGAAAAACAAAGAGGCATGTCCCCGCCAACGGTTGGTAATTTTTCCGCCTAAACGGTCATAGGCAAAGTAATTTTTGGGCAATGCGGTAGCTAAGCCCCGTTCCATGTCTCGCAAGTACTCTTCATTCAAGGTCGTTGTGTGGTATTCAAAATGACCTAGCAAGAAGGCATTTTTATGATCTTCTGATACGAAGATGGAAGGCCCAGTTTCAACACCCGCTGCCAAGATTTCTAAAGGCGCCTGGGCGAGCTGGCCTTCATCGATGCCAGTATAGCGCGAATGGGGCGTATAAAAGACGTCGTCAAAACCGCGAACGAGCGGATGAAAATGCGTGACTGCTTGTTCGAAGACACCGAACAATTTGCTTGGGTACAACACTTTGTCGATACCATAATGGTAATAAAGACCAGCTTGTGCCCCCCAACAAATATGCAGGACTGAAGTGCAATTCGTCTGGCTCCAATCCATGATCTCTTGCAGTTCTTGCCAATAATCAATGGCTTCAAAGACCATTTTTTCAACAGGGGCACCAGTGATGATCAAGCCGTCGAATCGTTGGGACTGGATCACTGAGAATTCTTGATAAAACTTTTCCATGTGATCGACAGACGTGTTTTTACTTTCGTGGTACTTCATTTTCAGTAAAGTTACTTCAATTTGCAGCGGACTTTGGGAAAGCAGGCGCAGCAATTGATTTTCTGTGGCGATCTTTTTCGGCATCAAATTGACGATTGCGATCTTCAAGGGACGAATCTCTTGTTTCGCCGCTTTATGCTGCAGTAAGGCAAAAACATTTTCTTTTTGCAGGACCGCTGCAGCGGGTAGTTCTTTGGGAATAATGATCGGCATTGCTTCAACTCCTTACAGTTAAATTTCTTGTTGAAGAAAAGGCGAATAGTTTCAGCTGTGAAAAAACAAAAAAAGCCGCCCTTTTATCCTTACGGATAAAAGGGACGACTTGATGCGCGTTACCACCCTAATTCGTGCTATTCTCACAAATAACACCTCAACAGTACACTATGATACTTGGCGCTGTAACGGGCGCATGCCGTTTTGCTGGCGTGAACCAACAAAAAAACTCAGAGTTCATCTTCACTGATCACCGCATGTCTCCTTTTTCACCAACCGGAGTCTCTGTACCTTTGTTGATCTGCTACTCTTCTCTTCAACGTTATCGATTTCTTTGTTTAATTTTAAAAAATTATAATTGTTTTTTCATTTACTGTCAACGGCAAGTTAGGGGTTTTTCTTAGATTTCTTCTAAATATAAGTATTGCTGACCCATTTTTTCATAGATCGCTGCTAAGTCTTCTTTGCTGACTTCACGATCCTTATGCCCATAAGGGTCGTTGACATACATCGTATCACCATCGATGCCAGTGATCACCACCGAATGGACCAATGCCGTCACAAGGATTTCGCCATTTTGGGTATTCCATTGAAAGAAATCCGCATCGGTAGGTACTTGTAATTCTAACGTCGCAATCATCCAAACTGGTTTCCCAGATTGTAGTACTTTGACGATCTCATCAAAGCTTTTGTCTCGTCCACTAACGACTTCGTATTGCTCTTTTACAATCCTTTCGGCGACATCGGTGATCGGTTCTACGTCAACCCCCATCGCACTATCGCCGCCATAGATGTTTCCAACAAAGCCTTCTCGTGGATCTCCATGGTGATAATAATCCTCATAAAGCGGGACATACGCTAATTCTTCCGCCAATTGATTTTTATTGGTATCAAATCCGTAAAAATTCAAGAGCATCGATAAAGCCGTTACCTCACAGCCGTTCCCTAACGCCACTTCATCGAATTGATTTTCTAACGGAACATCCAATTGAATAACCTCACTGTATTCAGGCTCTGGTGTTTGTTCTTCATCCGAAAGTGCTAGTGTCAATTCATCCTCTATCTTTTCAAAGGGGGACTGCCCGTTCTTACTGTCATAAAAAATCAGCAGAAAGAAGAGCATCAAGACGAACATACCTAAAAGTAACCGTTTTAACTTTTTCTTCTTCATCTACTTCCTCCTCTTGTATATTATAACTTATTTCTGTTTATTATTTCACTATAATAAACTTTTTAGGAAGGAGTATTTTCTTAATCTAAACACAAAAAAATAGACCCGTTTAGGCAGCGGGTCTATTCAAACTGGCGCTTATGCCGCTTTCTTCTGTTTCTGAATAAAGCGTCCTTTTGCTTTTGAAAACGAACGAATATCAAATTGTTTGCTTAAGGCACCTGCAACAAAATAAGCCAAATTGAAATCGATCAAGCTATGGATCAAACCGCCGATCCCCATCAAAACGAACAAGAAATAGTAGAAATTACCATCGAATGCGGTCCCTGGTACATTTCCTGTGAAGTAAAAGGCGGCAACGACTGCCATTTCTACGGCAGAATGGATCAGTCCGATAATCAAGTTAAAGCTCTGAAATTTGATATTCAATAAAGAGGGTTTGCCTTTTTTCAGTAAAATATCTGGGTGCTTCTGTAAATAAAAGGCACCGATGACGGCAAAAACAACATGGGACAATGCCCGTAAAGCAATGATTGGTGGCAGTGTTAAGAAAAAGCCAAAGGTCGTTCCTAAAGCTACCGCGATCGCCATCGCAGGTGAAAAGAACATCGCCACAAAGACGGGCACATGGCTAGCTAAGGTAAAAGATGCTGGTCCGATGACGATTTTGGGCATTACCATGGGAATGACGATCCCCATGCCGATCAACAATGCAGCGATCGTTAAATGGCGAATGGAATGATTTTTCATTTATACTCTCTCCTTCAATGTGTCATGACAGTTCTGTCTTGCTTATTCTACTGGTATTTCCACGAGGTGTCAAGACACAAAAAAAACGAATGTTTATTCAACATCCGTTTATATTGAAGTTATCCTTTACGCGCTTGCATTTCATTGCTTAATTTGGCAAATTCCGCTAACGACAGCGTTTCTCCACGTCGTTTCGGATCGATCCCACTTGCTTCTAAGCTGTCTGCCAACCACTGTTTGGTTGTTTCATCTTTTCCATAGCTATTTTGCAAATTGTTCCAAAGGGTTTTACGACGCAGCTGAAAGGCTGCTTTCGTTAATTTGAAAAACTCTTTTTCATCGGTGACTGCGACTGCTGGTTGTGATCGACGCGTCAATTTCAAAATAGCCGAATCAACATTCGGTTGGGGCACAAAAACGGTTTTCGGGACGATGAATGCCAGTTTTGCTTCCATGTAGTATTGTACAGCGATCGACAACGAACCATAGGCTTTAGTCCCGGGAACTGCTGAGATTCGATCTGCCACTTCTTTTTGCATCATCACGACCATTTCATCTACTTTTACCTGAGACTCTAAAAAGTGCATCATAATTGGCGTAGTGATGTAGTAGGGTAAATTTGCGACAACTTTTAATGAAGCAGCCGTATCGCTGAATGCTGACTGAATGGTCGTTGCCAGATCTGCTTGCAAGACATCTTGATGAATGATTTTCACATTTTGATATGGCTGCATTGTGTCGGCTAACACTGGGATCAACCGATCATCAATTTCAAACGCCAACACTTGCTTGGCATGTTTTGCCAACTGTTCGGTCAGCGCACCGATTCCAGGACCAACCTCAATGACGTTTGTCGTCTCGTCGATGCCTGCAGTTTCTACGATTTTCCGTAAAATATTCGGTTCTGTTAAGAAGTTTTGCCCTAAACTTTTTTTAAAGGTAAAGCCATGTTTCGCTAAAATCTCTTTGGTTCTTGAGGGGGTTGCTATTTCCCGTTCTTCCTTCACAATTCTTCCTCCACTATTTTCATTGCTTCTGCCAACTCTGCATCGGTGATACGAAACATTGTCAGCCGCTTCTCTAATTGTTTGCCGTTCGTATAGCCGATGCGTAAAAGATCCCCCAACCGCTCTCGTTTCTCTTTCGCTCCAGCTCCTGCGATCAAGCCATACGCTAACAACTGTTGCCGATCAATGGTCCCCTCACTGACTTCATTTGAAGCAATCGGGGTTACGACTTTTCGCAAGGCTTCTTTCAACGCTTCATGGCTGGCGTGTTCCACGCCTAAACTGCCCTTGCTTTTCGGTGCTGCCTGACTGCGCGGTAAAAAGGCATGCTTGGCATCAGGAACGACTTCCATAATGATTTTGCGAATCTTTTCTCCCGAAAAATCGGGATCGGTAAACACGATAACCCCTCGTGTCTCTTGGGCGTGCTCGATTTGATCAAGGATCGTGTCATCGATCGCCGAACCGATCGTCTCGATGGTATCTACATCGAACACTTCTTGCAATCGGCGGGTGTCGTCTTTGCCTTCGACGACAATGATTTCTTCGATTTTCGGTTTATTAGTCATTGATCCTAAACAAGCGATGGGCATTTTTTGTCGTGTAGGCCGCAACATCAGCCACCGCTTCTTGCCGCAGCTCCGCGATTTTATCCACTACATAATGAGTATAGCCCGGTTCATTGCGCTTGCCACGATAAGGAACAGGGGCTAAATACGGCGCGTCAGTCTCAACGAGCAGCCGATCTTGTGGCACGACTTGCGCAGCTTCTTGTACCTCCGTCGCCTTTTTGAAGGTCACGACACCACTAAAGGAAATATACATTCCTAGGTCCAAGAACTTTTTCGCCCATTCGCCATCCCCACTAAAGCTGTGCATGATGCCGCCGATCGTTTGGACTTTTTCATCCTTTAAAATCGCATAGGTATCTTCTAAGGCTTCACGGGTATGAATACTGATAGGCAGCTGATGTTCACGGGCGATCGCCATTTGCCGACGAAAGACCTTTTCTTGAACTTCCTTCGGATCTTCCATCCAGTGATAGTCTAAACCGATTTCACCTAGGGCAACGACTTTTGGTCGTTCCAAGCGCTCTTGCAAATAGGTTTCCACTTGTGGGGTATAAGAACCAGCTTCGGTTGGATGCCAACCGATAATACTGTAAATGCCAGGATATTCTTTGCTTAATACTAACGATTTTTCAATCGTTGGTTGATCGAAACCGACGACCGCCATCTCCGTTACTCCTAGTTCTTGCGCACGGGCGACCGTTTCGGGAATGTCTTCGTTAAACTGTTCTGCATTCAAATGTGTATGAGAATCAAAAATCATGAAATCTCCTCCTTAGTCCTTCTATACTCTAGCATATTTTGACGGTTTAAGAAACGAATCCTCTTCGCTTTTTTCAGCAGTTTAAGAAAACTTTCAGCAAGCAAAAAAAATCCGCCCAAAGTTGGAGGACGCCGAAGCTGATTTTCTCTATACTGAGGGTAACGAAATCGTATGGAGGTGGAAATATGGAACGATCAAAAATTGATCCCGGCCGCTTTTTTTCTGGCCAAAAAGCAGCCACGAAAGGCACGTTAAAACATCAATATCATTACTATCGCCAGCAAAATGCCCATCAAGCATTCAACAGCGATTTTCAGCGAAATTTCCAGCATGATTTCCCGAATTTTGCTACCTGGCTAAAATTGCAGCAACAGACACCACAAAAGAATCAAACAGCGACTTTTTCTCACTGGTTATTGGTTGGTTTCTTCGGACTTTTGACAGCAGCAAGTTTTTCGCAACAGCTCTTATTCCTACTTTTTGTCTTTGTCTTAGCCGCTCTCGTCAAAGGACCTGGCATGATCGTATGGGGCATCGTGTATTCCTTCTTAGTTAGTCTGTTCCCGCCATTGGGTATCGTTCTTTCTGGCTTATTTTTCTTACTGACCCTGCGTCAATTAACCAAAAACGTCACTTTCGTTTTGACTGCATTGTACTTTTACGGTTATCCCTTTGTCATCACAGCCCTCCAACACTTTACGAATTGGGACCCGCAATGGCTGTGGGTCGGCAGTATCGGTTTTGCCTTGATCAGTGGCCATTTTGTCTTAAAGCAAAACTATCCCTTTGCTTCAAGTAAAAGTCTCGCATGGGCGATCATCTCCGTCCCTTATGATTGTGTCATGGCTTTGATCCCCGTCAAACACAAAGCACGCTTCAAACGTTTGGTGAAAATCAAATAATTGCGATCTAGGATACAAAAGATCGGCTATTGCCGCCCCTTTTGTATCTTTTTTTCATGGAAGAAACAAACGAAATACGATGGATATTTTTTGTTATTTTTGCTTTCGCATGATTGCTTTTTTTGTAAGAATCTACTATGCTAGAAACTAGCAAATCAAAAAAGGAGCCACGCCATGTACACCCTCATTCTTATTGCATTCCTCCTTACGGGCTTGCTAGTTTACTCCTTTATTATTGAACCGCATCTTCTCAAACAACGGCACTACCTCATAAAAAAAGACAAGCGCACCGTCTTAGATATTTCAAAGGCTTACGATCTTTATCAAGCAGAAAGCAATCTCGTGATCGCCCATATCAGCGACCTTCATTTTTCTCGTTGGTTTAAACCAAGACGAATGAATCGCATCATTCGATCAACGATCCAAAACAAGCCGGATCTGATCATCATCACGGGGGATCTGATCGATAATTATAAAAAATGGCCGCATCGTTCAACCAAGCGACTGATCGAAAAGCTGAAAAAATTGCAAGCGCCTCTGGGTAAGATCGCAGTTATGGGGAACCATGACCATTTGAATGACGGGCATTACTTTGTTAAGGAAATATACCAGCATGCAGGGTTTACCTTACTTGATAATGAGTCGGTTTTTGGTTCTGATGACAAGACGTCGATGAATATTGTCGGTATCGATATAGAAAGTCCGAAAGTCAGTTTTACCTATGAAGCAACCTTAGCAGAATGGCAGCTGCTTTTGCTCCATGAACCCGATTATGTTTCTCGGATCACCAATCTGCCAAACTACGACTTGATTCTTTCTGGCCATAGCCATGGCGGGCAGATTCGCTTGCCTTTTTATTATGCGAAAACAAAGGGCGCGTTGAAATATACCGATGGGCTCTACCTTTTAGGCAATGAGACCTTATTAAGTGTTTCCAGCGGGGTTGGTATGACCAAGATTCCCGCCCGACTCGGTGTCCCACCTGAGATCCTTTATTACCATTTAGAACCGCAACAGCAATTGAACGTTTCTTAACTGTTCATCGGTGCAATTGGGAAAAAATCAGCGACTCGTTTCAGCAAACGTTCGATTCGCTGATTTTCTTTTTGCGCCTACCGTGTTGAAATATACTAAATAAACACTTTTTAACAATTAGGAGGAACCAAAAAATGCTCATCTCGGGAACGCTTTGGTTTTTGATCGCCTTCTTCGCTTATACAGCCTATGTATACGGTCAGGGGTTGTACTTTCCTGTCATCGCTTTTCTTGCTGCTTTGATGGGCTGCGGATTTTATCTCTTTGCTTTTCTCCAGCACAAAAATACGACGAAAAAACATCCTTAGCCAGAACGAGCTAAGGATGTTTTTTGCATTATTGATTCAAGCCTTGATAAATCGTATCGAGATTCCATTTCATCATGTTATAGTAGCTGTCGCCTTCTTCTCCCGGCTCTGCAATCGAATCGGTAAAGACGGTTCCGAATATCGGAATACCTGCATCACGAGAAACACTTTGCATCGGACGAGTATTGACGCTGCTTTCGACAAATAAGGAAGCGACGGCTGAATTTTGCAGCTGATCCACTAAGTTCTTGATTTGCGCAGGGGTTCCTTCTTCTTCGGTATTGATTTCCCAGATATAGGCAGACGGTACACCGTAGGCTTTGGAGAAGTATTTGAAGGCTCCCTCACTGGTGACGATCAATTTCTTCTCTTCGGGAATCGATTGGAAGTTTTCCTTCGCTTGCTGATCCAGTTCTTCTAATGAAGCCAAGTAGCGTTCAAGGTTTTCTTCATAGAAAGAGCGATTGTCAGGATCCTTTTCGCTCAAGCGTTGAGCAATGTTGCGGGCATAGATCATACCGTTTTCTAGATTTAACCATGCATGAGGATCGGCTTTGCTGTGGTCTTCATCATCAGAAAGATAAAGCACATCCACGCCATCACTGACGGCAAAATAATCTTCATTTTCTACCTTATTGGCATTGTTCATCAATTTGGTAAACCAGCCATTGCCGCCAGTTTCTAGATTCAAGCCGTTGTAAAGGATAAGATCGGCATCGGTCGCTTTTCGAACATCTTCCACTAAAGGTTCATATTCATGGGGATCACGCCCCACTGGTACGATACTGTGAAGATCGATTCGATCACCGGCAATGTTTTCCGTAATATCAGCAATGATCGAATTGGTCGCTACTACTGAAAGTTTCCCTTCTGTTTGGGCCATCTGTCCGTTTTGCTGTGCCAAAAAGAAGCCACCAGCTACAGCTGCCGTTGCTAAAACCGCCGTCGCTGACCAGCGTTTGACTGGACTGGTCTTTTGTTTTGGTGAGAACAAGAAACCGATCACGAAAAAGGCTCCTGCGGTCAAAACGATACTTGATCCTGCGGCAATATTAAAACTGTACCCGATAAACAAGCCGACAACATTGCCGCGGCGAAATTAAAAAACTTTCCCCAAAAAAAAAAGCCGATAAATGAGGCGAAACCACCTAAAACCCCTGCGATGACCATCATATGCTTCAATTGTTTTGTATAAAGATAAGCCGTTGCTGCTGGAGTGACTAACAGAGCCACGATCAAGATCGTTCCGACGCTTTGCATCGCTGTCACTGAAACCAAAGTCAACAAGAACATCAATAAATAGTGATAGGCTTGCACTTTCATCCCAAAGGCCTTTGCCATCATCGGATCAAAAGACGTGATCAACAGTGGACGGAAGAAGAGGATGATCACTGCCAGCACAAGGATAGCGATAGCGATCGTCAGCCATTTGTCGCTGTCTTGCACCGCTAGCACATTCCCAAACAAAATGTGAAACAAATCAGTCGAACTATTTGCTACTCCAATCAAGATAACCCCTAAAGCTAGAAACGAACTAAAGGTGATACCGATCGCCGTATCGCTTTTGATCAGGCTGTTATTGGCGATATAGGTAATGATCATGGAAGCCAAGATCCCAAAGAAGATCGCCCCGACAAAAAAATGAACGCCGAAGATATAAGACAAGGCTACCCCTGGTAAGACCGCATGAGAGATTGCATCCCCCATCAAGGACATCCCTCGTAAGATAATAAAACAACCGATCACCCCTGCCACAATCCCGATCGCGACTGCCGTGATCAAGGCATTTTGCAAGAAATGATAGTTACTTAAACTCGTAAAAAAGCTTGTCAACATGTTAAACGCCTCCTTTCACGATGATCGCATCGCCAAATGTTTGCTTCAAATTGCTTTCGGTAAAGACTTCACTGACTGGTCCCGCAGCGATCAGGGTTTGATTGAGCAGAACCAAGTAATCAAAGTATTCGGTGATTTTCCCCAGATCATGGTGAACGATAAAAATCGTCTTGCCAGCATCTCGCAAGTTACGCAACAGGCCGACGATGATCGCTTCACTGGTGGCATCGATCCCTACAAAGGGCTCATCGAGGAAAATATAGTTGGCATCTTGCACCAACGTTCGAGCAATCAAGACCCGCTGAAACTGCCCGCCGGACAATTCCCCAATCTGACGTTCCGCAAAGGATTCCATTTCTACCGCTGCCAGAGCGGCTGTCACTTTCTGCCAATCGTTTGCCGACATCCTTTGGAACATGCGCATCTTAGGATACAAGCCTAAAGATACGACTTCTTTGACTGTGATCGGAAACGTGTAATCAACCGCGGTCTTTTGTTCGACATAGGCAATTTCCTTTTGAAAGTCTTTTAACGCTTTTTTGTCGACACTCATGTTCCCACTGGAAGGGATCAATTTCAACGCCGCTTTGATCAGCGTCGACTTCCCTGCCCCATTTGGACCAATGATCCCTACGATCGACGGTTTTTCTACTTGAAACGACAAATCCGAGATCACTTGATGATCGCCATCATAGGCTGCGGATATTTCTGAAAAAGTAATCATTATTTTCACTCCATTTCCATAGTTAAGGATAGTTTATTTATTTTTTAGGTAGACCTAACTTATTTTTATTATACTAGAAAGGATTTGTTTTGCAAGACAGTTCTCTTGATTTTTTTAAGAAACACCGCAGTTTCTTGGCAATGACTCTTGAAAACTAAGATTCTATCTTTATTTATTGAGTAAAAGTTGGTGCCCACAAACACGGATGCCATCA
>OBXF01000116.1_pt1 | contig 101193 bp, 82 predicted proteins | sample 1495371 | NCBI WGS metagenome assembly OBXF01 (sample SAMEA2580143, study PRJEB22360) | human gut metagenome | biome: human gut; feature: human-associated habitat; material: faeces | place: Denmark | collected 2008/2010 | reverse complement strand
ATGACAGAACTTGGCGGTGGCTTCCTCGGGCTCCAGCGTTAGCCACAGCTGCTTCTGCTTTTAACAAAGCTGCTTGATAAGGGACTTGATCTATTACAAAAAGTACTTGTCCTTTTCGAACCTTAGCCCCTTCTTCCACGCAAACTTGTGTAATCGTACCCGACACCTGGGGACGAACTTCAACATCTTGTTTGCCTTCTACAACAGCTGAATACTTTACCGAGAAAGTTCTGGTTTCCGGTTTCAAGGTCAGCAAGGGATAATTCACCTGATTCCCACGTACCTGCTCCTTTTGATGGCAACTTTGCAACCAGCAGGCACACAATCCTAATACTAAAAATCTACTTACCTTCATATAATACTATTATTAAATTTTGCAGCAAAATTAGGAATGATTAAAAACAGAGCTGTTATTCAAATAACGCCAGCATTTTTCCATTTGAGACATAATCAACTAAAATTAGCAATTGAATGATTTTATAACATTATCCAGCTTTTAAAACGATTGAAAAACACTAAATTTGCATTTATAAAGTTCCCGATGTATGAATCTACAAGAATTATTTCCCAGATTTTCTCCTAGTCGGATGTTATCCAACCAGGTACTATTAATTGTTGGTCAAGAATTAAAACAATTGATAAGCCAAAGCATTGAAGGCTGTCGAGTATTTATATTGGTATGTAGTGGCAAAATAAACCTCTCTATTGATAGTCGTTCTTATGACATGAAGGAAAATGATTTTATGGATGTGCTCGAAGGTGTTCCCATCCACTTTAAATCTTGCAGTGACGATCTGCATGCTTATTGTCTTTTTCCCAATTATAAGTTTGCGCGTAACTCTCTAAAACTCTTTCGACCAGGACCGGAAAATTATTTTCTAGAACGAACAAAGTTTCCTATCTTACATCTTACTGAGGAAGAAGCAAATCGTATTCAACAGCAAATGGTCTTGTTAAAAGAAAGTTTGGAATCATTACAGCATTACTATCGAAATGATTTAGTACAGACTTACTTCCGTAGTTTCATGTTGGAAGAAGGAAATCTCATGTTTTCACGTGCTAATGCAATGACTGCCGGAAACACGCTGATTATTAACAAAAAAGACATCTTGTTAATGAATTTCATGAAATTGATTTGGGAAAATGCCATTACAGAACATGGTGTCGCATTCTATGCTGATAACTTGTGTGTTTCAACCAAGCACCTGACTCGATTGACGAAAGAAGCGTTTAAACAGACACCCCACGAAATGATATGCAAAGAAATCATTCATCATGCTTTGGACATGTTGGATAATCATGAGATAAGTATCCAGCAAATATCCGAAGAACTAAATTTTGCAGATATGGCATCTTTCAGCAAATTCTTTAAAAAGCATATGCAGGTATCACCTGTCGCTTATCGTCAACTTCATTTGTCTTAGACAGTTATCATATGTTTCCTGCCATGAAGTTTTCATTTGTGAGGTTATTGGAAATCATGTTTGTGCTTATGCCACCGCTCCTTTGCAAGATGATTTTTTGGTTTTACCAAATTGCTTCCATAAAACTTGCTTTTAAGACTGACATCGTAGATTGGGACAAAGGTTTCTTTGCTACTTTCTTTTCCGCCCTATGCTCATGAAAGAAAGTAGGCGGCTCTCGCCGCCCACCACTCAAAAATGCGTGTAAAGTCCTGTCACCATAGTGAATACCTCTTCCAGCATATCACAATATACGCCTTCGTGCGTGGCTATGTCCGTTTTCCTGCACTCAAAGGTCTTTTTGCTGAAGGTCTTGCGGTAGAAACGCATATTATATAAATCTGCTCCCGCATCGTAGATAATGTCAAGGCGGTTGGCACTCGTCTTGTTACGTGCAAGGCTCATGCGCAAGCCGTTACCCATATCAATGAAATCCTTGCTTCCCGTCATAGTGGCAAAGCGTCTGCCACCAATCTGCTTCCAAATGGTCTTAGCTATCATGTTTTCAAGTCTTTATGGTTGGCGGTGTGAACACCGCCAACTTGTTCAACATTCGGTTATCTCGGAAATGGGTGTATGTCGTTTCAACCATTCCAACAGACACTCCATATTGTACTCGCTTGTTATGACTGCCGTGTAGGTGTCAATGGCGGTAAACCTGCTGCTCTCATAGTTGTCTATCCATCCCTTTAGGCTGTCCGTTCCCCACGCTTTGGCATCCTCGAAAATACTGTCCAATACCTTGATAGGCTCGCCAAACTTGACAATCGTAGTCTGATAGATTACGCTCATTTCTTGTCCTCCTTTCTGCTTTTAGCCTTAAGCCACTTGTCCCTTTCTGCTCGACACTCGCCCAATGTGGGCTTCACACAAGAGAAAAGTTCTCCGTCCGTGTGATGACGGTAGTCGTACTGCACAAGGGTGCGTCTTTTCCTGCCGTAACCTAATTGGAAACTTTCATACTTTTCCGTACCTGCCGTTTGGCAGGTACTCACTCCATTGATGGTCATTCGTGTACTCATATCATTTACTTTTGAATAAATCTTTCCAAATACTTCTCTTGTATGCCGAGTGCTTCGGCATAGATACTCAATTGGGTTGCATAACGGGTATTGTAATAACTCCTTTCCATTTCGTTTGTGGATAATCCGATATGTTCCCTTATATCGTTCAAATGTCTTTTGACGATATACTTGTAGTAGCGGTTTCTTTTTTCTCTTTCGTTGGTCATAATTCCATTCTGTTTATAGGTTAAAAATGTACTGACAGCACTCTGTTCTGCATCACCATTTCGGGGTCGCTCGTGTAGCGTTGGTGCATATAGAAATGGTGTGAGCCGAAGCCGTAAAGGAAGAACTTGTCAAGTTCGTGCTTCTCGGCAAAGTCCTTTACGCTTCGCCTTAACTGCTCCTCACTCGTTGCAAGAGTGAGAAGGTTTACAAATTCAAGGAACATCTTTGGGATTGTATCATCCCAAAGACAAACCATACTTTCAATTCTTACTTCCATATTGTTCAATATTAGTAGGTTTATATTATGCCGCTTTCATCCGTTCACGGATAAGGTTGGCGTTCTTGTTCACAAGGTCTATGATGCGCTCGTGATATTCGGTGTCTTGGTTGTACTTGCCGTGACACTGCACAACTCTGAAGGTGCGCAAGTCCACCTCAACGGTTTCAATTATCTCACCGCCAATCCTTGCCGAGAGTATGAGGGTATCGGCTTTCTTATAGTATTCACTGCCGAACACGCAGATGTTCTGTGTCTTGCCCTCGTTGTAATACTCGTCTATGCTTTCAAGCACCTTGACGATTATTTCCTCGTCAGTGATTACCAATCCGAAGAATTTGGATTTGTTGGCGATGAAATCCTCTGCATCTTTCTTTCGTTGGAGTTGTCGCTGCTGCTCACGCTCACGCCTTTCAATCTCCCACCTGCGCTGTCGCTCAATCCGTTCCTTCTCGTGTATGGATTCAATCTTTCGGGTTGCCCTGTCGTGTGCCACCATGAAGTCTTCGGGACAGATGTTCTTCGGGTTGCGGAGGTCTTGACCGAGTTTTTTGAGCATACGTAGATAGTCGAACCACATGGAGAGGCTGTCTATCTGATATTTATGACGTTTGGCAATCAGATATGATGCCCAACATTCATCGGCAATCAGTGGGTTGCCGAGAAAGTATTTCATACCCTCAATCTCACCGCCTTTCATAAGGGTTTCAATTCTTGGGTCTGAAAGCAAAGCCTTGAAAAGACGCACGGGGGAGATGCCGTGAAAATCGCCCTTGAAACCATTGCGTCTGAGTTGGGGCAATATCTTCATATTGGGATACACATTCCCCCACGCCACAACATCATCATAAAGGCTGTTGTGTGGTCTGACCTCCATACCGCTATCCAAAGCCCATACATCGCAATAGCAGAAAGAGAAGCCACGAAGCAGAGCCATGTCGGTAATGATGCCTTTGGGTGAAATCCAACGCTGCACAACCTCGTGGCAGTAGAATTTCATCGGCTCGCCTTTCCTGCTCTCGCATCTGACCTGCGCCACACGGATTAACTGATACCCTTTGCAGGTGGTTATCACACTGAAATACTGCGTTTCCTTGTGGATGCGCTTTCGGGTGTCCCACACTTTGAGCTCAGCACGGCATTGGGGGCAGGTGCAACCATCAAGGCTGTCGCATAGTCCGCTGTTGCTGTGCCACTCGTGACCGCAGTCGGAACAGGTGATGTTCCCTTTCTTGGTGCGGTAGCCGATATGTTCAACACAATGGCGGTATGCCCAATCAATTTGTGTCGCGGATATGGGGTGAAGGTTGGCAGAAAGTCTTGCCACCTCTTTTTGTATGCGTGTCTTGGGTTTCATAATCAAAAGTCAAATAGGGAGGGTTGTACAATAGTTTCTTTTTTCGCTGCCGGTCTGTTGCGGTTCTGCAACTTGCGGACTTCCTCTTCTTGATATTTTTGGATAGCCTTCTGCCGTGCTTCCGCCTTTTCCTCTGCCGTGAGTTCCACAATATGGTTCACCGCCACTTGGCAGTTCATCGGTTTGCCCACTTCTATCTCGTTTTCCTCATAGTAGTGGATGGCTTGCCCGAATATCTCTCCGTCCGTGAAGCCGTTGCAACCGCTGTTCTTCACATAGTTCAGAATGTAGGTCACGCAGTCGTCTATGTTCTTGGCAGGGTTGCTGAAACTTTTGGCAAAGAGTTGGTCTTCCTCTGCACGTTGCTCCAAGTACATCTGTATCGTTTTCTTAAAATGGTCAGTTCCTTTCATATCGCTGTCGTTTTAGATTGTTTCTTTCAGTATCTCTCTCCAATAGGTCGGCTCCACTTCGCTCAATAGGAAGTCGGTAAAATCCTTTCGGGTGTCCTTGTTCAGTTCGTGGTAGAGTTCACGGAACACGGATATATTGCCGTTGATGTATGTTTCCACCATATACTCGAAGATGTTGTCCACCTCATAGTATCTGCACTGCTGTGCTGCTGTCTTGCTGTTTCTCTTTGCCATATCGGTAAGTATTAAAGGGTGAATAACCAAAGGATAAGACCGAAGAAGGCAATGGTGGAAAGGATAGCCACGATTATGCCTATTGCCACTCGGAACAATCCGTTTACAATCTCTGAAATGATGCCCAAGAGGATGCCGAACATCCCAAAGGCGGTGCGCACGATTAAACCGCATACTGCAAGTCCTATGTTCTGCGCCACTTGTCTGAAATTTGCCGTTGCTGTCATATCTACGTTGTTTTTGATTTTTTTGTTTTTAATGCGGATTCAAGAGCTGAGGGAGTTGAGTTTCAAACTATCTTATCTGCCTCTCGTTTATCCGACATTTTTTTTAATGCGTCTTTCTGTCGCATCGGTCGTTTTCGTTTCGGGTGCTCAAAAAGGTAGGGATTAGGGGATGCAAGGTTTTTCGGAAAAATACTACCCGCAGGGCTGGAGATTTTTCCAGAAAACAGGAGGCTTGACCTTGCATTCCCGTAAAATCCCGGAATTACCTTTGCGCCCAGAACGAAAATGACTGACTGATGCGGCTACTGAAAGGCGTAAAAATGGAGGTAAATGGAAGTAGAGGCAGATTCGAGAGAAAACTTCAGAGAGAAATCCACAAAAAGAAGAAAAGACAAAGAGAAAGGAAATACTGCCGGAAGCGTGAAACCGGGCAAACCATATGCAAGGAAGTATGGTTTATCCGTCTGACCAAACCCGTTTGGTCGGGTAAATAAACCATTCTTCCCGGTTTGCCTGCTGTGGGTGACGGCTTGTCCCATTTATGGGCGGGTGGTCACATGCAGCTTTTCGCTACCGACTCAAAAAAACAGCAAAAAGAAAAAAATCTCAGAAAATCCGTAAAAGCACCTTTGTGGCATAAGCCCAAAAGAAATGGGCCTTGCTTCATCAGTCTAAACTTGTTGTTTAGGCATGAGGCAAAGCCCTTTTCTTCGCTTATGCGGATAGTCGGGACATGGTTGTCAAAACTTGTTTTGGCGATGGTGTGCCGACGAAATAAAATCGCTTTTGCGGAAAAGCCAAATTAGAGTGAAAAAAAGTAGGGAGATTGCGACAGAATCTCCCGTTTTATTTGTACTTTTGTACTTGAAGAGTTCTTTGAAGGTTACGCAACGCGCAGAAGTATATAGCAATAGATAATTAACTAAATCGTAACCTATTACCACAATGAGCAAATAACCCATGCTCATTTCCAATATCTTAGACCTTTTTCATAACTTCTCCTTACAAAGATACGAATTTCATCAATTGTAATCCTATAAATTTTTTGTCAATCCAGACAAAAGATTTACCTTTGTTGTATGCTTAGAATTGTAACACATATTGAACGTTTGCTTTTAGTGCATGATTGTGTGATTGTGCCGAAGTTCGGAGGTTTTGTTCTGCAGGCTGTTCCGGCCATGCAGCATAAGGAGGAACATACGTTTCGTCCTTTGAGAAAAGAGATCGGTTTCAATATGACGCTGCAACATAATGACGGGCTTTTGCCTGAATCGTATATGCAGATGCACGAGGTGAGCTATCGTCAGGCACAACTGATGCTGGAAGAAGATGTGGAGGATATAAAGAACATCCTGCAACAATATGGAAAGTTGTCGTTAGGGGTGTTAGGTTCGTTCAGCATAGGAGAAGAAGGACAGATGATTTTCCATCCGGGGGAAACCGATCTGTTCAGTGTCGGCTCGTATGGCTTGCCTGTTTTCCATTTCCCGGTTCTCGCTCCACTAGAGATGGAACGCGAAGAAGCGGTTCTTCTTGTATCCCAAAAAGAGAAGAAAGATACTCTTTATATTCCGATTAGCCGTAAACTTATCCGTACAGTGATGGCTTCGGCTGCTGCAGTGGCATTGTTCCTGTTGGTTTCTACTCCGGTTAGAGATGTTAACCAAGAGGCTTATACAGCCAGTTTTGTTCCGACGGGGTTGGTTGTACAAAAGCCGGTTCTTCTTGAAGCGGTTTTGCCAGACAGTACTGTGGCGGAGGCAGATACGAAGCAAGAGTCATCGGAAGAGGTGATTGCGCGTGAAGTGAAAAAAGTTGTGTCTGTTCCGGCTCCGGAAAAGAAGGCGTTTGTGTCCAGGCCTGTAGTTGTCCAATCTAAAAAAATGTATCATATCGTAATCGCCAGTTTTCCATCAGAATCGCAAGCGGACGAATTTATTGCCGGTGTAGATCGTAACGAATGTAAGCATGTCAGCAAGGTTGTTCGTGACGGGAAGTATCGTATCTATGCGGATAAGTTTGATAATCGCGAAGCTGCGGAATCTTATATGGCAACTCTCCGTTCCAATCCGAAATATAAGGATGCGTGGTTATTTATTAGCCGTTGATTTATAATGAATAGAAAGAAATATCCTTCAGTTGAAAAGTTATTTTCTACCGAAGGATATTTAAAAAACGTCCGGACAGGTTTTCGTTATTATTGTTTTCTACTCTTTATTTTTCTCTTCAGATTTTAGTATTCGTTTCTTTTTGAGGCGCCCTGCCTTGCGTAGGGCTTGATCCAAAATGTATTGTATCTGGCCGTTTGTACTCCGAAATTCATCGGCAGCCCAGGCTTCGATCGCTTCCATCATTTCTGCGTCCACACGCAATATGAAACTCTTGGTCGCATTTCCATTTTCCTTTTTGGCCATATTTAATATTACTGTATTAAGTTACTGATATAAAGTACCTGTATTGACTACAGGTTGTGCGGACTCGTCTGCGCAAAGGACTACCAGCAGATTGCTGACCATTGCTGCTTTCCGTTCTTCATCCAGCTCGACAACACCGTCTTTCTCTAACTTTTCCAATGCCAGGTGAACCATGCTGACAGCTCCTTCTACGATCCGTTCGCGGGCAGAAATGATGGCGTCTGCCTGCTGGCGGCGTAACATCACGCTGGCGATTTCGGATGCATAAGCCAGATAGTTGATACGGGCTTCCACAATTTCGATTCCAGCGATGGCAAGACGGCTGTTGAGTTCGTCTTCTAGGCGTTGGGTTATTTCTCCGCTTTCATCGGAACGGAGTGTGACTTTATCAATCGTCTCATTTGTGTCGTAAGCATACATGCCTGCTACTTGCCGAAGAGCGGCATCGCTTTGTATTTGGACAAACTCTCGGATGTTTCCGGATATATCGAAACTGGCTTTGTAGGTGTCTTTTATTCTCCAGACGACCACGGCTCCGATCATGATCGGATTTCCGACTTTGTCGTTGACTTTGATCGGGTCGATGTTCAAGTTTAGGATGCGTAATGTTACGGTTGATTTCAGGAAAAGTGGGTTTACCCAATAGAAACCGTTACTAATGACCGTTCCGGCATATCTGCCGAAAAAAGTCAATACGCGCGAATTGTTTGGCTGGATGATCATAAATCCGGGTAACATGACAACAACGCATATCCCGCAGATGACACCGGCGATGATACTCGGTGTTTGTGGCAGCGATAGTAGATATATGGCTGTCCCTGTTAAAGCAAGCATGATAAGTATAGCCGTAAAACCGGATAATTTGATGCCGTCGAAGTTCTTTTCCTGTGTTTTCATAATGATCGTTATTTGATATTATTTTGATATCACAAAATAAGACAAAGTTTCGGACATATGCAAATAAATTATGGACTTTTTATGAGTAGATATATAAAATATTCTATAGCTTTGTCTACTTAAAAATTACACGATTGGAATTTCAGTTAGACACAGATAATAAGGAGTTTCAGGATGCCCTGCAACTGATCACTCATACACGTCAGTCCGTCTTCTTGACCGGGAAGGCCGGAACGGGTAAATCCACGTTCTTGAAATACATCTGCGCACATACGAAAAAGAAATATGTCGTATTGGCACCGACAGGGATAGCCGCGATTAACGCGGAAGGGGTGACGCTTCATTCTTTTTTTAAATTACCTTTTCGCCCGATGTTGCCCGATGATCCGGATTTGAGTCTGAAGAACGGACGGATCTTCGAGTTTTTCAAATACAGGAAAGAGCATCGGAAGTTGATTTCGGAAGTGGAATTGATCATTATAGACGAGATTTCGATGGTACGGGCAGATATCATCGATTGTGTCGACCGGATCTTGCGTGTCTTTTCCGGTAATATGCGTTTGCCGTTCGGAGGCAAGCAATTGCTGTTTGTCGGCGACGTCTTCCAATTGGAGCCGGTGGTCCCTGCCGACCAGAAAGAAATATTAAGTCTCTTCTATGCCAGTCCGTTTTTCTTTTCGGCCCGTGTCTTCAAAGATATAAATCTGGTCCCGATCGAATTGCAGAAAGTGTACCGGCAGACAGATCCTGTATTTATCAATATTTTGGATCGTATCCGTAGCAATATTGCCCGGAAACAGGAGTTGGATACTTTGAATGCTCGCTATTTCCCTGATTTTATACCTCGAAACGAGGATATGTACATCACGCTTGCCACCCGGCGGGATCAGGTGGATTTTATCAATGAACGGAAGTTGGGGGAATTGCCCGGTGAAGAGTTCGTTTCTCACGGCAAGATCGAAGGTGATTTTCCTGAGTCGTCTCTACCGACACAATTAAACCTATCCATCAAGGAGCAGGCCCAGGTTATTTTTATCGATAATGATTATGAACGTCGTTGGGTCAATGGTACGATCGGTATGGTGTCGGGGATCGACGAGAATGGGAATGTCTACGTCCTGTTAGAGGACGGGAGGGAATATCTGGTCGAGCCGACTTCTTGGCGCAACTATAAATATAAATACAACGAAAAGGAGAAAAAGGTCGAAGAAGAAATTGTCGGTACTTTCGAGCAGTTGCCGATTCGTCTTGCCTGGGCGATCACCGTGCATAAGAGCCAGGGGCTTACGTTCAGCCGTGTCGTGGTGGATTTGACAGGCGGCGTGTTTGCCGGTGGCCAGACATATGTCGCTTTAAGTCGTTGTACGTCTCTGGAAGGGCTGGTGCTGAAAAGCCGGATTTCTCCGCATGATATCTTTGTGCGGAAAGAGATCGTCCAGTTCAGCCAGATGTTTAATGACCGGCAGTTGATTGAAAAAAGTTTGCGTGAAAGTGAGGCGGAATTGTTGTATGCACGTGCCGCCCGTTGTTTTAAATCCGGCAATGTGAAAGAGATGGTTGAGGCTTTCGCTGCTGCTGTCAGTAAGCGGAATGAGCTGGAAAAGCCAGAAGTGCAACGGTTGCTCCGTATGAAATTGCAAACTATGAACACTCAACGGGCGCAGATCAAGAAACTCCAGGAGGAGATACACGCCCAGCGGGAGATTCAGAAAGAATATGCCCACGAATACTATTTGATGGGGAATGAATGTATTACGAAAGCGCACGATCCGAACGCAGCTATTCGCTCTTTCGACAAAGCGCTCAAGCTTTATCCTGAGTTTGTGGATGCTTGGGTACGTAAAGGAGTGACCCTTCTCGATATGGGTGACGGTTTCCAGGCGGTTACTTGCCTGAATGAAGCCGTGCGACTGAACCCGAAATCATTTAAAGCGCGTTATAATCGTGGAAAATCTTATCTTCAACTGAAATATTACGACGAGGCCGTTTCTGACTTTATGAAAGCTGTCGATCTGAAACCGAAGCACGCTGCAGCCCATGAATATCTTGCCGAAGCATTTCTGCATATAGGGGAGGAAGAGTTGGCTCGGCAGCATCAGGATATTGCCGATGACCTTCGTAATGGGAATGAAAATTAATAAGTTGTCATTAATTTTGTACAGAAATATAATAAAAGCGTGATAATAAGGTTGTATCTTTGTGATGCAATGTTAAATTTTGTAGAGGGTATTCATTAAAAACAAATTTCTGTATGAAAAAAGTTATCTGCTTTTTTGTATGTGTTTTGATATGCATAGGGTTCTCCGTAAAAGCTCAGGTGACAACTTCCGTACTGAGCGGAAAAATTATCGACGATCAAAATGAGTATGTGATAGGAGCTACGGTGGTAGCGGTACACGAACCATCCGGAACCATGTATGGTGCGGTAACGAATGTGGATGGCCGCTACACGATCCAGGGAATGCGTACCGGAGGACCCTATAAAGTGGAGATTTCTTATGTCGGTTATAAAAAGGCTGTTTTTACGGATATCAGGTTGGAATTGGGCAATACATATGTCCTGAATGCGACCTTGTATCCCAGTTCGGAGCAATTGGGAGAAGTGGTAGTCACAGCTGATGCAAAAGCGAATATCGGTGCATCCGAAAATTTTTCTACAGGAAGGATACAGGAGACTCCGACGGTCGACCGCAATATATATGATGTCGTAAAGAATATGCCGATGGCCATGACCTCCAAAAACGGAGGGATCACGTTTGCCGGCTCCAATAACCGTTATAACAGTTTCCAGATCGACGGTACGGTGAGCAATGATGTTTTCGGGCTGGCTCCGTCGGGTACAAACGGTGGTCAGACGAATGCCAATCCGATTTCGATGGATGCCATCCAGGAAATCCAAGTGGTGGTCGCTCCTTTCGATGTTCGCCAAAGCGGTTTTACCGGAGGTGGCATCAACGCTATTACCAAACAGGGAAACAACACATACCATGCATCGGTCTATTCTTATTTTACGAATGAAGGTCTTTACGGAAAGTACAATGCTTATAAAGATAACATAAAGGATAAATTGACGGAACAGTCCACAAAAACTTTTGGCGGGACGTTGAGTGGTCCGATCATCAAAGACAAACTGTTTTTCTTTGCCAATGCAGAAAACCGTAAGGAATCTTATCCCTCCCGTTTCTATGCCGGATATGACGAGAAAGGATTTTCCACCGATATGGCACAGAAAATCGCCGATAAGTATGAAGAATATACCGGAATCCGTGAGAGCTTCGGATCACGCGATGTAGATCAGAGGGCCTTTAATTTCTTAGGACGTATCGACTGGAATATCGACCGGAACAATAAACTGGCTTTCCGTTATCAGTATAATAACTCATACGATGACATTTTCAGCCCGTCAAGCACGACCTACTTCTTTAACGGGAGTGGTTACCGGATGAAAAATAAGACGAATTCGTTTGTGGCCGAGTGGAACTCCCATTGGAGCGATGTCTTGTATAACGAGTTCCGTGCAGGTGTTACGACAGTCCGGGATGAACGCCAGGTGGCTTACCAAGGGCCGAACGTAAAGATTAACGGTAGTGATAACAGCGGAACAAACAATACGACGGTCAACATCGGTACGGAGTATTCTTCAGGAGCAAACGCCCTGGATCAGGATATTTACACATTTGAGGACAATCTTTCCTGGTATAAGGGTAATCATACTTTTACCTTCGGTACGCACAATGAAATATTCCGGATGAAGAACCTCTTTATCCAGGCCGTTACCGGCTCATGGGAGTTCGGTTCGATGGACGCATTCTTGAATGACAGTCCTTCCAAATATGTATTCAAGTATACGGACCCCGATGTGACAGGCGGTAACTATCGCTATACGCCTATTATTAAAGCTGGTCAGTTTGGCTTCTATGCACAGGACAAATGGGATGTTGCCGATAATTTTTCGCTGACTTACGGTTTACGTTTTGATATCCCTTTGTTGTTTAATGATCCGACAGTCAATAATGAATTCAATGAATATGCCGCAAGCAAAAATATTAAGGAAAGAGTAGGAGAAATGCCCGGCGCCAAAGTGATGGTATCTCCCCGTCTGGGATTCCGCTGGTATACGGACGATAGCCGGACCACCTTGATTCGTGGTGGACTGGGGTTGTTTACGGGGCGCGTTCCTTTTGTATGGCTTTCCAATGCTTATAATAATACCGGGGTTGAGCAGAAAGGTACGACTATCTTTGCTTCCGGTTCGACTTCCGCCCCTTCGTTGGGACAATATGCGGATGATCCGATCGGAGCCATGAATTCCCAAAAGGGAAATCCTGCGACCCCCGATATCGTGACCGTGTCCAAAGACTTTAAATATCCGCAGGTTTTCCGTGTGAACTTGGCATTGGAACGTGTCTTGCCCGGTAATGTGAAGATGACTTTGGAAGGGCTATATTCCAAAACATTCAATAACGTATATTTTGAGAACCTGGCATTATCGAGCAATGCCAAAGTCTATGCCGTTCCGGGTGTGGAAACTTCCGCCACTCCTTATTACTCCGTAGATAAGAAGTATTTCAGTATTACCAATCTGAAAAATACGAATATGGGATATACCTATTCTCTGTCCGCCTTGTTTGAAAAGAGCTTCCATTTCGGTTTGGACTTGGCTGCGTCTTATACGTTCGGGCATTCCAAATCGGTGTATGACGGAACCTCTTCTGTGGCTTATTCCAACTGGAAATATAATTATGCGGTAGATTCCAATAACCCTGGTCTGGCTTATTCCATGTTCGATATCCCTCACCGTGTGATGGTTTCTGTCGGTTATCGGACTCCCCGCTATGCCAAAGGCTTCATGGCAACTACCGTCTCTCTTGTCTATAACGGCTACGTGGGACAGCGTTACAGTCTGACGATGAACGAATCTTACTACGATGCCGAGAAAAAGAAAACGGTCTATATCGACTACAACGGTGACGGCTGGGGTGGAAACTCATTGCTTTATATCCCGACTGAAGACGAACTGCAGAAGATGGACTTCAAGACAGAAGAAGACCGTCGGAAGTTTGACGAATGGATCGAAGGCGACAGCTATGCAAAGAAACATCGTGGAGCGTACGCCATGCGTAACTCCAATTCGGCTCCGTGGGAAAACCGGGTCGACCTGCATGTGGCGCAGGATATCTTCGTGCTGAAAGACCGTGGCAGCAAATTCCAGGTGACATTCGACGTTACGAACTTTGCCAATATGTTGAATAAGAAATGGGGAACCACTTACACCGCAGCCTATAACGTAATGCCTTTGCAGGTAATCGGCAGTAAGAAGGGTGAAGATGGCAACTACACAAACACATATGCTTATAATTCGAGGAATACGATCACCAAGAATGATGTTTTGTCTCGCTGGCATGCCCAGATCGGTTTTAAATATATTTTCTAAACCTATATGTATAGATTTCAGACATTCATATTAGTAAGTCTCTTTTCGATAATCTGTTTGTCGATAGCCGGATGTACGGCTCACTCGAAGAAGGAACGCTACGTCGTAGTCCTGTCTATGGACGGTTTTCGTTCGGATTATCCGTCGCATGCACATACGCCGACGCTCGATTCATTGGCCTGCGTTGGGGTGAAGGCTGCTTTTCGTCCCAGCTTTCCGAGTGTGACTTTCCCGAACCATTACAGTATGGCGACAGGCTTGCATCCGGATCATCATGGATTGGTGAATAATTTCTTTTATGCCCCCGATCTGGATAGCGTCTATGTGATGGGAAATCCGAATCCAGCCTTTTTCGGAGGAGAGCCGATCTGGAACACGGCGGAAAAGCAGGGTGTCCGAACCGCCTCGTTCTATTGGGTCGGTAGTGAATATCCGATACAGGGATGCCGGCCTTCCATCTGGAAACCGTTCGATAAGAATGTTCCTTTTTCTGACAGGGCGGATTCGGTGATTGTTTGGTTGCAACTGCCGGAGGAAGTCCGCCCGCACCTGATCATGTGGTATATGGAAGAACCGGACGGAGTCGGGCATAGGGCAACCCCCGATTCGTCGGCAACCCTTTCAACGGTTGAACATTTGGACCGTATATTAGGTGACTTCTTTGCTGAAGCCCGTAGGCTGGATATCTTTGACCAGATTGATTTTATCGTCCTGTCTGATCATGGCATGGCAACTTATTATCCGGAGAATTATGTGAATCTGAACGATTATCTGCCTCGCGACAGTTTCGATTATGTTTTCGACGGAGTGCCGACTTTGCTTTATCCGAAACCGACTTATACAGATAGCGCTTATGCAATCCTGAAGCGTGTACCTCGTGTAACGGTTTGGAGAAAGAATGAGATTCCGGAAAAGTTCGTGTATGGAAAGAATCCGCGTATAGGCGATCTGTTCGTATTACCGGATATCGGGACGTATCTGCAATTCCGCCCCGAATCGTGTCCTGTATTCGCGGCTACACATGGATATGATAACTTTGCTCCGGAAATGGAGGCCATCTTCTATGCTGCAGGGCCTTCCTTCAAACAGAATGTCGAGCTGCCGGTGATGGCGAATGTCAATTTGTATCTGATAATTGCCCGCTTGCTGGATCTGCAGCCGGCTCCTAATGACGGAGATAGCGTGGTTGTTTCAACATTGTTCAGATAAGTATAATTTGCTTTCATCTGAGTGTAAGTCGGACTCGGAAGGCCACTATTTAAGTGGCAATAACCATACTTCTATTGCAAAACCGCTTAACCATAGACCTTTTGCCCTTAGTCAAAAGCCCTTTCGACTAAGGGCGAAAACCTTTTTGCCTTTGGTCGAAAAGCAAAAGAGTAGTAGTCTTGGTTATAAATCTCAGTGTATATGTTTGTTAGTTTGGGTTGTTACGTCCTTATTTTTCACTAATATATAGTTGTGGATATAAAGCGGGAGGTGGCATGGTCAACTTGAATCAGGACGAGACACGTTTGTTCATAACCTGAAAAAGAAAAAGCCCGCAAATGAACTGCGAGCTTCTTGTAGTGCGTCCGGGGTTCGAACCCGAGTTTCCGCCGTGAGAGGGCGGCGTCCTAGACCACTAGACGAATGCACCGGGTAGTCTTTGTTTGACGTTGCGAAATTAGTAAATATTTTATTCCGATGTATCATTTGGAGAAATTTTTTTAATGAAAATGTTTGTCTCCTGTCATTTTGGTATCCAAATTCTATGTGTCTCCACTAAAAGGCGTTAAAAGAGGTGTCAAATTCGTTTGTATTTCATTTGCGTTCAAGTTTATTTATTCTACCTTTGCCTTCTGTTATTGAACAATATACTATTGAACAATTACTAATACCAGTATTAAAATAACTAATATTATGGCAGAATTAAAAGAAAAACTTTTCTCAGAATTCGCACCTGTGTCTACTGAAGAGTGGATGGCGAAGATTACGGCCGACCTGAAAGGGGTTCCGTTTGAGAAAAAGCTTGTTTGGAAGACAGGCGAAGGATTTAATGTGAATCCTTTCTATCGTGCAGAAGACATCGAAGGTTTGAAGACTACCGAGTCTCTTCCCGGTGAATTCCCTTATGTTCGCGGAACAAAGAAGGACAACGATTGGAAGGTGCGCCAGAACATCGAAGTCACCTGTTTCAAAGGTGCTAATGAAAAAGCCCTTGACATCCTGAATAAGGGTGTGACGTCTCTTGGCTTCATCATTAAGGGAAGCGACGTAAACGCTGAAAACATTGCTACCTTACTTGACGGGATTTGTCCTGAGTGTGTGGAACTGAATTTCAATACTTGCAACTGCAAGGCTGAAATGCTGATCGGTATTCTCGCCGACTATTTCAAAGGCAAAGGCGCAGACCTGGAAAAATGCAAAGGGTCTGTAAACTACGACCCGTTCAAGAAACCTCTGGTAAAAGGTAAGGAAAATGAAAACTGGGTGGAAGCTGCTGCCGCTGTGCTCAAAGCGGGTGCTGCTCTGCTGGGTTACAAAGTATTGGCAGTGAATGCCTTCTACTTCAACAATGCAGGTGCTTATATCTCTCAGGAGTTGGGATATGCATTGGCTTGGGGAAACGAACTGCTGGCTAAGCTGACCGAGGCAGGCCTGGACGCTACGGAAGTGGCCAAGAAGATCAAATTCAATTTCGGTATCAGCTCCAACTACTTCATGGAAATCGCCAAGTTCCGTGCCGCTCGTTGGCTGTGGGCAGAAATCGTTGCCGCCTACAACCCTGCTTGCCAGTGCGCTTGCAAGATGCATGTTCATGCACAGACTTCGGAATGGAACATGACGGTTTATGATGCTCACGTAAACTTGCTGCGTTCACAGACGGAAGCCATGTCTGCTGCTCTTGCCGGTGTCGATTCGATCACGGTTCGTCCGTTCGACAAGACTTATCAGACTCCGGACGACTTCTCCGAACGTATAGCCCGCAACCAGCAGTTGTTGTTGAAGGAAGAATGTCATTTGGATAAGGTTGTCGATCCTTCTGCCGGTTCTTATTATGTGGAAGTTTTGACAAACTCTCTGGCTGATGTAGCCTGGAAGTTGTTCTTGGAAGTGGAAGATAAGGGCGGTTTTGGTGCGGAAGTCGCTTCCGGCGAAATCCAGAAAGCAGTTAACGCATCCAACGAAGCCCGCAAGAAAGCAGTCGCTACCCGTCGTGAAATCCTGTTAGGAACCAACCAGTTCCCGAACTTCAACGAAGTGGCTGCCGAAAAGATCCAGAACGAAGCTGCCGGTTGCTGCTGTGGCGGTGGTCACAATTGCGGTGAAGCGACTATCACGGCTCTCGATTTCTCACGGGGTGCTTCGGAATTTGAAGCTTTGCGTCTGGCAACGGAAAAGAGCGGCAAGACTCCGAAAGTATTCATGCTGACGATCGGTAACCTGGCTATGCGCCTGGCTCGTTCTCAGTTCTCAAGCAACTTCTTTGCTTGTGCAGGATATAAGGGTTGAAGTTCCTTGGGTTTCGATCCGTTAGAAGCCGGTGTGAAAGCCGCTGTTGAGGCTGGTGCTGCAATCGTGGTTCTTTGCTCAAGCGATGATGAATATGCAGAATTGGCTCCTGCTGCTTACAAGGCTTTGGCCGGAAGAGCAGAATTTGTTGTAGCCGGTATGCCTGCTTGCATGGAAGATCTGAAAGCAGTAGGCATCGACCAATATGTAAATGTAAAGAGCAACGTGCTTGAGACATTGAAAGCTTTCAACGTAAAATTAGGAATTAATTGATTTATGATTTATGATTTATAATTTATGATTGGCAGTTCGTTGCCATGAATCATAAATCGCAAATCATAAATGGTGAATCTCAAATCATCAGAGATATGAGACCAAATTTTAAAAACATAGATATAAAGAATGCCGGTTTTGCAGCTACTAATGCTGCCGAATGGGCAAAAGCCAATGGCATCGAGGCCAATTGGAAAACACCCGAGCACATCGAGGTGAAACCCGTATATACTAAAGAAGACCTGGAAGGTATGGAACATCTGAACTATGCTTCCGGTCTGCCTCCTTATTTGCGTGGTCCGTATAGCGGCATGTACGCTATGCGTCCCTGGACAATCCGCCAGTATGCAGGTTTCTCAACTGCTGAAGAGTCCAACGCATTCTACCGTCGTAACCTGGCTTCCGGCCAGAAAGGTCTGTCTGTCGCTTTCGACCTTCCGACGCACCGTGGTTATGATGCCGACAACGAACGTGTGGTAGGTGATGTCGGTAAAGCCGGTGTTTCTATCTGTTCGTTGGAAAACATGAAAGTTTTGTTCGATGGTATTCCTTTGAATAAGATGTCTGTATCCATGACAATGAACGGTGCCGTACTTCCTGTACTGGCATTCTATATCAATGCCGGTTTGGAACAGGGCGCCAAGTTGGAAGAGATGGCCGGTACGATCCAAAACGATATCCTGAAAGAATTCATGGTGCGTAACACTTATATCTACCCGCCTGAATTCTCCATGCGTATCATTGCCGATATCTTCGAATACACTTCTCAGAAGATGCCGAAGTTCAACTCCATCTCCATCTCCGGTTACCACATGCAGGAAGCAGGTGCGACGGCCGATATCGAAATGGCTTATACGCTTTGCGACGGTCTTGAATATCTTCGTGCCGGTGTGAATGCAGGTATCGATATCGATGCTTTCGCTCCGCGTCTGTCCTTCTTCTGGGCGATCGGTGTGAACCATTTCATGGAAATCGCCAAGATGCGTGCTGCACGTATGTTGTGGGCGAAGATCGTGAAGAGCTTCGGTGCCAAGAACCCGAAATCTCTGGCTTTGCGTACTCACTGCCAGACTTCTGGTTGGTCGTTGACCGAACAGGATCCGTTCAACAACGTTGGCCGTACTTGTATTGAAGCTATGGCTGCCGCTTTGGGGCACACGCAGTCTTTGCACACGAACGCATTGGACGAAGCGATCGCTTTGCCGACAGACTTCTCTGCACGTATCGCTCGTAACACTCAGATTTATATCCAGGAAGAAACAAAGATCTGTAAGGAAATCGACCCGTGGGCTGGTTCTTACTATGTGGAATCTCTGACGAACGAATTGGTTCATAAAGGCTGGGCTTTGATCCAGGAGATCGAAAGCATGGGTGGTATGGCGAAAGCTATCGAAACCGGTCTGCCCAAGATGCGCATCGAAGAAGCGGCTGCCCGTACGCAGGCTCGGATCGACTCCGGTATCCAGACAATCGTTGGTGTGAACAAATATCGTCTGCCGAAGGAAGATCCGATCGATATCCTTGAAATCGATAATACTGCCGTTCGTAACGAGCAGATCGAACTGCTGAAAGAACTGCGTGCCAACCGTGATGAAGAAGCCGTACAGAAAGCATTGGCCGACATCACGGAATGTGTTCGTACGAAGAAAGGCAACTTGCTGGAACTGGCTGTCAAGGCAGCCGGCTTGCGTGCATCACTGGGAGAAATCTCCGATGCTTGCGAAGTTGTAGTAGGTCGTTATAAAGCAATCATCAGAACTATATCAGGCGTGTATTCATCAGAAACTAAGAAAGATGCAGACTTCCAGAAGGCTTGTGAGCTGACTGCCGAGTTTGCCAAGAAAGAAGGTCGCCAGCCGCGTATCATGATCGCTAAGATGGGTCAGGACGGACACGACCGTGGTGCTAAAGTTGTAGCTACAGGTTATGCAGACTGTGGTTTCGACGTGGATATGGGACCGTTGTTCCAGACTCCGGCCGAAGCTGCCCGCCAGGCTGTAGAAAACGACGTTCACGTAATGGGTGTTTCTTCTTTGGCTGCCGGACACAAGACTTTGGTTCCGCAGGTGATCGAAGAACTGAAGAAGTTAGGACGTGAAGATATCATCGTGATAGCTGGTGGCGTTATTCCTGCACAGGATTATGACTTCCTGTACAAGGCAGGCGTTGCTGCCATCTTTGGTCCGGGTACTTCTGTGTCGAAGGCTGCCGTTCAGATCTTGGAAATCCTGTTAGGTGAAGAATAATAGCTGTAAATTTTTTATTATAATATAGTAGACTGCGTAGCTTTCGATGGAGAGTTACGCAGTTTTTTTATTACCATTATAAGTATTGATATGAACAAACAAGCAAAACTAAAACAAGATCAGGATGTGGCAAAAGATGATTTAACTATCATACTATCATATCCACATGTATATCGGTTTAAGCCAATATGTTATGGCATGATAGTTGCTGTTTTGAACTGCCATTCATCTGTCATAACCATCATGGAGAAAAACGATAATATCCTGTGTATCAATTATACGATAAAAACAGGGACCGTCCGGGAACAGGTGCAAAACCTGTTAAAGCGGCTTCTTTTTTCATCAAGACAGGCTTTTCTTTTGTCAAAAACAGCTTGCAAAGCCGCTTGAGACCCGGGTGTACCCACCACAGAGGCCCGGGTGTGGGAGAGGTGCAGACCCGGGTCTGCGCGAGGCCTTTGCGGGGGTGTGGGGATGTTTATCTGCTGTGTTGGATGCGTTTTTATGCCCTGTTTTTGCATCTTTTCCGGCGAAAAAGGTCGTTTTATATTTAAACGCCTCCGTTTTGTCGATGGTTATTATTTGAACATTCTTCTCGATTCGTTGCTTACTCATTAATAATGGTTATATTTGTGCCATAAGTAATAGTGAATAAAGCAAAAAAGGAAGAGTCGGATTTGGAAATCAGGAAAGAGATGGAGAGAAGGGTGTTGCAGGATAGGCCTATTCGCTTTGACTGGGTCATCAAACGTTTGTTGTACCGGAAGGCCAACTTCAATGTGCTCAATGGTTTTGCCGTCCTCGCGGGATTGCTGGCTATCCTTTTGCTTGTACCGTCTTGTACGACGGAGGATGAGGTTCCGGATCTCTCCGACGAGGGTACGAATGGTTGGATCTATAAGATTATGGCGGATTACTATTTGTGGAATGAGGATATGCCCGGCAAAGGAAATTTGAACTTCTCACAATCTCCAGATAAGTTCTTCGATTCATTGTTGTCTGATCAGGATGGCGTAAAATACGGAGACGGATGGCTCACTTTTTCCCGGATAGAGAAAAAGGAAGAGGAGACGAAATCTGTTTCGGAGTCCGATTCGTATGGTTTTGAGTTTGCATCATATAAAAACGGCAACCTTTATTATGCCTGGGTTTTATATGTCTTGCCTGGCTCTCCTGCTGCCGAGGCCGGATTGGAACGGGGGGACTGGATTATTGCTGTTGGTAGTGAGACTCCGAATGTGACGAACTTGTCTGCTTTTTATAGCGGAGGTGAAACTACTTTCTTATTGGCAGATGCGGTAAGAAAAGGCAATGAGGTCACTTTTTATAAAAGAAAAACTATTTCGGTTGCAGCTTCCCGTGCAGTGGAAGACACGCCTTTTCTGAAAGATTCCGTCTATACGGTGGGTGGCAAGAAGGTCGGTTATTTGGTTTACAACAGTTTTTCTTCCGGTCCGGACGATGAAAGTACAATCTATGACGACCGGATGAAACAGGTCTTTACCGGGTTTAAGGTTGAAAATGTGGACGAGTTTATATTGGATTTGCGATATAATCAGGGAGGTTTGGTCACTTGTGCGCAGTTGATGACCTCTCTTCTGGCTCCGGCCGATGCTTTGGGTAAGACATTCTGTATTATGGAGCATAACGAAAAGCAATCAAAAAGTGATGAAACTTTGCTGTTGAGAAAAAATTCTGAAATAGGAAATGCTAATCTGGACTTGAAACGCATTTACGTGCTGACAGGAAGTGTGACCGCATCTGCTTCGGAGGCCGTGATCAATTGCCTGATCCCTTATCTTACCCGTAGTAACATCACGATCATAGGAGAAAAAACGATTGGCAAGCGGGTGGGCAGCAACACTTTCGGAACCAAAGAAAAATATGGCTGGCTGTTGCATCCGATTACATTACGCATTTATAATGCCGATCACGAAGCTGACTATGCAAATGGTTTTGAACCGGATGTGAAGATCGAGGAACTGGTTATAGGAAATGATTTGTTGCCCTTCGGAGATACGAACGAGAGGCTGCTGAGTGAGGCGCTTTCGCGGATAAGCGGATTGAAGAGCCTGCCGGTACATGCGGAAAGCGAAGGTCGTATTTTGCTCACCCCGTCATCTCTCGAAAGAAAGCAAATGAAAGGTCTTATCTTCGAGGAGGGAAAATAAGGCCTCTTGTGCCGTCTATAATTGAAGGTCTTCTGCCAGCTTGGTTTTATTTTTGATATACTTACAAAGATATTTTTCTCTTCCGGCAAAAGCTCATATTTTATCCTTATTTTTGTTTCCGGTATCAACTAATTACGTTATGAAAATGATAAATTGTTTCATTCCGTTCCTTTCTTTACCCCAGGCCAGGCAAACCGTAAGAGCGTTGGGGTTATGTGACCGGATAAAGAATATCTACTTGTTAGCGACGGAAAAGATTCCCGATGAGGTCGAGGGTTGTGAGATGCTGATGATCGATTCGCCCGCCAGTACCGCTACTTTCCGGACGATTGCTTTACATGCAGATACGGCCTATACATTGTTATATACCAAATATACGGCATTCGAGCCGGGGCAGTTCGCCTTCGAACGCCTGTTGGCTATTGCCGGCGATACGAATGCCGGAATGCTTTATGCGGATCGTTACCTGTTAAAAAACGGCAACAGCCAACAGGCTCCTGTCATAGACTATCAGAAAGGAAGCTTGCGTGATGATTTTGATTTCGGCTCCCTGCTGTTTTTTCGTTCGTCCGTTTTGAAGCAGGCGGTCCGGGCGATGGATGCTGATTACCGTTTTGCCGGGCTGTATGACCTTCGCCTTCGTGTCTCGGAGCTGGCCGAACTGGTTCATGTCAATGAATATTTGTACTCGGAAGTGGAGACGGATATCCGCAAGAGCGGAGAGAAGTTGTTTGATTATGTTGATCCGAAAAACCGGGCGGTGCAGATCGAGCTGGAAGCTGTTTGTACGGCCTACCTGAAACGGGTCGGCGGTTATCTTGCCCCGGACTTTGAACCGGTCACCTTCGATGCCGGCGGTTTCGAGCAGGAAGCCTCCGTTATCATCCCGGTCCGCAACCGTATCCGTACGATAGAAGATGCTATCCGTTCCGTGCTGGCACAAAAAACGACCTTCCGCTTTAATCTGATCATTGTGGATAACCATTCGACAGACGGAACTTCCGAAGCGATCGGAAAATATACCGCAGACGGACGTGTGGTTCATTTGGTTCCGGAACGTTCCGATCTGGGGATCGGCGGTTGCTGGAACGTGGGTGTGCATCATCCGGCTTGTGGCAAGTTTGCCGTCCAGCTCGATAGCGACGATGTATATAGCGGTCCTGATACGTTGCAGAAGATCGTTGATGCTTTTTACGAACAGAACTGCGCGATGGTTGTCGGAACCTATCGGATGACCGATTTCAAGATGAACGAAATACCGCCCGGCATCATCGACCATCGGGAGTGGACGCTTGAAAACGGACGTAACAATGCGCTCCGCATCAACGGTCTGGGAGCTCCCCGTGCCTTTTATACACCTGTGCTCCGGAGGATCAACCTTCCGAATACAAGCTATGGAGAAGATTATGCTTTGGGACTGCGTATCTCCCGCACTTGGCGTATCGGGCGCATCTATGATGTCCTTTACCTCTGCCGCCGCTGGGAAGACAATTCGGATGCCGCGCTCGATGTCGTGAAAATGAACGGACATAATACCTACAAAGACCGTATTCGTACTTGGGAATTGCAGGCGCGGATTGCCTTGAACGCTCATTCGCCCAAATGATTTCTTCTTGGTCTTTTGGCCGTTTGCTCACTATGGATTCTTTTTTCACTACATTTGTGTTGCGGGACAAGTTGCCGGCAACCATGAAAACACGAAGCTTATGAATGATTTGGAACGAGAAATAGAATTCCTGCTGATAGACCAAAAGCAGGATTGGAAACTGGCAAGGGAGAATTATGGTTCTTTGACCAATGTGCAGACGCGTTATTTCCAGGATGATTACAGGACAACGATTCTTCAATTTAATCCGGAACGGATTCGTTCTTCCGCAGCTAAGATCGACAAGGCATCCTTGTTGGCGCGCCCCTGTTTTTTCTGCCATCGGCCGGAAGAACAAAAGGGAGTGATGTATAATGATGCGTTTGAAATACTGGTTAATCCATACCCTATTTTCGAGGACCATCTGACCGTTCCCCTGCGTTGGCATGAAAAGCAACAGATAAAGCCTTATTACGAGGATATGCTGGACATCGTTTCGGATTTATCTGACTATGCCTTGTTCTATAATGGTCCGAAATGCGGTGCTTCCGCTCCGGATCATATGCATTTCCAAGCTGGAAAGAAAGAGGAGTTTCCGGTTGTGAGAAATTGGCCGAACTTCCCGAAACAGGTCGTTTGGGAAAGTGAACGGACTGGTTTCTATGCTTCAGTTGATCTCCTTCCGGTCTGTTTTATCCTAGTGTCGAGGGATAAGGGTGAGGCGGCGGCCGTTTTCGAGTTGTTATACGACATGATGCCGATGGGACCGGATGATTACGAACCAATGATGAACCTGTTGGTCTGGAGGGAGGATGATGTTTGGATTACCTGTATCTTCCCCCGGCGGGAATTGCGTCCATCCTGCTATTATGCCGAGGGAGATGCCAATATTCTCATCAGCCCGGCGACGGTCGAGATGGCCGGTTTATTTGTCGTCCCTTTGGAAAAGGACTTTAAGAAAGTGACATTTGCAGACCTCGAAAAGGTCTGGGAAGAGGTAAGTATTACGGAGGATGAGGAGAATGAGCTCATCCGGAAAATAAGAGATGAAGCATGATATCATATAAGCCTATGTCTGATAAGCCATCTGTACGGTCTCCTTGGTTTTGGGTTCCTTCCCTGTATTTTGCGCAGGGAATACCTTATGTCGCGGTGATGATCGTCTCTGTCCTTATGTATAAGCGCCTGGGAGTTTCAAATACCGATATCGCCCTTTATACGAGTTGGCTGAATCTGCCCTGGGTGATCAAACCTTTTTGGAGTCCTTTTGTGGATTTGCTGAAGACTAAACGCTGGTGGGTGGCCACGATGCAGTTATTGATCGGGGCAGGACTTGCCGGAGTGGCGTTTACGATCCCGACGACGTTCTTTTTCCAGGCTTCATTGGCTGTATTCTGGTTGCTGGCTTTCAGTTCCGCCACACATGATATTGCGGCGGACGGCTTTTACATGCTGGCTCTCGATTCGCATGAACAGGCTTTCTTCGTCGGTATCCGGAGTACTTTTTACCGGATTGCGATTATTGCCGGACAGGGTGTGCTGGTCATGTTTGCCGGATTTCTGGAAAACAGTACGGGGAATATCCCGCTTGCCTGGTCTGTTACATTCTTTATTTTAGGCGGGCTGTTTTTGGCTTTGTTCCTGTATCACCGGTATATACTTCCTTTGCCGAAAGGGGATAAGCCATCGGCTACGGTGACTCCTTCCACAATCTTAAAAGAGTTTTTCGCGACTTTCGCCTCTTTTTTCAAAAAGAAACAAGCCTTTGTCGCGATCCTGTTTATGCTGTTGTACCGTTTCCCGGAAGCCCAGTTGGCTAAATTGGTAACGCCTTTCCTGGTCGATCCCCGCGAAGTGGGTGGCTTGGGGCTTTCGACGGCTGAAATCGGACTGGTGTACGGGACGATCGGTACGATCGGTTTGACATTGGGCGGAATATTGGGAGGTATCGCCGCCTCGGCAGGAGGATTGAAGAAATGGATCTGGCCGATGGCGTTGGCAATTTCCCTTCCTGACGCTGTCTTTATTTATTTGAGCAGTGCGTTGCCTGATAATTTGTGGATAGTCAACATTTGCGTATTTATCGAACAGTTTGGATACGGCTTTGGCTTTACGGCCTATATGTTGTATCTGATTTATTATTCCGACGGAGAACATAAGACGGCACATTATGCGATCTGTACGGCTTTTATGGCTTTGGGCCTGATGCTTCCTGGAATGGCGGCCGGCTGGTTGCAGGAACAGATGGGCTACGAGAATTTCTTCTGGTGGGTGATGGGATGTTGCCTGGTGACGTTGCTTGTCACGGCCTGCCTGAAGATCGATCCCGAATTCGGGAAGAAAAAACAAGGAAATAACTAAATATATTTGCTTTGTATGGTGGCGAAAACGATATTGATAGCGGATGGTGGTTCCACGAAAACGGATTGGAGTATTGTGTCCGGCAATTGGGAGATAGACCGGATCAGGACAGGAGGAATTAATCCTTTTTTCCAGACGGAAGAGGAGATCTCGGCTGAGATAAGGGACAATCTGATTCCCCGGATAAGGGAGTCCGATTCTGTCGGGGCCGTTTACTTTTATGGTGCCGGATGTGCGTTTCCGGAAAAGAACGAGATTATACGCCGTTCTGTCACGCGCTATCTGCCGGTCCCGGTGGAGGTCGGCAGCGATTTGCTGGCAGCCGCCCGTGCCCTTTGTGGAGACAGTCCCGGCATTGCTTGTATTTTGGGGACTGGTTCCAACTCCTGTCTGTATGACGGAAAGGGTATTGTCAAGAGCATATCTCCGTTGGGCTTTGTCTTGGGAGATGAGGGGAGTGGCGCCGTACTTGGAAAATTGTTGGTTGGGGATGTGTTGAAGAACCAGTTGCCGGCAGCTTTGCAAGAGGCTTTTTGGGCGGAGTCCGGTTTGACACCGGCCATCATTATGGAAAAGGTTTATAAAGGGCCTTTCCCGAATCGTTTTTTGGCAAGCCTGTCTCCTTTTTTGCTCCGGCATATGGAAGAACCTGCAATACGTGATCTGGTGAGCAATAGTTTCCGGGCGTTCTTTGCCCGCAATGTCATGCAGTATGATTACCGGGAGCATCCTGTCTATCTGACAGGCTCCATTGCTTGGTATTATCAGGATATATTGAAAGATGTTGCTCGTGAGTTCGAGCTTCGATTAGGAACGATCGTTCAAAGTCCGGTTCAAGGTCTGATTCACTATCACTGTGTTTTATAAATAATAAATTATCTAATTCGGTTTTTATCATGAAAAAATCTTTATTCTTATTGTGTTTGCTTCTGGGGATGTTGGGTAATTGTGCGTTGGTGTTGGCACAACCGGCCCAGAAGTTGGTCAATGTGGTGGTTTCGCCTGATCGTATCGATTGGAAATGCAAGGCGAAGGAAGAAGTCAAGTTTACGGTACAGGTTTTCAAGAATGAGAATTTGTTGAAAGATGTAGTTGTCGATTATGAGTTGGGACCGGAATATTTTCCGACGGTTGTAAAGAAAGACGTTCGTTTGGCGGATGGAAAAACAACGTTGAAAGCGAAGATGAATGAACCCGGATTCTTGCGTTGCAGGGTGACGGCCAAAGTGGACGGACGGAAGTATGAAGGGATGGCGACAGTTGGCGTGGATGAAACGAGGATTCGGCCGACGACGGTCAATCCGGAAGATTTTGATGCTTTCTGGACCGGTGCGATCGCTGAAGCCCGTAAGCAGCCGCTAGATCCCAAGATGACTTTGTTGCCGGAAAGATGCACTTCTACGCAGAATGTCTATCATGTCAGTTTCCAGAATGAACGCCCCGGTTCCCGTATATATGGCATTCTGATTGTACCGAAGAAAACTGGTAAATATCCGGCGGTCCTCCAGGTTCCAGGAGCGGGCATACGTCCTTATAACGGATTCAATTTGGGAGAAGATATCATTACGTTGGAGATTGGAATACATGGTGTTCCTGTGACGATGCCGCAGGAAGTGTATAACAACTTGGCTGCTGGAGCATTGAACGGATATAATGCAATGAACAAGAATAATCGCGATACGCATTACTACAAACGGGTCTATCTCGGTTGCGTGCGGGCTGTGGACTTCCTCTATTCTTTGCCTGAGTTTGATGGAAATACAGTCGGTGTGACCGGTGGAAGCCAGGGAGGAGCCTTGTCTATTGTCACGGCCGGACTAGACCCGCGTATCAAGTTTCTTGCTGCTTTCTATCCGGCCTTGTGCGATTATGCCGGCTATCTGCATAAACGTGCGGGAGGCTGGCCGCATTACTACCGGAATGCGCAGCCTGTGGCAAACGAAGTGGAAACGCTCGCTTACTTTGATGTCGTGAATTTTGCCCGCCGGGTGAACGCTCCGGGCTGGTATAGCTGGGGATATAATGATGTGACTTGTCCTCCGACATCCATGTATTCGGCCTACAATGTTATTCCGGGAGTGAAGGACTTGCATCTTTACCTCGAAACCGGTCACTGGACATATCCGGAACAGCAGTCGGAACGTATTGAATGGTTGAAAGATAAATGCGGGAAGTAAATACGTTTCCCGGTTAATAATAATGCATGTATGTCGAATTTAAAGTATTTTTTAGCGGGGGTGTTAATTATGGCAATAACATCGTGTACGCAAAAGGATAGTGAATTGTTTTTGTTTGTCGGATCGTATGCGGATGCTACAGACCCTGGTATAAATCTGTTTCGCTTCGATGTGGAGAAAGGGACGGCTGTGCCGGTGAAAAGCCTGTCGGGCATTCAGGACCCTTCTTATCTGACAGTGAGCCGGGATGGCAAGTTTGTCTATTCGGTAAGTGAAACTGCTGTGCCGGACGCGAAAGTATGTGCCTATTCGTTTGACAAGCAAACCGGGACGCTTTCTTTGCTGAACGAGCAGCATACGGATGGGAGCGCTCCCTGCTATATCTGGGTGGACAGTAAACGCCGGATGGCTGTCACGGCCAACTACAACGGCGGAAGCATAAGTGTTTTCTCCATCTCGGCCGATGGAGCTTTGCTGCCGGCTGAAGTATATGCGTATGAAGGAGGAAGACCGGGGTCCGAACGCCAGGCGGTTCCGCATCTGCATTGTGTGTACGCTTCGCCGGATGAGAACTATCTGTATGCCAACGATCTGGGAACGGACCGGATTTATAAATACGAGATCGTTGCTTCCGATAAAGGCTTGAGTTTGCGGGAAGGGACGCCTTCCTCTTTTAGTTTGCCGGCGGGAGAAGGTCCGCGCCATACGGTTTTTCATCCGAATGGGAAATGGGCTTACCTGATTAGCGAGCTTTCGGGCCGCGTCGCTCTCATGTATTACGACAAGGGCAACCTGACCCCGGTCCGGTTTGTAGAAGCCGATACGTTACATGTCTCCGGTAGTGCCGATATACACATCACACCGGACGGTCGTATCCTATATGCCTCTAACCGTCTGAAAGGTGACGGTATCGCGATTTTTTCTATCGATCTGGAAAACGGGCAATTGACAAAGATTGGTTATCAGCTGACCGGTATTCATCCGCGTAATTTCGTCATCACCCCCAACGGCAAGTTCCTGCTTTGCGCTTGTCGGGATAGTCATATCGTGCAGGTTTACGAAATAGACAAGCAAAGCGGTTTGTTGAAAGATACGGGAAAAGACATCCGGGTTAGCAAGCCTGTTTGCTTGAAGTTTACCGACATGTAAATGTGATATTTTTAGTAGCTTTGCAACGTGTAAATTGTAATAAGCTATGTCATTCATTAAGATAACGGAACAGAATTCTCTCTATAACGACCTGGAACGGAAGTCCGTCCGGGACTTGCTTGAAGATATCAATACGGAAGATCAGAAAGTGGCGTTGGCTGTCCGAGAGACAATCCCCAAAATAGAAGAATTGGTTTTGCAGATCGTTCCCCGCATGAAGCAGGGCGGACGGATCTTTTATCTGGGAGCCGGAACCAGCGGGCGGTTGGGAGTTTTGGATGCTTCCGAAATCCCCCCGACGTTCGGGATGCCTTCCACACTGATTGTCGGCTTGATTGCTGGTGGCGATACTGCCCTCCGGAATCCTGTGGAGAATGCCGAAGACGATGAGGAACGCGGCTGGCAGGAATTGCTGGAGCACCGGGTTAATACGAAGGATACCGTGATCGGCATTGCTGCTTCCGGGACGACTCCTTATGTGATCGGTGCCCTTCGCAAAGCACGTGAACAGGGTATCCTGACCGCCTCCATTTCCAGCAATCCAGATTCACCGATGGCGATGGAGGCCGATATCGCAATCGAAATGATTGTCGGGCCGGAGTTTGTCACTGGCAGTTCCCGTATGAAATCCGGCACGGGGCAGAAAATGATCCTGAACATGATCTCCACCTCCGTTATGATCCGATTGGGTAGGGTTAAAGGAAACCGGATGGTCAATATGCAGCTCACCAATCAGAAACTTATAGACCGTGGAACCCGCATGGTTGCCGAGGAATTGAATCTTCCCTATAACCAATCCCGACATCTGCTGTTGATGTACGGCTCCGTTCAGGAAGCTGTCGAGGCTTACCGCAAAGCTTAACGGGTCTGGAGTCGGTTTCAGCTTTTTTCTATAAGAAGATGAGAAATATATGGAAAATATGATTATATTTGTCCCATGCATTGTTCCTGCTTCGCAATCTGCGGAAAAGGATTAAAAGGGAATCGGGTGCAAATCCCGGACAGTCCCGCTGCTGTAAGCTTCAAAACGGATTGGGCAATTCTTTTATGCCACTGACGCGAGTTGGGAAGGCGCTCATACCGGAAGTAAGTCAGAAGACCTGCAACGCATATTTTTTCGACGGCTTCGAGGATAGGCCGGAAGAGAACTGTGAAGCCGTAGGCTTTTGCCTTTCTTTATTTCCGTTTCCCGTAGCTATTTACTTGTTTTTAATTATTTTGCCATAATAATTAGGAAAAGAGGCATGAATCTGTGGGTGGGATGAGCTCCGCCTCGATTCATGCTTTCCTTTTATGAGTGTGATTAATCTTCCGGCTTTTGTCGTATAAACCTTTTTTTCGTACCTTTGTGCGTTTCCTCCATAAAGAGAGGAAGATAAATACGACTTCAAATTTGTATATGGAAATGAGAAAAACAGTATTATATGGCGTTTTGGCCTTTTGTTTGGTTGTGTTGAATTCTTGTTTGGGAGACCCGGCCACCCAATTGACGATGGCAAACCAGGCAGGGGTAGTGGTGACCGGTTACGGACCTGGTAAGGCTATTTATACCAAGGGGGACGTAGTGGTCTCTTCGGAAGATTTCCAGAATGCCAATGTGGAAAACGGAGAATGTATTTTGTTTGATTATTCCATCGATTACGGGGTCGCAAACAATATGGGGGCAGGGACGGATACCAGTTATACCGAGGCTATTATTTATGAAAATACGATCTCGGAGGTTAATCGTTGGAACTTCTATAATACGTTGACCGATACCTCTATTGTTGCAAAAGACGAACTGTTGCTTTCTTCCCTCCAGGCGCGTTCCGCTTATATCAGAGGCAATTTGTTCCTGTTCACGGAGATAAGCAATCACCCGGCAAACCAAGTGGACAGTTTCTCTTTGTCCTATAATTCGGATAAATTGTTGGGAGACGATAATATTTATAGCCTCTACCTCCGCACGATCAGAATCAAGGCGGACACGACAAGAGGCGAGGCGATGATTATTCCTTGTGCGTTCAATATCGAAGATCTGGTGAAAAAGGCGGAAAAGAATCATTCGGATGAACTGAAGTTCCGGATTAACTATGCATATTCGTTCGGGAAGGATTCTGCATCGATAAACTGGAAAAGTTCCGACGTGTTTACAATAGACTTGACAGGAAAAGGCAAATAAAATGATAAATAGCAAACGAGCGTATTGAAAAATGTATAAAGAGATATTTAAATTGGTTGTAGCCATCATCTCCCAGCCGGGAAAGGCGTGGGATATTCTGACGAGAAAAGAAGAAAAGGACGATGAGTTTTTATCCCGGTTTGTGTATCCTCTCATCGGATTCGTTACGGTTGCTGCTTTTTTAGGCGTGCTGTTCACTCGGAAGGAGTTTGATGTCGAACTGGCGTTGAAGTCGTCTATCCGGACATTAGTCGCTGCGTTCGGCGGCTTTTATCTGGCTTCCTATTTGCTGAATGAGATTTGGCAGGGATGGTTCAAACGGGAGAAGGATATGAAACTGTGTCAACGCTTTGTCGGCTATTCGTCTTCGTTGATGTTTGCATTGAACATCGTGTTGATGTTACTTCCGGAGTTTTTCTTTTTGCGTATATTTGTGTTATATACATTTTATATCGTATGGGAAGGGGCCGGCCCTTATATGCAGGTGGAGGAGAAGATACGCCTGAAGTTTGTCGGGACCGCGACCGGTCTGATTTTGCTGACGCCCTGGTTGATCGAGGTAATTCTTTCCATGCTGATGCCCGGTTTACGTTTTTGATAGGAGAATAAGATGAAAGAGAAGATTAGTAATAACATACAGATAAAGAACAAGCGGGCGACTTTCGATTATGAGTTGCTCGACACGTTTACGGCAGGGATCGTGCTGACCGGTACGGAGATCAAATCGATACGCTTGGGAAAGGCGAGTCTGGTTGATACGTTTTGTATTGTGGAGAAGGGGGAATTGTGGGTGAAGAATATGTATGTGGCAGAATATTTCTACGGGACATACAATAACCATACGGCTCGCCGTGACCGCAAGCTGTTGCTGACTAAAAAGGAATTGCGGAAGATTGAAAGCGCTGCCCGCAATAATGGCTTTACAATTATTCCGACACGTCTTTTTATTAATGATAAAGGACTGGCCAAAGTCGTTGTGGCTATTGCCAAAGGTAAGAAGGAATATGACAAACGCGACTCTATCAAGGAACGGGACGACCGCCGGGAGATGGATCGTGCATTTAAACGGTAACGAACCTTTATGGATAAAGAAATATTTTTGAATCTCCTGAAAGAACGCATTTTGATTCTGGACGGAGGAATGGGTACGATGGTCCAGGGATTTAAACTGACCGAGAAAGATTATCGCGGAAAACAGTTTGCCGATTGGACGAGCGACCTGAAAGGAAATAACGACCTGTTATGTATCACCCGGCCGGATGTGATCAAATCGATCCACCGTCAGTATCTGGATGCCGGTGCCGATATTTTTGCTACCAACACTTTCAATGCAAATGCTATCTCGATGGAGGATTACGGCATGCAAGGGCAGGTGAGAAATATCAATTTGGCTGCCGGAAAATTGGCGCGTGAGGTGGCCGATGGCTTTATGAAGGAGCATCCGGATCGCACGATCTTTGTAGCTGGTTCTGTCGGCCCAACTAATAAGACAGCTTCGATGAGCCCTGACGTGAGCGATCCGGCTTACCGTGCTGTCACCTACTTGGATTTGTATAGTGCCTATAAAGAACAGGTAGACGCTTTGGTAGACGGGGGCGTGGATATCGTTTTGTTTGAGACGACTTTCGACACGCTGAATGTGAAAGCCGGACTGGAAGCCGCCGAGGCTGTGTTGAAGGAAAAAGGCAAGGATTTACCAATTATGCTTTCTCTGACGTTATCTGCCCAGGGAGGACGTACGTTTTCGGGGCAGACATTGCTTGCGTTTTTGGCTTCCGTGCAACATACCAATATTGTTAGTGTCGGTCTGAACTGCTCTTTCGGTGCTGCCGATATGAAGCCTTTTCTGGCTGAATTGGCAAAACATGCTCCCTATTATATAAGTGCTTATCCGAACGCCGGTCTGCCGAACAGTTTCGGTTCCTATGATGAGACGCCGGAAAAGATGGCTGTTCATGTAAAATCTTTTATTGACGAAGGGCTGGTGAATATATTGGGAGGCTGTTGTGGTACGACGCCGGCCCATATTGCCAAATATCCCGAACTGGTGAAAGGGGCCAAGCCGCATGTACCGGCTCCGAGGCCCGATTGTCTTTGGTTGTCCGGTCTGGAGTTGCTGGAAGTAAAGCCGGAAAATAATTTCGTGAATGTCGGCGAACGATGCAATGTGGCTGGTTCACGTAAGTTCTTGCGCCTGATCAAGGAAGAAAATTATGAAGAGGCTTTGACAATTGCCCGCAAGCAGGTGGAAGACGGCGCGCAGGTGATCGATATCAATATGGATGACGGAATGTTGGATGCCGTGAAGGAGATGACGACTTTCTTGAACTTGATCGCATCCGAACCTGATATTTCCCGTGTTCCCGTGATGATCGACTCTTCTAAATGGGAGGTGATCGAAAAAGGTTTGATGTGCGTGCAGGGTAAAAGTATTGTGAATTCGATTTCTTTGAAAGAAGGAGAAGAGGTTTTCCTGCAACATGCCGCTCGCATCAAACAGTTGGGTGCAGCTACGGTCGTAATGGCTTTTGATGAAAAGGGGCAGGCAGACACGTTTGAACGGAAGATCGAGGTTTGCGGACGTGCTTACCGTCTCCTCCGGGAGAAAGTCGATTTCGATCCGAACGGAATTATTTTCGATCCGAATGTGCTGGCTATCGCTACCGGTATGGAAGAACATAACGGGTACGGACTTGACTTTATCCGTGCCGTGGAATGGATCAAGAAGAACCTGCCGGGGGCGAAGGTGAGCGGCGGTGTCAGCAATCTTTCCTTCTCTTTCCGTGGAAATAATTATGTGCGGGAGGCCATGCATTCCGTATTCCTGTATCATGCGATTAACAAAGGCATGGACATGGGGATCGTGAACCCGTCGTCGTCCGTACTCTATGAAGATATAGAACCTGCTTTCCGTATGTTGTTGGAAGACGTCATTTTGGCACGCCGTCCGGAAGCAGCTGAAGAACTGATTGCATATGCCCAGAACCTGCATGTAAAAGCGCAGGAGGGAGAAGGTGAAAAGCAGGAAGTCTGGCGTGAATATCCGTTGAAGGAACGTCTGGAAAACGCTCTGATAAAAGGAGTCGGCGATCATTTGGAAGAAGATTTAAAGGAAGCCTTGAAGGAATATCCGCGTGCGGTGGATATTATCGACGGACCGCTGATGGGTGGGATGAATAAGGTAGGCGAATTGTTTGGTGCTGGAAAAATGTTCCTACCGCAGGTTGTCAAGACTGCCCGTACGATGAAAAAGGCAGTCGCCATCTTGCAACCGGCGATCGAGGCAGAAAAGGTCTCTTCCGATTCTGCTAAGGCAGGAAAGGTTCTGTTTGCGACAGTGAAAGGTGACGTGCATGACATTGGAAAGAATATTGTTTCGATCGTCCTGGCTTGCAATAATTATGAGGTGATCGATTTGGGAGTGATGGTTCCGGCAGACGTGATTGTAAAAAAGGCAATTGAAGAAAAGCCCGACCTGGTCTGTCTTTCCGGTCTGATCACGCCTTCGCTCGAAGAGATGGTGCATGTGACGGACGAGATGCAGAAAGCCGGCCTGAGCATTCCCATAATGGTGGGCGGCGCCACGACTTCGAAGTTGCATACGGCCATTAAGATCGCTCCGCATTATGACTATCCGGTCATTCATGTGCTGGACGCCTCGCAAAACCCGTTGATTGCGGCCAAACTGTTGAACCCGGATACGCGCGATGCTTATATCGCCCAGTTGAACAGTGAGTATGAAGCTCTGCGTGCCTCTGTGAATAAGAAAAAAGAGATACTGGTCCCGTTGGCGGAAGCCCGGACGAATCGTCCGGTGATCGATTGGGCTTCTTATAACCCGGTTGTCCCGGCTCGGAACGGGGTACAGGTGATTCCTTCTATTCCTTTGGAAGAAATAATTCCATATATTCATTGGACCTTCTTTTTTAGTGCCTGGAAACTGAATGGGCGTTTCTCGGAAATTGCGCAGATCCACGGCTGTGACGCTTGTCGTGCCGCCTGGCTGGCCGAATTCTCGGAAGCGGACCGGACGAAGGCGTCGGAGGCTATGCAGTTATACAAGGATGCTGTTAAGTTGTTGGATCGCTTGGTTGAGATGAAAGCCGAGTATTGCAAGGCGGTTTATGGTTTCTTCCCGGCAAATGGTGATGGGGATAATATCCGTGTGGGTGAAGTCTTGCTTCCAGTTTTGCGTCAACAGGCGAAAAAAGAGGAAGGAATCTATAAGTCGTTAGCCGATTATGTGATGCCAGTATCGGAAGGGCGTACGGATTATGTCGGCGCTTTCGTGGTGACGGCCGGTACCGGCGCCGAATCTCTGAAAGAACGGTTCGAGCAGGAGGGAGATACCTATAATTCCATGTTGTTGCAAACCTTGACCGATCGTTTGGCCGAGGCTACGGCCGAATATCTCCATGAAAAGGTCCGTAAGGAATATTGGGGATATGCTCCGGATGAATCGCTTTCCATCTCCGACCTGTATAAAGTGAAATATCAGGGAATACGTCCGGCTATCGGTTATCCTTCATTGCCGGACCAGCTTTTGAACTACACGTTGGATAAGTTGTTAAATATGTCACAGATCGGTGTCCGGTTGACGGAAAACGGCGCTATGTATCCGACGGCGACGGTGAGCGGCATTTATATTGCACATCCGGATTCCCAATATTTCATGATTGGTAATATTGATGAAGAACAGATGAAAGATTATGCCTGTCGCCGGAATCTGTCGGAAGCGGAAGTGAAGAAGTTATTGAATAAAAACATTTCAAATTGAAATATATACGCTGGATAGTCTTGTCTCTCCTTCTGGCCGGTATCTGGTGCGCCATGCGTTCGCCGGATATGGGAGAGGCGTATGCCCGGAATGTATATCCTTATATATCGGGTGCTTTGTCCTGTTTTTCTTCTCTATTTTCTTTTTCGATAGGTGATTGCCTGATATACGGTAGTATGGCCGGTTTGCTTGCTTATCTGGTTTATGCCATTGTGAAGAAACGTTCCTGGCGGGCGACAGCCGGACGGATGATCGAATATTTGTTGTGGATATATGTCTGGTTTTATCTGGCTTGGGGATTGAATTATTTCAGGAAAGACTTTTTTACACGGACGGAAATCCCGTATGCGGCTTATTCAGCCGACGCTTTTCGTTCGTTCTTATCCACTTATACAGATTCGTTGAATGCGTCCTTTGTGCCTGTCGAAAAAATAGATAAGGCCCTCGTCGCAGAGGAAGTGAAAAAGGAATATCATGAAATTGCCGGGCGTTTCTCTTTAGTCAGTCCTGCCGGGTATTTGCATCCGAAGCCGATGTTAATGCCCTTTTTGATGAGTGGAGTGGGGGTATTGGGGTATATGGGACCGTTTTTTACCGAATATAATCTGAACCCTGATCTGCTCCCGGTCCAGTATCCGTTTACTTATGCACATGAAATGGCGCATGTGTTAGGAATATCCAGCGAGGCGGAAGCGAATTTGTATGGTTTTCTCGTCTGTTCCCGTTCCGGAGTGCCGGAAATCCGGTTTTCGGCTTATTTTGCTTTGTTGCCTTATGTGTTGAGCAATGCCTACGGCTTATTGTCGGAAGAGGAGTTTAATGAATGGAAAGAGACGATCTCCCCCGAGGTAAAAGATCTTTACAACCGGAAAGTCGCTTACTGGGAGAATTTGTACAGCCCATTTATAGGCGAGATCCAGAGTACCGTTTACAACTGGTTCTTGAAAGGAAACAACATTTCCTCCGGCCGGAAGAATTATTCGGAAGTGGTGGCATTATTGATGGCGCTGGGAAATACGTCCGGAGAGATTTGAGTCCTTGCTGTTTCCATATTGCCTAATTCGAATTAAATCACTACCTTTGCGGCAATTTTTGAGAAGATAGATAAATATAACGCATATGAGTAAGAAATTTGCCGAATACTCGAAACTTGACTTGTCGAACGTCAATAAAGAGGTGCTGAAGAAATGGCAGGATGGCGACATCTTCCATAAGAGTCTTGAAATCCGCGAAGGACATCCCTCGTTTGTCTTTTATGAAGGTCCTCCTTCTGCAAACGGTATGCCCGGTATTCACCATGTGATTGCCCGTTCGATTAAGGATATTTTCTGCCGTTATAAGACCATGAAAGGATATCTTGTCAACCGTAAGGCGGGATGGGATACACACGGACTTCCAGTAGAGCTGGGAGTTGAAAAAACATTGGGTATCACCAAAGAAGATATCGGCAAAAAGATCTCTGTGGCCGAATATAATGCCGCCTGCCGCCGCGACGTGATGAAGTTCACGAAGGAATGGACGGATCTGACACAGAAGATGGGATATTGGGTCGACCTTGAAAACCCGTATATCACTTACGACAATCGTTATATCGAAACATTGTGGTACTTGCTGAAGGAACTGTATAAGAAAGGTTTGCTTTACAAAGGGTACACGATCCAGCCGTATTCGCCGGCTGCCGGAACGGGGCTTAGCTCGCATGAGTTGAACCAGCCGGGGTGTTATCGCGACGTGAAGGATACGACTTGTACGGCTCAGTTCCGCATTCTCGATCCGAAACCGGAGATGGCGGGATTTGGCGAACCGTTCTTCTTGGCATGGACCACTACTCCGTGGACTTTGCCTTCCAACACGGCTCTTTGTGTGGGTCCAAATTTCACTTATGTGGCTGTTCAGACCTATAATCCATATACAGGTATGCCGATGACGGCTGTTTTGGCTAAGGACTTGTTGAATGTGTATTTCAATCCGAAAGCCGCCGATCTGGCTCTGACCGATTATAAACCGGGCGATAAACTGGTGCCGTTCAAAGTGGTCGGCGAATGGAAAGGACCGGAACTGGCCGGCATGCATTACGAGCAGCTGATCCCGTGGGTCAATCCGGGAGAAGGTGCTTTCCGGGTAATCACCGGCGACTATGTGACGGTGGAAGATGGTACGGGTATCGTACATATCGCTCCGACTTTCGGTGCGGATGACGACCGTGTGGCAAAAGCAAGCGGCGTACCTCCTTTGATGATGATCGACAAAGATGGGAACCGCCGTCCGATGGTCGATATGACAGGTAAATTCTATCTGCTGGAAGACCTCGATCCCGAGTATGTTCAGGAGCATATGAATGCTGCCGACTATGATCCGTGGCAGGGCAAGTTCGTGAAGAACGCTTACGATGCGACAAAGGGAGAAAAAGACGAAACGCTGGATATCGAAATCTGCATGATGCTGAAAGCACAGAACCGTGTGTTCCGCATCGAGAAGCATGTGCACAACTATCCGCATTGTTGGCGTACGGACAAGCCTGTGTTGTACTATCCGCTGGATAGCTGGTTTATCCGCACGACCGCTTGCCGCGAACGGATGATTGAACTGAACAATACGATCAACTGGAAACCGCAGAGCACCGGCACGGGACGTTTCGGCAAATGGTTGGAAAACCTTCAGGACTGGAACTTGAGCCGTAGTCGCTACTGGGGAACGCCGTTGCCTATCTGGCGTACCGAAGACGGGGCGGAAGAAATCTGCATCGGTTCGGTTGAAGAACTGTACAATGAAATTGAGAAATCCGTAAAAGCCGGGCTGATGGAGTCCAACCCGTATAAGGAATTGAAATTCCAGCCGGGCGAATATACGAAGGAGAACTACGAAAAGATCGACCTTCACCGTCCGTATGTGGATGATGTGATCCTGGTTTCCGAAAGCGGTAAGCCGATGAAGCGCGAGACCGACCTGATCGACGTATGGTTCGATTCCGGTGCGATGCCTTATGCACAGATTCATTATCCGTTCGAAAACAAGGAAATCTTCGACGACCGCAAGGTTTATCCGGCCGATTTCATCGCCGAAGGCGTCGACCAAACACGCGGATGGTTCTTCACTTTGCATGCGATTGCTACGATGGTATTCGACAGCGTTTCGTATAAAGCTGTCGTTTCGAACGGATTGGTATTGGACAAGAATGGCAACAAAATGTCCAAACGTCTGGGTAATGCCGTCGATCCGTTCGCCACGATTGAGCAGTACGGTTCCGATCCTTTGCGCTGGTACATGATTACGAATGCCTCTCCGTGGGATAACATCAAGTTTGATATCGACGGTATCGAAGAAGTTCGCCGCAAGTTCTTCGGTACATTATATAATACATATTCGTTCTTCGCCTTGTATGCGAATGTGGACGGTTTCGATTATTCCGAACCGGATGTGGATTGGAAAGAACGTCCCGAAATCGACCGTTGGATTCTGTCGTTGCTGAATTCGTTGGTAAAGGATGTGGATGGATTCCTGGATACATACGAACCGACCCGTGCCGGACGTGCGATCTCCGATTTCGTAAACGATAACCTGAGTAACTGGTATGTGCGCCTGAACCGCCGCCGTTTCTGGGGTGGAGGCATGACGACCGACAAGTTGTCTGCTTACCAGACTTTGTACACTTGTCTGGAAACGGTCGCCAAGTTGATGGCTCCGATCGCGCCGTTCTATGCAGACCGGTTGTTCTGTGACCTGATCGCCGCTACCGGACGCGAAAAGGTTGAATCTGTCCACCTGTCCGAATTCCCGGTTTGCAATGAGGCAATGATCGACAAGGACCTGGAAGAACGTATGCAGATGGCTCAGGATGTGTCTTCTATGGTGCTGGCTTTGCGCCGTAAGGTGAACATCAAGGTGCGTCAGCCGCTTCAAACCATCATGGTCCCGGTTGTGGATGCTCACCAGCAGGAAAGCATCGAAGCCGTGAAAGCGCTGATCTTGAACGAGGTCAATGTGAAGGAACTGAAGTTTGTCGATAATGCCGCCGGTATTTTGGTAAAGAAGATCAAGCCGGACTTCAAGAAGCTGGGCCCACGTTACGGCAAGATCATGAAGGCATTGGCCGCCGCTATCCAGGCGATGAGCCAGGACGAAATCAATGCGTTCGAGAAAGCCGGAACATTCACGCTGACCGTTGAAGGACAGGAGGCGATGATCGAACGTGCAGACGTCGAAATCATCTCCGAAGACATACCGGGCTGGTTGGTTGCGAACGAAGGCCGCTTGACGGTGGCGCTGGATATCACCGTGACGGAAAACCTCCGCAAGGAAGGGCTGGCGCGTGAGTTGGTAAACCGTATTCAGAACCTGCGTAAGAGCAGCGGTTACGACATTACTGACAAAATATCCGTCACTGTCCTTTCGAACGATGGGATGGACGAGGCGATCAAGGACTTCAATTCCTATATCGCAAACCAGGTGTTGGCTGTATCAGTGGAAATTACGGATGTGATTAGCGATGCGACCGAGATGGATTTCGAAGACTTCAAGCTTTCGGTCCGGATCGAAAAAGCATAAATATTCAATGAATAATGAATAATTAATAATGAACAATGGAAGAATTGCTTATATTTGTGGGCAAGAGAAAAGGAAATCTTTCTCATTGTTGAATTATTCATTATTCATTCTTGATTGTTAATTATTAATTTAAATGAACCATGGCAGAAAAGACAAGATATTCGGATGCAGAACTCGAGGAGTTCCGCGCCATAATATTGGAAAAGCTGGAAAAGGCGAAAAAAGATTATGACCTGTTGAGATCCGGTGTCACCAATTCTGACGGCAATGATGTCGCCGATACATCTCCTACGTTTAAAGTATTGGAGGAAGGTGCTGCGACTTTATCGAAGGAAGAGGCCGGTCGTTTGGCACAACGCCAGATGAAGTTTATCCAGAACTTGCAGGCGGCATTGATCCGGATTGAGAATAAGACATACGGTATTTGCCGCGAGACCGGTAAATTGATCCCGAAAGAAAGATTACGTGCAGTACCTCACGCTACGTTGAGTATCGAAGCTAAACAGGGAGGTGCCAAGTAAATGAGATATTCCAAAGGTTGGGGAGCAGCGTTGATTGTGATGCTGCTCCTTATTCTTGACCAGGCTCTTAAAATATGGATTAAAACTCACATGCAGCTGCATGAGAGTATCGAAATTACTCCGTGGTTTTATTTGTACTTCACCGAGAATCCGGGAATGGCTTTCGGGATAGAAGTGATCGGTAAGTTGTTTTTATCGGTATTCCGTATTATAGCTGTCGGCTTTATCGGTTATTACCTGTATAAGCTGGTGAAACAGAATTATGCCTTTGGCTTTATCGCCTGTATCTCGTTGATCTTTGCAGGGGCTATTGGGAACATCATCGACTCTATATTCTATGGGGTGGTGTTCGATCATAGTTTTGGACAGGTAGCCTCATTTATGCCGGAGGGTGGAGGCTATGCCAGTTGGTTGCACGGGAAAGTGGTCGATATGTTCTATTTTCCTTTGATACAGACGGTGTTGCCCGAATGGATTCCGGTGTGGGGAGGAGAGGAGTTCATTTTTTTCCGTCCGATCTTTAACTTGGCCGATTCGGCGATTTGCGTAGGCGTCTTTTTGTTGTTGCTGTTCTACCGTCATACATTGTCGACAAGTCTCTCAAAAGAAAAATAAAAGAATTGATGCGGAACAGGCTGCATAGATATAGATATAATGTCGTTTTGTTGCTGGCAACCTGGTTGGTTGCCTGTAGCAAAGTACCGGATGACATTCTTTCGGAAAAGAAAATGCAAGCTGTACAGGTGGATATGCAATTGGCAGAAGCTATGATTAACCTGGACAGCAAGGCGTTTTCCGATAATGCCCGTAAGGAGGCTCTATATCAGTCCATCTTCCGCAAATACGATATCACACAAGCCGAGTACGACAGTTCGCTCATTTGGTATGGACGGCATCTGGATATTTATATGAAGGTGTATGACCGTGTGCTGGCCGATTTGAATAAACGGCAGAAAGCGTTAGGCGACGTACAGGCTTTGGCTGCACCTGTTTCCAAACAGGATTCGGTGGATATCTGGCCTCGTCGCACCTCTTTAAGGTTGGAGCCCGATGCTCTGTTTAACGGTGTGACGTTCGACATCAAACCGGAAACGAACTATTCGTCCGGCAGCACGTTTGTGTTGGGGATGAATGTCTGGGGTATCAATAAAGGGATGGTCTATAAACCGGAAATACGCATAAGTGCTGATCAGGGCGATACGATCGTGACTGTCAATGACAAGGTGCTTCGTGATGGTTATCATGAAACCGTTTTGAAGACAGTTCCGACTAAACAGGTCAAACGTGTGTACGGTTATATCTTTATGAACAATGCCGATTCTTCCTACTACAAAGTTTATTTGGACAGCCTGAACCTTATGAAATATAATTACGGTCGTCTGACCGATATGGCAAAAGATTCGTCTGCCGTAAAAATATCCACAGCGGAATAAAAAGTGTTATGCGCCGGATCGCTTCCCATTATATCTATTGGAGACAGTTCTACCGGCTGCACTATGTCGAGTTGAATGATAACGGCGTATTGGCCGGAATTTTCCCTTTGGAAGGGGAAATTGCGGGTACGGAGTTCTATGACGGCATCTTGATCCTTGTACCTATTCCCGCGCTTGACGCAGGGGTGCAGGAGAACAAGCGGTGTCATCAGGATTCTTATTCTGACACATCTTTTGTAATTCCGAGTCAAGCGTGGGAACAGGGCACTTTTGACATGCTGCCGGGAGAACAGTTGGCAGATGCCTTGGAACGTCAAGGTTTTACAGGTATTGCTGAAGCGGGTTCGCCTGTTTGTGTGCTGTTATTGGGCGGCATTCCCCTGGCAACGGCGAAATTCGGCGCAGATGACAGCCGTAGCGATGGCTACATTCAAAGACTCTGATGTTTCTCTTTCGGGTGGAAAGCTTGGAATATAAAGTTTTTGATTAATCAACTTTTCTATTTGCGGACGTATTCCGTTCCCTTCGTTCCCCATCACGATGATTCCGTTTGCCGACAATTCCTTTGTGTACATGTTTTCTCCGTCGAGGAATGTACCGAACAACGGAATTTGTCTTGCCGCCTGGGCTTTCAGGTAGTCTTCCAGTTCCGTGTAATGGACTTTTACATGTGCCAGTGCGCCCATTGTGGCCTGCACAGTCTTCGGACTGAAGACATCTGCGGTGTCGGGGCTGCAAATGATATGTTCGATGCCGAACCAGTCGGCAAGGCGTATGATGGTTCCGAGATTTCCAGGGTCCTGTATGCCGTCTAAAGCTAAAACGAGCGAGGTAGAAGGATCGGCTTCGTCGAGCGACCAGTCCGGGCGCTTGAACACGGCAAGTACATCCTGCGGGTTTTTCAAGAAACTGGCTTTACGGATGTCATCCCCTTCCGCTTCCAATAGTTCTTTCGCCGGAATGTTTCCCTGCATCGCCATCCAGGATGGTTTGGCGAGAATCAGTTCGCATTCGAAAGCAAACATCATGTCGGCAACCAGTTTGTTTCCTTCGGCAACGAATGCATTCAGTTCGTTCCGATATTTCTTCATTTCCAATGAATGGATGTACTTTACTTTCCCCTTGCTTAGCATCTTTACTCTTTTTATGCGGCAAAGGTAATTGGTTTTTACGATTTATGATTTATGTGTCGTTGATAAATCATAAATCATAAATCATAAACCACATTTTATTTTTACATTTGCGTGCGTAAAAACTTGAATGATGAAGGGAATCCAAACACTATATTTCATTTGTTTCCTATTGTTGTTAATCTCCTGTAGCTCGACAAAATATGTAGGCGAAGGAGAATACCTGTTGGACAAAGTGGAGATTGTGTCGGATGGCAAGACTTATAAAAACAGCGATTTGAAGCCTTATTTGCGCCAGCAACCCAACTTTAAAGCATTCGGGCTGATGAAATGGCAGTTGTTTGTGTACGATTGGTCGGGCCGGAACGAGAAGAAATGGATCAATAAACAGCTTCGCCGGATGGGAGAGGCTCCCGTCATTCTGGATACGACGCTGGTAACGCAGTCGGTTGACGAGTTGAAACGTTTCTTTATCAATAAAGGATATATGAATGCCGAAGTCTCGGCTTCTATTGATACTTCACGAGTCAAAAAGGCTGTCGTGACCTATAGGATCGTCCCTAACACTCCTTACCGGATTCATAATTATTCGATGGATTTGAGCGATCCTAAGATCGATAGCATTGCTAAGCTCAAACCGCCTCACCGTTCCGTACTGGCTTCGGCTTTTCGTACTTATTCCGACGATTATACTTCTCTGATAAAAGACAGTGCCTTGTTTGACCGCGATGTGCTGGACAAGGAGAGGCAACGCATTACGACTTTGCTTCGTCGGCGTGGTTATTATGCTTTCAACCGGGATTACCTGTCTTATATTGCCGATAGCTCTTTGAATCGGAATATCGTAGATTTGGATATGCTTCTGAAACCGTACCGTTTGCAGAAGCCTGACGGGACGGTGGTCGACACGTTACATCGTCAGTATTACATTAAAGACGTTTCGATTGTGACCGATTATGACCCGTTGACGTTAGAGGAAAACAACGCTATGCCTTACGATACGGTTCGAACTGACGGTATTGATATCCTATACGGCAAGAACGGCAGAAGTATCCGTCCGGGAGTCTTGCGCAAGAGCAATTATATCATGCCGGGACGCTTGTATAACGAGCGGACGGTGGAGCAGACCTATTCTTCGTTTGCCACGCTGCGTGCTTTGCGTAATGTAAATATCCGTTTTTCGGAGGTCGAAGAGAACGACACGATGAAGCTTAATTGTACGATCTTGACTTCTCCCGCAAAACTGCAAGGTTTTGGGGTCGATCTGGAAGGGACGAATTCGGCAGGGGATTTTGGATTTGCTTCCAGTTTGAGTTATCAGCACCGAAACTTGTTCAAGGGCTCGGAGGTTTTTTCTGCTAAAGTACGCGGTGCATACGAGGCGTTGACCGGCAGCCAGTCGGAAGGAAACAACTTTTGGGAATTCGGTGCGGAAGCATCTGTTTTGTTTCCCCGTTTCCTGTTCCCCTTCTTGCATGAAAATTTCCGTCGTAAGATTCGTGCAACGACCGAACTGAAGGTGAACTACAGCATACAAACACGTCCGGAATTCAAAAGAGCCATCGTCTCTGCAGGATGGAATTATATCTGGCAGGAGCGGAGCAATATGCAGGCGCGCCATGTGTTCAAGTTGTTGGACATTGACTATGTGCACTTGCCGAAGATAAGTCAGTCGTTTAAAGATTCGTTGCCTGAATCTACTTTGCTTTACAATTTTACCGACCAGTTTATTGTCGGTTCCGGTTATACCTATTCTTTTAATAATTATGATCCTCAGAATCGTTTGAGGAATACGCATTCCGTTCGCTTCTCCTTCGAGATGGCAGGCAACTTGCTGTATGGGCTTTCCCGTCTGACTGGTGCGGATAAGGATGACGAAGGGCGCTATAAATTGTTTGGGATTAATTATGCCCAGTTTGTGAAAGGGGATATAGATTTCAGTAAAAGTATCGTGTTGGACAATCGTAACAAGTTGGCTTTCCACATTGGTATCGGAGTCGGTTATCCGTATGGTAACTCGAAGATGCTACCGTTCGAACGCAGCTATTTCTCTGGAGGTGCAAATAGTGTCCGCGGTTGGTCCGTACGTTCGCTCGGTCCCGGTAGCATGCCGCTCGATTCGGTCAAGTCCTTTGCCCAGCAGATCGGTGATATCCGTCTGGATCTGAATTTGGAATACCGAACGAAACTATTTTGGAAATTCGAGATGGCGGCCTTTATTGATGCCGGTAATATCTGGACTTTCCATAAGGATGAGAGCCGTCCGAACGGTAACTTCGATTTTTCCCGTTTCTACAAAGAGATTGCCGTCTCTTATGGATTAGGTCTCCGCCTCGATTTCGATTTCTTCCTGATCCGTTTCGATACCGGTATGAAAGCCTATAACCCGCAGGAAAGTGGCAGAAGGAAATGGGCTATCCTGCATCCGAACTTTGGCAGTAACTTCGCGTGGCATTTTGCGGTGGGATATCCGTTCTGATTTTATTTCCTTCTTTATGTAGTTCGACTACATATGAATTTAGGAGGAAAAATAACAAAAATATTTGCTTGTTAAAATAATATTACTACCTTTGCACCGCAAATAAGGATGGTTCCGTAGCTCAGCTGGATAGAGCAACGCCCTTCTAAGGCGTGGGTCGAGCGTTCGAATCGCTCCGGAATCACATGATTTGAAAAAAATACCTGGTAGATTAAACATTTACCGGGTATTTTTTTGTATACTCAGTTGTGTTTTGTATGGATTACTTTTTACCGGACATATGTCTCGCACAGGCAATGGCAGTGAAAACTGTTTCGTAGAGATTTAAGTTATTGAACAATCGGTCAGGTCGATACCTAGTCAAATAAGGTGATAGAAAATAGCCGTTTGCGGGTTGAAACGGAACGATTATCCCTGTTAAGATGTTTTTCTTGATCAAATCTGCTATAATTATATATCTATTGCTTATATTTACAACCTTTTTGATAGATAAGCTTGTCGATAAATATATTGACTTGTAACGTCTGAACAATATCTATTTATTTATTCCAAATACAAAAATGTATTTTTTGCACTGAAGAAGAAATGAGAAAATGGCGTATTGAAGACTCAGAAGAACTCTACAACATCACAGGTTGGGGGACTTCGTACTTTGGTATCAATGACAAAGGTCATGTAGTGGTAACTCCTCGTAAAGACGGCGCCGGTGTAGATCTGAGAGAGCTGGTCGACGAACTGCAATTACGGGATGTGGAGGCTCCTGTACTGATCCGTTTCCCAGATATTCTGGATAACCGTATTGAAAAGATCGCGAACTGTTTCAAGCAGGCTTCTGATGAATATGGTTATAAGGCGCAGAATTTCATTATCTATCCGATTAAAGTAAATCAGATGCGTCCGGTAGTGGAAGAGATTATCGGTCATGGCAAGAAGTTCAACTTAGGGTTGGAAGCCGGTTCAAAGCCGGAACTCCATGCGGTGATTGCGGTCAATACGGATTCGGATTCTTTGATTATCTGCAACGGTTACAAGGATGAGAGTTATATCGAACTAGCTTTGCTGGCACAGAAAATGGGTAAACGCATTTTTCTGGTTGTCGAAAAGATCAACGAACTGACTTTGATCGCCAAGATGGCCAAGCAGTTGAATGTCCGTCCGAATATCGGCATCCGTATTAAACTGGCATCTTCCGGCAGTGGCAAATGGGAAGAGAGCGGTGGCGATGCCAGCAAGTTCGGCTTGACGTCCAGCGAATTGTTGGAAGCACTTGATTTTCTGGAAAAGAAAGATTTGACAGATTGTCTGAAGCTGATTCATTTCCACATCGGCAGTCAGGTGACCAAGATACGCCGTATTAAAACGGCTTTGCGCGAAGCATCACAATTTTATGTACAACTGCATGCGATGGGCTTCAATATCGAGTTTGTAGATATTGGTGGCGGACTGGGAGTCGATTATGATGGTACTCGTTCTTCCAATAGCGAGAGCAGTGTCAATTATTCCATTCAGGAATATGTAAACGACTCTATTTCTACAATGGTCGATGCCAGTGACAAGAACGGTATCCCGCATCCGAACATCATAACGGAAAGCGGGCGTTCGTTGACTGCCCATCATTCCGTTTTGATATTTGAAGTGCTGGAAACAGCTACGCTTCCCGAAATGGATGAAGACTTCGAGGTGAGCGAATCTGATCACGAGCTTGTGCATGAACTGTATGAGATTTGGGATAAGCTGAACCAAAGCCGTATGCTGGAAGCCTGGCACGATGCGCAGCAGATACGCGAGGAAGCGTTGGATTTGTTCAGTCATGGTATTGTCGATTTGAAGACCCGTGCCCAAATCGAACGCTTGTATTGGTCTGTGACGCGCGAAATCAGCCAAATTGCTTCCGGGTTGAAACATGCACCGGATGAGTTTAGAAAACTGGACAAACTATTGGCTGATAAGTATTTCTGTAATTTCTCGCTTTTCCAGTCCTTGCCTGACTCTTGGGCGATCGATCAGATTTTCCCGATCATGCCTATCCAGCGGTTGGATGAACGTCCGGACCGGACGGCGACTTTGCAGGACATAACCTGCGACTCGGATGGCAAGATTGCCAACTTTATTTCGACACGCAATGTTTCCCATGATCTGCCGGTACATTCGCTGAAAGGAAAAGATGCTTATTATATCGGTGTCTTTCTGGTTGGGGCCTATCAGGAAATTCTGGGAGATATGCACAATCTTTTCGGTGATACGAATGCAGTGCATGTAACGGTAGATGAAAAAGGTTACAACATCGAGCAAGTTATCGACGGGGAAACGGTTGCCGAAGTGCTCGATTATGTCCAGTATAATCCTAAAAAGTTGGTGAGGACACTGGAAACTTGGGTGACTAAGTCTGTAAAGGAAGGTAAGATTTCGGTTGAAGAAGGTAAAGAGTTCCTTTCCAACTATCGTTCCGGCTTGTATGGATATACTTATTTAGAGTAATCCCAGTCGCTGAATTCAAAACTTAGTTGTTCCCAGCGGGCTTTCTCTTCGTTCTTCTCGTAAGGATTGGAGACCGAAAGCCCGATCAGGCGAATCGGGTGAGTCGTATATTCGATGTCTTTCAACAGTCCTTTGGCTAAAGGTAGTATTTCGGCTAAAGTCGTCAGTTCGTGGCTTTGGGTGATGCTTCTTGTCTTTTGGTTGAAATCATGGAATTTAATTTTTAAAGTAAGGGTATTTCCTTTGAAACCGGTTCGTTGCAGCCGTTCGATCAGTTCGGTCGCAACATGATATAATTCGATGATAACGGACGATTGCTGCGAAATGTCTTTTTCAAGCGTATGTTCACAGCCTACGGATTTGCGGATTCGGACGGCTTCGACAGGGCGTAAGTCTATCCCTCTTGAAAATTCATAATATAAAATTCCTGCTTTTCCGAATTGTCGGGTGAGCATTTCTTGTGAACAAGCTCTCAACTGTTCTCCGTTATGGATGCCTAATGAGTGCATCCGTTGGGCGGTGACCGGACCGATCCCCCAGAAGGATTCGATCGGCAGACGTTTGATGAATTCTTCCGCCTGGGACGGATGGATGGTGCACAGTCCGTCCGGCTTGCGGTAGTCAGAGGCGATTTTAGCCAAAAACTTATTATACGATACCCCAGCCGAGGCAATCAGATGCAGTTCCTCCCGGATTTTTTGCTTGATTGCTTTGGCTATGTCGACGGCAAGCGGGATGTTTTGTTTATTCTCGGTAACATCCAGAAACGCCTCGTCCAGTGAAAGTGGCTCGACAATGTCCGTATATTCGTGGAAGATTTCGTGTATCTGGCGGGACACCGCTTTATAGACATCCATCCGTCCGGAAACAAATGTGAGCTGAGGGCATAGGCGTTTAGCCCTTTGTGACGACATGGCGGAGCGTACGCCGAACTTCCGGGCTTCGTAGCTTGCTGCCGCTACGACACCCCGTTCCTCCGCGTGGCCGACTGCAAGCGGAATTCCGCGAAGTTCCGGATTATCCCGCTGTTCCACAGAAGCGTAGAATGCGTCCATGTCGATATGTATGATCTTCCGTTCCATTAAAATCCGTTCATCGGAACCAATACTGTCGGTATGAGTAACAGGAATCCGACTATTACCAGAAGCAATATGAATTTCCATGCCCAGCGAAACCATTTATCGTAGGGGATACGGCTGACACCCAGAACGGCGATCAACACTCCCGATGTCGGGGTGATCATATTGGTGAATCCGTCTCCGAACTGGAAGGCCATCACGGTCGCTTGCTTTGACAATCCGATCAAGTCGGAGAAAGGAGCCATGATCGGCATGGTCAGGGCTGCTTTGGCACTTCCGGAAGGAATGATCAGATTGATCAAGGTCTGGATCACGTACATCATGCCGACGGTCGCCACTTGTCCGAGCCCTTCCATCCCTTTCGCCAAGTTGTAGAGAATGGTGTCGATGACAAGCCCTTCTTTCAGTATCACGATAATACCGCCTGCAAGGCCGACAACCAAGGCTGCGCTCATAATGTCCTTGCATCCGTCCAGAAACAGTTTGACCAGTTCGTTGGGAGTCCGGTTGTTGGCGATGCCGGCTGCCAGTCCGAGGGCGAAGAACAGGGTGGCTATCTCCATGATATACCAGCCATATCCCATCACTCCCGTTATCAGATAAAAAATCGTGAAGAAGAGGAGGTTCAGGATATAAAGATGGACTGTCTTGCGTAGGGCGAACAAGGAAGTCAAGATAAAAGCAGCTGTTAGAATGGGGAGGAGAGGCAGTCCTTTGATAACGCTGTTCCCGATTTGTAAAGTTGTTGCAGGATAATAAGCGGCGAAAATGATTTGTATGACTACCAATATACCGAAACTGACCCAAGCGGCACGTGGCGTATGATAGCTTACATCCAGCGAGTTGTTATTGTGTAGGTCCCGCCAATACTGATCTTCTTCGTAGACTAACGAAGCTTTCGGGTTTTTCTTTACTTTAGCAGCATAACGCAGTATCCAGGAGAAACCGATCATATTGATGACAATCCAGCAAAATATCCGGTATTCGATTCCGGAAAAGAGCGGAATACCGGCCAGCCCTTGCGCAATGCCAATTGTAAACGGGTTCAGTATCGCACCGGCAAATCCTAATCCGGCGGCGACAAAGACCATGCAAACGCCTGTAATGGAGTCATACCCCATCGAGATAGCCATCGGGACAAGCACCAGGCAAAATGCGATGGTCTCTTCACTCATCCCGAAGACAGCCCCGAATATGCTGAATAGTAGCATGATGGATGTCAGTAAGAAATTCTCCACTCCGATCTTGCGCAGGAAACGGTTGTTCTCCATTTTACGGGCGCGGCCGAGGAAACTGACGGTTCCGATATCGAAAGCCTTACTGTCGTTGACGATCCAGAACGCCCCTCCGATAATCAGGATGAAGACGATGATATCTGCCTTGTCGACAAATCCTTTGTAAAAAGCCGAGAACACCTGCCAAGTTTGCGGAACATGTTCTACCGCTTCGTAGACAACCGTTTTTTCTCCGGCGGCATTGATACTCTCTTTGTATTGTCCGCCCGGAATGATCCAGGTGAGGGCTGCACAGAAAAGAATGATATAAAATATGATGGCGTATGTATGTGGAATCTGTCTCTTTTTCATAATCCGTTTTCGTTTTCTTCATCCGTTAATAGACCTATTTCGGGAAGGATGGCGCGTGCCTCCCTGTCGCTGAGGGTGTCTACATCTTTCAGTTTGCGCTGGATCACGCGTGTGCGTGTCCCTAACACCTCTTCGATCTGTCCGCTGGCCGTCTGCAAGTTCTTCTGTGCTTTTTCCAGCATGCCGCCTACCTTCTCGAATTCTTTCTTTACCGCCCCCAAGATGGTCCATACCTCGCCGGAGTGTTTCTGGATAGCGAGCGTGCGGAATCCCATTTGCAGGCTGTTCAGGATGGCGGCAAGCGTTGTCGGACCGGTGACGACTACTTTATAGTTGCGCTGTAGTTCTTCCAGCAGGGAAGAACGGCGTACGACCTCCGCATAGATTCCTTCGAAAGGCAGGAACATGATGCCGAAGTCGGTGGTGGCGGGGGGAGCCAGATACTTGTCGGAAATATCCTTTGCCATCTTTTTGATAGTTGTTTCCAATAGCTTTCCGGCTGCTTCTATAGCCTGTGTGTCGGCATGATCGTATGCATCGAGCAGCTGTTCGTAGACGTCTTTGGGAAATTTTGCATCTATCGGCAGATAGACGAATTCGCGGACATCGTCACGCCCCGGAAGTTTGACGGCAAACTCCACGACGGCATCCGATCCTTTGCGGGTGTGCACATTCGCCTCGTATTGCTCCGGTGCCAGGATTTGTTCGAGAAGCATGCTTAACTGGATTTCTCCGATGTTGCCGCGTGTCTTCACATTGCTGAGGACACGTTTCAAACCACCTACGTCTTGTGCCAGTGTTTGCATTTCTCCAAGTCCTTTCTGTACGCTTTCCAGTTGTTCCGTCACAAGCCGGAATGATTGGCCGATCCGGTCATTCAGTGTCTTTTGCAATTTCTCGTCTACGGTCAGGCGGATTTCTTCCAACCGTTTTTCCGTGTTGGCGACAAGCAGGCGTTGCTGTTCGTCCAGATTGGCAAACTTTTCCCGTTGCAGGGCATTGAAGGAAGTGATCCCCCGGTCGAAAGCATTCCGGAATTCATTCATGGAGCGCGTCAGTTCTTCCCGGTTATCCCTGGCGACGATGCGGCCTTCTTCCCGGTTCAGACGAAAATCTTCCCGAAAGTTTTTTTCGATACGTTCAAATGAACGTTGCATTTCGTCGAGCAGCCGTTTCAGTTCGCCTGCGATGTCCGAATGGTCTTTCCGGGGGCGGAAAAAGACCTGTAAAGCAATGATTACAACAAGTAAGCAAATAATCAACCCATCCATTTCTTTCTATTTTGGGTCAAAGATAGAAAAAGAGTTATCGAGAGCAGTAATTAAAAAGAGTTAAAAGGAAAAACATTATTCAGATTCCTTTGTTTAAGTTATACAAAGCAGCTTATAGTTGTAAGCCGCTTTTGATAAAGAACATAAAATACAACAAAAGATGGCAAAGATAACATTTAAAGGTAATGAAGTCAATACGAACGGTTCATTGCCCGCAGTTGGAGCAGAGGCTCCTGATTTTAAGGGTGTAAAGAGCGATTTATCCGAATTGCATCTGAAAGATTTAAAAGGAAAGAAAGTCGTGATTAACGTGTTCCCAAGTTTGGACACTGCCGTGTGTGCCGCATCGGTAAGACGTTTTAATAAAGAAGCCGCTTCTCTTCCTAATACTGTGGTGCTTGCCGTATCAAAAGACTTGCCTTTTGCGCAAGGACGTTTCTGTACCACGGAAGGTATCGATAAAGTGATCCCACTTTCTGCATTCCGTTGTTCTTGTTTTGAAAACGGGTACGGGATGCTGATGGTCGATGGTCCGCTGAAGGGTTTGTTAGCCCGTGGCGTGATAGTTGTCGACGAAGCCGGTAAAGTTGTTTATGAGGAACTGGTTTCCGAAATAACGAACGAACCGAATTACGAAGCCGCAATCGCTTCATTAAAAAACTAATAAAGTAGATTATTGTTTTTCATTGGTTAAAGTTAAGGGTTAGTGTAGAAGGCCGCCGGATGTGAATCCCGTGGCCTTCGTTTTGTTATATGAATGAAAGAAGTTATGAATAATTATTGTTTATGCCATTATATTTTATACCTTTAGCGCTGACTTGCTAATGCTATCCTGTACACCTCAGTCAATTATCCTGTACACCCTGGTAAACCATCCTGTACACCTTGACCGATTATCCTGTACAGGCTGTTGTTACTGAGTGGTTACTAATAAGATAGAGGATGGTAACCTTTGAGATAAATCGTGTTAATGTTAAATCTAATAGAAAGATAATAGTATGGCGGTAAGATACAAGCTGACAAAAATCAATGACAATATTACTGATAATAAGACGGTAAAGTATTCGGTAACGACGGTAAGCTATGACAATGTGAATTTGGATGCTTTAGCCGAGCAAATAGCCGGATCCAGTACATTTTCCTACGGCGAAGTGAAAGGACTTGTGGAAAATCTGACTATTCTGATTGCGGAAGCTCTGGAAGGCGGCAATACCGTGACGATCGACGGTTTGGGAACATTTTCCGTAACTGCCCGACCCAATCGTGAAGTGGAAGATCCGTTGAAAATCCGTGCCGAGTCTATTAAGCTGAAAGGAATTGGCTTCAAACCCAGCCCGAAACTGAAGGAGAGGCTGAGAAGTATTGAGTTTACGAGGATGAAATAGGTTTTATACATAAAGTTTACGGGAAGTATTTGCCATTTGCAATCTTACCAGGTAATAATTTGTATAATAGTTTGTTATTCCATTGCAAATATCTTTTTGAGTTTGCAATGGAGTTTGTCATTAGTCATAAAACAAAAGTTGCACAAATGAGTCCGGATATGAAAATAACACAAGTGAAGAGTAATGGTAAGTCTTTGAAAAATATAGAGTTGCCAGATGTGATGACTGCGATAAGATCCGGCGAACAAGCCAGGGTGGTGAATGAACATCGGGGGATATTATCCTCTTCAATGCCTGGCGATCGGAACATTCATGCGACGGATATTCCTGTTTTGCTTTTTGCCGCCCGGTTCAGGAAGAAAGAAAGCAGGATAGAGTATCAGGCGTATAACGGGCTGGTGCTGATGGATGTCGGCAATCTGGCGGATAGGGAAGAGGCCGTGGAGGTGAAGCGACTCGCTTCCTTAGCCCCGCAGACAATGGCTGCCTTTGTCGGTTCGAGCGGGAAGAGCGTGAAAATACTGGTTCCTTTTGTGTTGCCCGACGGTTCCCTTCCGGAAAAGAGGGAGTTGGCCGAGTTGTTTCATGCGGTGGCCTACAGGCGTGCAGTGGCCTTTTATCAGGCTCATCTGCAACGTCATATAGAGATGGGGGAGGAGGCATCGTTGGAAAGAGGATGCCGCCATTCTTTTGATCCTGGTTTATATTATAATCCGTCGGCCACACCGTTGATTCAGGAGCAACCGATGCAGATGCCTGCCGAACCGACCTATCGGGAGGTGGTGGCCAAAGAGGAAGATCCGCTTTTGCGCATGATGCCCGGATATGACCGCAGTCGTATCGTTTCCCGTTTTTATAATGCCTGTATGTTGGACGCCCTCGAAAAGACGGGTGGCTTGGATGAAGGAAAAGAGGTCAGGCCTTTCCTGACAAGGTTGGCTGAAAATTGTTTTCGCTCCGGTATTCCGGAAGAGGATGTGGTTCGCTGGACAAAGATTAGCCGGAATCTCGAACTGTTTGAAGAGGAGATCCGGGAGACGATTCACATGGTGTACCAACTGTCGAAGTGTTTCGGGAAGAAGCCGGTGATGCCTGCCGAGCAACTGCTTTCGATAAAGACGGACGAGTTTATGAAACGACGGTATGAGTTCCGGCGGAATATGCTGGCAGGCGAAGTGGAGTTCCGGGCAAGAGGTTCGTACTATATCCATTTTGCCCCGGTTACCGAAACGGTTCTAAATAGTATCGGTCTGAATGCGCAGGCCGAAGGGCTGGCTCTTTGGGATCGCGATGTGAAGCGGTATGTTTATTCCGACAGGGTTCCGGTCTTTTATCCGTTGGAAGATTATCTGGAATATTTGCCGGAGTGGGACGGTAAGGATCATATACGTGCACTGGCCGATACGCTGCCGACCGCTAATGCCCAGTGGCGCAATCTGTTTTATATCTGGTTCCTGAGTATGACTGCCCATTGGTACAGGCGCGAGCATTTGCATGCGAACAGTTCGTTGCCTTTGCTGGTCGGTCCGCAGGGATGTGGCAAGTCCACCTGGTGTCGGAATTTGTTGCCGCCTTCGCTTCGTATGTATTATACGGATAGCATTGATTTCAGTAACAAACGGGATGCCGAACTGATGCTGACTCGTTTTGCCTTGATCAATATCGATGAATTCGATTCGGTCAGTTCCGCTTACCAGAGCTTTTTAAAGAATGTCTTGCAAAAGCCGGTTGTCAACGCTCGCCAGCCTTATAAGCGAAGTATTCAGGCATTGCACCGGTATGCCTCTTTTATCGCGACCTGCAACAATTACGATCTGTTGACCGATCCGACCGGAAGCCGGCGTTTTATCTGTATCGAGATCTCCGGTACGATAGATAATTCAACATCGATAGACTATGAACAGTTGTATGCCCAGGCAGTGGCTGCTTTAAAGAATGGCGAACGTTATTGGTTTACTTCCGAAGAGGAGTTCTCGACAACTCGTAACAATGAAGTATTCCAGCAACTGCCTGTCGAAGAACAGTTGTTTCTTCAGCATTTTCGTGCCGCCCGGCCGGGAGAGGAGAGTCTGGAATTATCCGCCATTGAAATTCTCCAGTATCTGCAAAGTGAAAGTGGCATTAAGTTGGGCAATAAACGGTTGACCTACTTCGGCCGCCTGCTCCAGAAGAATAAGATCCCTTCACGCCGCACGATGAAAGGAACTTGCTATTCGGTGGTGAAGGTGGGATAATGTAGGGTGAATAACAAATGTTATTGCAAATGAAAAAGAGTTTGCAATGAAGTAATGGGTTATTATATAGTTACTTATAGGTCGCTATTGTAAATGGCGAATGGATAGCGGAGAATTGTTGTATAATTGAAGCATAAGCGTAATCATGTTGTTTATAAAGTAATCTGTAACTTTGCCGCCAAAGTTAGGAATAAGCTTTTTAATATAGATGATGAATGATGAATAAAAAGATACTTCAGTTAGCGCTTCCTTCTATTGTTTCCAATATAACGGTTCCTTTGTTGGGATTGGTTGATGTGGCGATTGTCGGACATTTGGGGGCCGCATCCTATATCGGGGCGATTGCGGTAGGGGGGATGCTGTTCAATATTATTTACTGGTTGTTCGGTTTCTTGCGGATGGGAACGAGTGGGATGACTTCGCAAGCTTTGGGGAGACGGGATCTCCTGGAAGTAACGAGGGTTTTGTTCCGGTCGGTCGGTGTCGGGATTCTGATTTCTCTGGCTCTGCTTCTGCTCCAGTATCCGATACGGGAAATAGCTTTCTTACTATTGGATACGACGGATGAGGTGGAACGGTTGGCTTCCTTATATTTCAATATTTGTATTTGGGGCGCACCGGCCGTGTTGGGACTGTATGGTTTCTCCGGTTGGTTTATCGGAATGCAGAATTCCCGTTTCCCGATGTTTATTGCGATCACCCAGAATGTCGTGAATATCGTGGCGAGCCTGATCTTCGTCTTTGTGTTCGGCATGAAGGTGCAAGGGGTTGCGACGGGAACGCTGATCGCTCAATATGGAGGCTTCGGGATGGCTGTATTCCTGTGGTTCGTATTTTATCGGAAGCGGTTGAATATTCGTGTTTGCTGGCATGAGGTCATGGATAAGGTCGCTATGCGTCGCTTCTTCCAGGTGAATGGCGATATTTTCTTTCGTACGCTTTGTTTGGTGGCGGTTACTACATTTTTTACTTCTACAGGTGCGAGGCAGGGCGATATCGTTTTGGCCGTTAATACATTGCTGATGCAGTTGTTTACGCTTTTCTCCTATATCATGGACGGTTTTGCTTATGCAGGCGAGGCTTTGGCGGGGCGTTATATCGGTGCTCGGAACAAAACAGCCCTTAGTCGGATGATCCGTTTGCTGTTTGGCTGGGGGATCGGGTTGTCCCTTTCGTTTACCCTGCTTTATGGAGTAGGCGGGAAAGGTTTTCTCTCCCTCCTGACGAATGACTCTGTTGTCATACAAGAGGCCGGAACCTATTTCTATTGGGTGCTGGCTGTCCCGCTTGCCGGCTTTGCCGCCTTCTTGTGGGATGGTATCCTGATCGGTGCGACAGCTACCCGCCTGATGCTTTATTCGATGTTGGTCGCTTCCGGCACTTTCTTTTTGATCTATTACCTCTTTTTCGGAATGATGGGAAATCATGCATTGTGGATGGCATTTCTGATATATCTGTTGCTTCGTGGTAGTATGCAATGGGTATTATGGAATCGCCACAATGAATTAGCGTAATCGGTCGTATGCCCATTGTGCCGGATTGTTTAATATATAATTGGATATATTATGATACGCCTTTTCATCCTGTATGATATGTTCATAATAATTACGTTGCCATAATTTTTGCCCGTGTAGATTAATCATTTTTGTCGATTGATATTTAAAATATCCCACAATATGCCCCAGTGTCACCACGTAGGGGCGGGGTTCGCCCGCCCTAAATGCATCCCGATCGATTTTTATAATCGCATGGAAATGATTTGGCATAATAACATATTCGCAACATTCGATATTGGGGTATTTGTGTTCCAAATCCCAATAACATTGTTGGATTATTTCACCATATGGGTTTAATATCATTTGGGGGATGTTGATATTAGATTCGGGGCAGGCGGACCCTGCCCCTACCGTCCCTACGTGGGGAACGTTTTTGATTTCGCCGAATAAATGTTTATGGTTTTGGGTACATATTGTAATGAAATATAACCCTTCCTGTGAATAATCATATCCTTTCAAACGGATACTGTGACGATGGTGGATGTCTGGATTGTTCTGTTTCATAGTCGATGGTTGTCTTATTGGCTTAATACGAGCCTAAATATAAGGAAAAAGCCGGAAATCAAGAGAAGATATCCGGCTTTTATGAAATTAGATACGCTCTATTATTGTCTGTAGCTTGCTAATTCATCGGCATTGAATTTCAAGATAAAGCTGTTGTGTTTTTCCACTTCCGCTTCGACATAATTCAAGTATACGACAGCTGATTTGGCAAACATTTCAGGAGCCTTTGTCGCGTCTTGGATCAGCAGGTGAGCCATGATGCAGTCGGCTGCCATTTCATAAAGGCGACGGGCAACAAAATCCTGCAATTCCTGGTTCTGGGCTTCCTTCACCTTGTTCATGCAGGCTTCGAACTTATTGGCCATTTCAACCAGGCGGCCTTTCAGCGGTTCCATTTCAGGAGAACACGGGATTGTTTCGAATTCTCGGATGGTAGCCAGATAGGAACCGTTGGTCACGTAACGGATGGCTGCAACTGTCTGCAACTGCGTCGTCCCCTCGTAGATGGAGGTGATGCGGGCATCCCGGTAGATACGTTGACAAGCATATTCCAGCATGAAGCCTGAACCACCATGAATTTGGATACAGTCATATGCGTTCTGGTTGGCATATTCGGAGTTCATACCTTTTGCCAGCGGGGTGAAAGAGTCGGCTAGTTTGGCATATTTTTTCTGTTCCTGACGTTCTTCCGGAGTCAGCTTGCGTTCACGGGCGATGTCGTCCAGTGCTTTGTAGATATCTACATAACGGGAAGTCTGATACAGTAAGGCACGGCCGGCATCCAGCTTCGCTTTCATGATAGACAGCATGTCGTAAACAGCCGGGAATTCGATAATTGCTTTGCCGAACTGTTTGCGTTCCTTTGCGTAAGCTAACCCTTCGTTGTAGGCGGCCTGGCTCAGACCGACAGACTGTGCAGCGATACCCAGACGGGCACCGTTCATCAGCGCCATCACATATTTGATCAAACCTAATTTGCGATCTCCGCAAAGTTCGGCTTTCGCATTCTTGTAAACCAGTTCGCAGGTAGGCGAACCGTGAATACCCAACTTGTTTTCAATACGGCGGACATCTACGCCACCCTGGCGTTTGTCATAGATGAACATAGACAGGCCACGCCCGTCTTTCGTCCCTTCTTCCGAACGGGCCAAGACCAGATGAAGGTCGGCGTCTCCGTTTGTGATGAAACGTTTCACTCCGTTCAGACGCCAGCAATTTTCTTTTTCGTCGAAAGTCGCTTTCAGCATCACGGACTGCAAGTCGGAACCGGCATCCGGCTCTGTCAAGTCCATAGACATCGTTTCACCGGCGCAGATACGCGGAATGAAACGGCTGTGCTGGTCTTCGTTTCCGAATTCATATAATGTCTCGATACAATCTTGCAACGACCAGATGTTTCCGAATCCAGCATCGGCAGCGGCCACGATTTCGGCGCACATGGTGTACGGCGTGATCGGGAAGTTCAAACCACCGAAACGGCGCGGCATCGTCATACCGTTCAGGCCGGCTTTCACCATTGCATCCAGATTCTGTTTGGTCCCGGAAGCGTATTCCACACGTCCGTTTGCGCAGTGGGGGCCTTCTTCGTCAACTCCTTCGGCATTGGGAGCGATGATCTCACCCGTGATTTCGCCTGTGATTTCAAGCACTTTGTCGAACGAGTCCATTGCATCGGCATAATCCTGCGGTGCATAGTCGAACTCTTCTTTATCTCTGTAATTGCGTTCTTTCAGTTCGCAAATACGTTCCATCATCGGATTGTTCAAGTGATACTTGAGTTCCGGAATGTCTGTATAATAATTTGCCATCTCTTTACTTGCTGTTCTGTTTGTAATACTTAATCATCTTCGGAATCACCTCCTCAACAGTGCCGTTGATCACGTAGTCGGCAATCGTGTTGATCGGAGCGTTCTCGTCGTTGTTGATAGAGATGATGATACCTGCATCCTGCATACCTGCGATATGCTGGATCTGTCCGGAGATACCGCAAGCGATATACAATTTCGGACGGACCGTCACACCTGTCTGGCCGATCTGGCGGTCATGGTCACAGAAACCGGCATCAACGGCTGCACGGCTGGCGCCTACTTCGGCATGAAGTTCCTTTGCCAGTTCGAACAACATATCGAAACTTTCCTTGGAACCCATTCCGTAACCGCCGGCTACTACGATCGGAGCACCTTTCAGGTTGTGTTTGGCCTTTTCTATGTGGCGGTCGATGACCTTTACGACATAATCCGTTTCCGGAACATATTTGGCGACGTCGTGTTTTACCACTTCGCCTTTATAACCGGCGTCCAGAATTTCTTTTTTCATCACACCTTCGCGAACAGTCGCCATCTGAGGACGGTGTTCCGGATTGATGATCGTCGCTACGATGTTACCGCCGAAAGCGGGACGGATCTGGTATAACAGGTTTTCGTATGTTTTACCAGCTCTTTTGTCTTCGTGCGAGCCGATTTCGAGGGATGTACAGTCTGCTGTCAGACCGCTTGTCAGTGCAGAAGAAACACGGGGGCCTAAGTCACGGCCGATAACCGTTGCTCCCATCAGGCAGATCTGCGGTTTTTCTTCTTTGAACAGATTGATCAAAACAGAAGAATGAGGAAGGGAAGTGTACGGGAACAGACCGGGAGCGTCAAAAATATGCACCTTGTCCACGCCATAAGGCATCACCTGCTTTTCAATCCCTTCCAGTCCGGAACCGGCCACAATGGCTTCGAGTTGGCAGTTCAACTGGTTGGCTAACTTGCGACCTTTGGTCAGCAGTTCGAGGCTTACATCGGCAATCGTTGTACCTTCAAGCTCACAATATACAAATACATTATTCATATTGTTCAATCTTTTTTACCGTATGAATTGTCAATTATCAATTGTCAATTATCCGATAGTGTGGTTAGCTAACAGTTCAACAATCAAATCTTCCACATCCTTGTCTGAGCTGGTCAGCGTCTTGCTTTCCTTTGCCTGGAACACGATGTTCTGAATCGCTTTGACTTTTGTCGGCGAACCGGACAAACCGCATTGTGCGAGATCTCCGTTTACATCGGCAACACTCCATTCCGGAATATTCAGGTACGGGCGCTTTTCATACAGTTCGGGGTATGGCAGTGCCGATACGCCTTCCGGATGGCAGGCGGGAGCGGGAACTTTTTCCTGCGCGCCCAATGCCCGTTTGTATTTCATCACCAACTTGGCATTACGCGGACGGCAGGGGGCAGCCGAACCGTTGACCGTAATCACGATAGGCAGCGGACCTTCCACTGTTTCGACACCACCGTCGATATGCCGTTTCACTGTGATACTGCGATTCTTTTCGTCTACGTTCAGGATTTCTTCGGCATATGTGACCTGTGTTAATCCTAACTTTTCAGCGACTTGAGGACCTACCTGTGCTGTATCGCCGTCAATAGCCTGGCGTCCTCCGATGATAATATCGTAGTCACCTATTTTCTTGATTGCTGTGGCAAGCGCATAAGACGTTGCCAAAGTGTCGGCACCGGCAAATGCACGGTCGGTTAGCAGATAACCACCGTCTGCTCCCCGGTATAAACCTTCACGAATAATTTCAGCTGCACGCCCCGGACCCATTGTCAACAAGGTTACCGTAGTTCCCGGATAGGCGTCTTTCAAGCGGAGGGCTTGTTCTAATGCGTTCAGATCTTCCGGGTTGAAGATTGCGGGAAGTGCGGCCCGGTTGATAGTTCCGTCCTCTTTCATCGCATCCTTTCCCACATTGCGTGTGTCCGGAACCTGTTTCGCCAATACAATAATTTTTAAACTCATATTATAGGAATATTAGATTTCTATATTGGATATTTGTTCGAATTAACCTTCTGAATACTGACCTGCAAAAGTAATCAAACATTCTTTATATCAAAGAACTTTCGTCTGGAATCTGCACACTTTAGGTTTTTTTGAGCATATCCTTTCTTTTTACTTACCACCTTACTAATCACCATAATTTAGGCACGGATTACACGGAAAACACGGAAAGAAAATAAATTTATCCGTGTCAATCCGTGAAATCCGTGCCTGAAAGATCGTGATAAAGGTGCTTTGGCACCGTTTTGTCAAGTCGAAATCGAGTAATAGGTTTGCGCCGGTTTATATTAAATTTCGCATGCACAAAGTGTTGGAATCAGGTTGCGGTCGCCATACGCATTGTCTACGCGGGCTACATTCACCCAGAATTTGCTGTCGTGCAACCATTCCAGCGGGAAGGCGGCCTTGCTGCGCGGATACTCGTGTTTCCATTCGTCGGCCGTTACTTCATATTCGGGATGAGGAGCGTTCTTTAATACGTTGTCTTCCTTTGAAGCCTTGCCTTCTTCCACTTCCTTGATTTCGTTCCAGATACATTCCAGCACCTCGACGAAACGATCCAGTTCGGCTTTGCTTTCGCTTTCGGTCGGTTCGACCATCAGAGTGCCGTGAACAGGGAAGGAAAGAGTTGGAGCGTGGTAGCCGAAGTCCATCAGGCGCTTGGCGATATCGCCTTCATCGATGCCCGAACGTTCTTTTACCGTGCGGCATTCCAGGATCAGTTCGTGACCGACGCGACCTGTAGCACCTGTGTAAACGATTCCGTAAGTGTCTTTGAATTTGGCTGCCAGATAATTCGCATTCAAGATCGCGGTCTTGGTGACCGTTTCCAACCCTTCTGTTCCCAACATGCGGATATAAGCATATGTGATCGGCAGAATGCCCGCGCTACCGTAAGGTGCGGCGGAGACTGTGTTCAGGTCGCTGCCCCATAATATCGGATGCTGTGGCAGGAACGGGACGAGATGTGCGGCAACGCAGATCGGACCGACACCGGGACCGCCTCCTCCGTGAGGAGAAGAAAAGGTCTTATGCAGGTTTAGGTGGCAGACGTCTGCACCGATAGTACCCGGATTGGTCAGACCGACTTGTGCATTCATGTTGGCGCCGTCCATATACAGCTGACCACCGCAAGCGTGAACAATGTCGCACATTTCCTTGATGTCCACCTCGAAGATACCGTGAGTAGACGGATAGGTGATCATGCTGGCTGCTAAGTTGTCCTTGTTGGCTTCGGCTTTAGCCCGGAAATCTTCCAAGTCGATATTTCCTTTGTCGTCACATTTCACCGTAACGGTCGTAAAACCGCATTGAACCGCACTTGCCGGGTTCGTACCGTGGGCAGAGGCAGGAAGCAGGACGATGTTGCGATGTCCCTGCCCGATGCTTTCCAGATAAGCCCGGATTACGCGCAGACCTGTATATTCGCCGGCTGCTCCGGAATTAGGTTGCAGCGTACAGCCTTTGAATCCGGTGATCTCACACAAGTAAGCCGATAAGTTTTCAATCAGTTCCGTGTAGCCTTCGACCTGGTCTTCCGGTGCATACGGATGTATATTCATGAATTCCGGACGGCTGAGTGGAAGCATGGTCGATGCCGGATTCAGTTTCATCGTACAAGAACCTAAAGAGATCATGGATTGGGCCAATGAAACATCCTTTCGTCCCAGGCGGGTGATATAACGCATCAGTTCCGTTTCGGTATGATATTTTTTGAATACGTCTTCTTGCAGGAATTCGGAAGTACGGGCGAATTTCGGATCGAAATAAGTTTTCTCAGGAACGGCTTCTTTCAGCATGTAGTCCTTTCCGGCTGCCCCTGCGAAGATATACAGCAATACGCCGATATCGGTCGGTCCGGTCGTTTCGTCCAAGCTGATGCCGATCTGTCCGGCATCGAAGTAACGCAAGTTCACCTTACATTCCAATGCGATCTCGCGGAGTGCATTGATGGATACATGTTCCGGCAACTGGATTTTCAGTGTGTCGAAATAGTTTTTGTTCAATTGTTTGTAGCCTAGTTTTTCCAACTCGCCTGTTAGGAAACCTGCAGAAGCGTGGATACGACCTGCGATGTTCTTCAAGCCTTCGGCACCGTGGTAAACGGCGTAGAAACCAGCCATCGTGGCTAGCAAGGCTTGGGCGGTACAGATATTGGAGGTCGCCTTTTCACGTTTGATATGCTGTTCGCGTGTTTGCAAAGCCAAGCGGTAAGCCGTGTGTCCATAGGCATCTTTGGAAATGCCGATGATACGTCCGGGGATGGAACGCTTGTATTCGTCTTTCGTGGCGAAGAATGCAGCGGACGGACCACCGTAGAACATCGGGATACCGAAACGTTGGCTGCTTCCGAACACGACATCTGCACCCCATTCTCCCGGAGGAGTCAGCAGGACAAGACTCATCAGGTCGGCAGCAACGGCGACACGTGCTCCACCGGCATTGGCACATACGATGAATTCTTTATAATCTTCGATCGAACCGTCGGCATTCGGATACTGGACGATAGCCCCGAATACATCCGGTGTGAATTCAAATGTTTTGTAATCACCCACAACGACCTTGATGCCTTGCGGGATCATGCGAGTGTTGATAACGGCCAGTGTAGAGGCGAATACGTTTTCGTCGACAAACAACGTATTGGCTTCTGCTTTCACCTGTGCACGGCTACGGCTACCGTAGAACATGGTTGCCGCTTCGGCTGCTGCTGTCGCTTCGTCCAGTAGGGAACAGTTGGCTAGCGGCAGGCCGGTCAGTTCAGCGATAACAGTCTGGAAATTCAACAAAGCTTCCAGACGTCCTTGTGAAACTTCTGCCTGGTACGGAGTGTAGGAAGTGTACCAAACCGGATTTTCAAATACGTTACGTTGGATAGGAGCCGGACATACTGTGTCATACCAACCCATTCCGATATAAGAAGTGAAGACTTCGTTTTTGGATGCCAACTCCGAGATGTGTTCTGCGAACTCACGTTCCGTCATGGGTTCGGGAAGGTTAAGCGGTTCTTTCAAACGGATGTCGGACGGGATGGTCTGATCGATCAGTTCGTCAACCGACTTGACGCCGATGGCTTGCAGCATAGAAGGAATGTCTTCTGCCGAGATACCAACGTGGCGGTTTACAAATTTATTTGTGTCCATAATATTGTGATTTATGATTTATGAATTAATTCTTAATTGTCAATTACAAATAGGGATTGTTGAACTTCTCATCGATGACTCTTGTTTCCGCTCCATGCCCCGGATAGATTACTGTCTCGTCGGGAAGTGAAAGGAGTTTGTCGTGGATGGCGGCAACCAATACCTCCTGGTTTCCACCCCAAAGGTCGGTACGGCCGATACTTCCGGCAAACAGTGCATCGCCGACGATCGCAAAGCCGTTCTTTTTGTTATAGAAAGCGATGCTGCCGGGTGAATGTCCGGGAACTGTCAGCACTTGAAGTTCGGATGTGCCGAACTTAATGATCTCGCCTCCTACGATATATTTTTCAACCGGGACGTTCTCGACATGCTGACGGAGTCCGAACAACTTGGCCTGTTCGTCCGGAGAGGGTAGTTTCTCGACATCCTGCTTGTTCGCTTCGGGTTTCAAACCGTATGTCTTATATATAAAACCGTTTCCAAATACATGATCCACGTGCAGATGAGTACAGAGCAAATGCTTTAATGTCAACTTGTTTTCGAGGATAAAGTCGGTTAACTCCTTTTCCTCTTCCTTGCGACAGCAACCACAATCGATCAGTACGGCCTCGCGTGTATCATCATACAGCAGGAATGTGTTTTCCTGGAAATAATTGAACTCAAACGATTTTATTGTAATCATAACGGTACGTAAACAACTTTTTTAGTTTGGAAAAATTCTTCTTTAAAATGGTCACTTAGGTTGAGGCTGACAGCTTGCTTGTGGAATGGCAATATTTCATGCTGCAACTCTCCTCCTTTCAGACAAATCAAACCGTTAGGAAGTGCATTTTGTTGTTCCTTCTTTATATTCTTACGGGCGATTTTTACCAGATCGGCCAGTGGCATGACGGCACGACTCACGACAAAGTCGAATAATTGTTTTTCCTCTTCGGCACGACAATGGCGGAAAGTGACGTTTTTCAGACCGATCGCTTCGGCTACAGCTTGTCCGACCTTGATTTTTTTTCCGATACTGTCTACCAAATGAAACTGTACTTCAGGGAGCAGGATCGCAAGTGGTATGCCGGGAAAACCGCCTCCCGTACCAATATCCATAATTGTCGATCCTTCTCTGAATTTCAGCATTTTCAAGATACCTAACGAATGAAGTACGTGGTGCAGGTACAGGTTCTCTATATCTTTGCGTGAAATTACATTGATTTTGGAATTCCAGTCTGAATACAAATCAAACAGGGCGTCTATCTGTTGCTTTTGCGCATCGGTTAGCGTTGGAAAGTAAGACTTTAGAACCCCCAATTGACAATTGACAATTGACAATTGGGAGGATATTGTTGCACTGTTATCCATAAATTATATGTATGGGATTATTGTTATATTTTATTTGTCAATTGTCAATTAGTTTCGCAATTGGACTGTCTTTTTTCAATAGATATAGGATTTCCGCATAGGGTAAGAATACGTTTGTTTCCCTTACCACGTAAGCGGCGATCTCATATTCATTAAAGGTATACGTGATGCCGTCCTCGTCGACCAGGAAATTACCGTTCGGAAAAATTTCTTCGACACTGAAGAAACCGATGTTTTCCAAATCTTTCGGATTCTCCACCTTGTTTTGTTTGGCGATATGATCGATCAATATCTGTGCGAGGCTGTCCTGGAAGTTCTCGATGAAAATATCTTCTTCTGTGATTGCATTGCCTGTTTTCAAGTTGATCACGTGATTGTTGTAGGCATGCGAACCGTGTGCACCGCCTGTATAGTTTTCGAAACTTACAGTATAGCTCAGAATGTCATTCTGGTTGTAGACGATTTCATCCGATGACATTTCGAAATAAGAGAACCAGGCTCCGACCGGCAGATCGTCCTTCTTTTCCAACTCTGCCTTGAAATCGGCTTCCAGTTCTTTATAGTTGTTCAGATAGTCTTCCGTGTACTTGGCGACCGCCTCTTCTGGAGACAGGTTCTCATAATTCTCGCCGAAGTAGGAGAGGACAAAGTCATTCTGTATCTTTTTCAGAATCTCTTTATCGGAAAATTTGGCAGGATAGGTGAAGTTCAATTGCAAGTTGCAATTGGGATTATCGGGATTATTCAGCAGATGATAGGTCCTATCCACCCGGATAGAATCGAATTTAATATCATTATCGGCCGTTTGCTTCGTGTTGGTATTGCAACCGGTTACGAACATTCCTAAAAAGAAAAGCGCTATCAGGCTTTTACTAATTTGTGTACTCATCGGAATCATAGATTTTAGATAATACTTTTAGATGCAAATGTAAGCTATTATCTTGTAATAAACGAATGGCTGGTTTCTTTTTTCAGCCTCGGAGGCATCAAAAGGGTGAGGAGATAGCAGTGCTGGTGTTGTTTCCTGCCTATGTAACGGTCGTTCCCTACCTATGAAACTACTGTTTCCTGCCCATGAAACGGGAGTACCATGCCAGTGGAACTCTTGTGCCAATAAAATGTAACAGGCTTGGCACTGCGTTCTGGCTTATCATCCGGAAAAGGAATTCTGCTTGGCGAAGGTTGAGTTGTAATAAATGTTTTAAACGAAAATAAACGCTAATTAGGCAACCTTTTGAGAAAAAGGTTGCCTAATTCTATTTGTGAAACGAACAAATCCCCTATATTTGCAGAGTGTGTACGCACACCTCTTTGAACCATGTAAAAAATAACAGGTAACAAATGGCTTATTCTAACTATTATGCGGCTTCTGGGCTTTTCCATGGATCTATGTCGTCGGTAATGGGAACGCAGTTTGACATCTTGATGGTCGGCAGTGATCCCCGCCTTCTTGGTACGGTCTGGGAAAAGGTCGAATCGGAAGTGCAGCGATTAGATAAAATGCTGAACCGGTTCGATCCGGAGAGTGAGGTTTCATTTGTTAACCGGGAAGCCGGGCACTACCCGGTGACGGTGGGGGAAGAGCTTTGGAATATATTGTTGAACTGCAAGCGTTACAATGAGCTGACGGAAGGATATTTCGATATAACTTTGCAGGGATTCGACCAGGTATTGCTGACGGAAGAAGATAAAAGCATTTTTTTCTTTTCTGAATCTTTACACATTGATCTCGGCGGGTACGGGAAAGGATATGCGCTTGCTAAAATACGGGAACTGTTGGAAGAAAACGGGATTGGTAAGGCGCTTGTCAATTTCGGAAATAGTTCGGTTCTGGCGGTCGGTACGCATCCGTGCGGCGAATATTGGCCGGTGGGTCTTGACAATCCGTTTACGAAAGAGCGGATTGCCGATTTGAAGTTGAGTGATAGTTCGTTATCGATATCGGGAAATATGCCTTCCCATCCGCGCCATATCGTGAACCCGCATACGGGAACATTCGTGGAGGATAAGAAAATGGTGTCGGTGGTGGCGAAAGATCCGGTGGTGGCGGAGATTCTGACAACTGCCTTTATGATCTGCGGCGACGAGCGTGTTCCGGTAATCGCGTCTCAATTTGATATTTATGAAAAACATGTATATAAGTTATGAAAAATGATGAGAATTCAGTCAATTTAAGCCGGCGGGACTTCTTCAAGGAGTTGGGAATGATTGGTGGAGGCGGTGTGCTGCTTTCCGCGTTTCCCTGGTTGCAGTCCTGTAGTGCTGACGATAAGGTGCAGATCGCAAAGGAAAAGGTGCGGATCGGATTTATCGGTACAGGTTCGCGCGGACAGTACCATTTGAATAACCTGAAGACGATTCCGTATGCCGATGTGGTTGCCTTGTGTGATAATTATCCTCCCCACCTGAAAGAGGCTTCGGCTCTCTATCCGAAAGCCAAGACATATGACGATTACCGGAAGCTTTTGGATGATAGAAATATACAAGCCGTCATGATCGCTACTCCGCTATACGAACATGCGCATATCACAATAGACGCCTTACATGCCGGAAAGCATGTTTTCTGCGAGAAATCGATGGCGATGACGTGTGCTGACTGTCTGGATATGTATAATGTGTTTAAGGAATCCGGCAAGGTGATGTTTATCGGCCAGCAGCGCTTGTATGATCCGAAATATATAAAGGCGATGGAAATGATCCATGCCGGCTTGTTGGGAGAGATAAATTCGATACGGGCGTATTGGTTCCGTAATAACGACTGGCGCCGTCCGGTCCCTTCTCCCGATTTGGAACGTAAGATCAACTGGCGTTTATATAAGGAATATTCATGCGGCTTGGTAACAGAATTGGCAACCCATCAGTTGCAGGTTGGAAACTGGGCGCTCCGGATGCTTCCCGAAAAGGTGGCCGGCATGGGAGATATCGTCTATTGGAAGGATGGTCGCGAAGTGTATGACAGTATCAATTTGATTTATCATTATCCGAATGGTGTGAAGATGACCTATGAGTCGATGATTGCCAACAAGTTTTATGGCCTTGAAGAAGAGATTATGGGAAGCAAGGGCACGATGGAACCGGAAAAAGGTAAATATTATTTTGAAGATGTCGAACCTGCTCCTGGTATCATGCAGTTGATCAACCAGATCGAACATAAGATCTTCGACAATGTTTCATTTGCCGGCCCGAGTTGGGTTCCTGAAACTGCATCGGTAAACAAGGGACATCTGATCATGGACAATGTCACAACGATCAGCGGACAGTCGTCGGTAGGAGCTGCTGGCGACGGTTCTATCGAGTTGGTTACTGCTTTCTGCGAAGCGGCTATTACTGGAAAACCGGCTCCTAACCTGGTGGAAGAAGCTTACTATTCCTCTGTTTTGGGTTTGTTGGGCTTGCAGGCGATTGATGAAGGACGGGTGATTACTTTCCCGGATGAATATAAAATACCGTATCTAAATTTTGCATGATTATGAAAGAGATCGTATTATCTGTAAAGAGACAAAAAACGGAAATCAAGATATTCTGTGTCTGTATCGCGCTCGCTTATCTGATGAACATTATCTCAATCATAGCATACGGTACAAGCTGGTCCGAGCTTTGGACACAATCGTTGTGGATGCTACTCATTACGTGTGGCTTTTACGGATTGTCGGTTGTACTCCGTTTGCTGTATTATGGACTGAGCCAGTTGAGAAAGTGATTGTTGCTTTTCTTTAGAAAGAGAAGTAACCAAAGAATTTAATATCGTTCTATTGTTTTTTCATCAGGAGAAAGTGATAGAACGATTTTTATATGTTTTTGATTGATTTCTTATCATGTTTTTCTGTCATAATCCTTTCCTTTGCCCAATAAATCTGATAAGCATGAAAAAGACGATTTTATTTTTCTCAATTCTGTTGGCGTCGTGTGCAGGTAAGCAGACGCAAGAGATCCGGACAATGGAACGTTTGTCCACTGCATCTCATAATGATTACTATGTAAGTAACCGGGCTCCGTTGCAACCGTTGCAATTTATTAAGCTGCCCGCCGGAAGTATCGAGCCAGAAGGCTGGATCAGGCGACAGATCGAATTACAGAAGGATGGACTTTGTGGTCATTTGGGGGAGATTAGTGCCTGGCTGCAAAAGGAAAACAATGCCTGGTTGAAAAACGGAGGTGAATGGGGGTGGGAAGAAGTGCCCTACTGGTTGCGAGGGTATGGTAATATGGCGTATGCCTTGAGAGACGAAACTTTGTTGAAGGAAACGAAATTCTGGATAGAGGCCATCTTGTCAAGTCAGCGGGCGGATGGTAATTTCGGGCCGGTGCATTTGAATAACGGCAAGCAGGATTTTTGGCCGAACATGATCGTCCTTTGGATCATGCAATCTTATCATGAATATACGAACGATAACCGGGTGATTGACTTCATGACCCGCTATTGTCATTATCTGCAAACGGTTCCCGATGACGCTTTCCTGTCGAGTTATTGGGAAAATAGCCGCGGGGGGGATAATCTTTGGAGTGTGGTTTGGCTGTATAACCGCACGGGTGACGAGTCACTTCTTCCGTTGGCCGAAAAGATTCACAGGAATACGGCGGATTGGACAAAATCGACTCAGCTTCCTAACTGGCACAATGTGAATGTCGCCCAGTGTTTTCGCGAACCTGCCACTTATTTTCTGTTTACAAAAGATTCGGCGATGTTGGCTGCCAGCTATAATGTCCAGAGTTTGGTACGCCGTGCTTTCGGCCAAGTTCCTGGTGGAATGTTTGGGGCGGATGAGAATGCCCGTATCGGTTTCTTCGATCCTCGACAGGGTACGGAGACTTGTGGTTTTGTGGAGCAGATGGCTTCCGACGAGATCATGCTTTTGATCAGTGGCGATCCTTATTGGGCAGATCACCTCGAAGATGTCGCGTTCAACAGTTATCCGGCTTCTTTGATGCCTGATTACCGGGCGCTTCGTTATCTGACTTGTCCGAATATGGCGATCAGCGATTCTCGCAATCATCATCCGGGATTGGATAATTCCGGTCCGTTCTTGGCCATGAACCCGTTCAGCAGTCGTTGCTGTCAGCACAATCATGGTTTCGGCTGGCCTTATTATGTCGAACATTTGGTGTTGGCGACGCCGGATAACGGGGTAGCCGCCGTTTTATACAATTCTTGTAAGGCAAATGTAAAGGTGGGCGATGGAACGGAAATCACCTTACGTGAACAGACGAATTATCCGTTTGAGGAAATGACACGTTTTACGGTTGGAACGTCCGAAAACGTATCTTTCCCCTTCTATCTCCGCATCCCGTCCTGGTGTAAAAATGCATCTGTCTTGATCAACGGAAAAAAACAGCAAACAAAGCTTGCTCCTGGAACATACGCTTGTATCGAACGGGAATGGAAAGATGGCGATGAGGTAGTCCTGAACCTTCCGATGGAATATGCCGTTCGTCAGTGGCAGGTAAATAAGAATAGTGTCAGTGTCGATTACGGTCCGCTAACCCTGTCCTTGAAAATAGAGGAAGAATACAAGCAAATGCCCAGCACCGAGACCGCTGTTTGGGATTCCAAATGGCAGGAAGGAGCGGATGCCTCCGCATGGCCGACATTCGAGATTCTGCCTGCAAGCCCGTGGAATTATGCCTTGAGAGTCCAGTCACCTATCACGTTGCAACGCAGAAACTGGCCGTCGGACAACAATCCTTTCACTCTCTCTTCCGTCCCGATGGAATTTAAGGCTCAGGGACGTTTGGTGCCGGAGTGGAAAATTGACGAATACGGATTATGCGGAGTCCTTCCATACGAAAACGCCCGCAAGTCCGACTGCCTGGATGAAATCACCTTGGTCCCTATGGGAGCGGCAAGGTTGAGGATTTCTGCTTTCCCAGTGGCAGAGCGGTGAGAATTAAAAAATAATGATCGGTCTCTATTTTTAATTCTCAATTTTTAAGTGCTTCATATATTCTGATGGAGTCTTTCCGTACTGCTTCTGGAAGCAGGTGGAGAAGTAGGCAGGTGACGAAAAGCCGACTTGGAAAGCGATCTCACTGATGCGGTTCTCTCCGTTCTGCATCAGCAGGATCGCCTTCTTTAAGCGGGCAATGCGGATGAAGTCGTTAGGAGAAAGACCGGACAGACCCTTAACTTTGCGGTAGAGGCTGGAAGTGCTCATTCCCATCGTATCGGCAAGCATCTCAACGGAGAGTGCTTCATTGCTGAGGTGCTCTTCCAAATAATCGTTCAGTTTGCGAAGGAAAATATCATCCACCTGCGAAACGGCGAGAGAGGCTACCGGGGCGAACGGCTTCTCCAAATAGGTTTTGTTCAGTAGCTTACGGCTTTTCAAAAGGTTGCCCACTTGGGCCGTCAGCAGTTCGATGGAGAACGGTTTCTCCATATAGGCATCGGCTCCAGAGTTCAGTCCCTTCAGGCGTGATTGCAGGTTGTGTTGTGCTGTCAGCAGGATAAACGGGATATGGCTGACATTGACATCGTTTTTCATTTCGTTGCAAAGTTCGAAGCCGTCCATGATCGGCATCATGACATCGCTGATGATTAGGTTGACCGTGTTTTTACGGACCAGATCAAGAGCTACTTTCCCGTTTTCCGCTTCTAGCACTTGATATGTTTCCGCCAGTTCGCGGGCGATGAAATGGCGCATATCATTTTGGTCTTCGACAATTAGGATAACCGATTTGCCCGTTTCGGCCAATGTGACTATTTCCGCTTTCTCTTTTCCAGCAGTGGTCTGTAAACTGTCTTCCTGCTGTTCTGGGAGCATCAGGACAAACTGGTTCAAGCCGTCTGGTGTTTGTCGATAGAACAGTCTGCCGCAGTGGAATTCGGTCAAAGAGTGGGCCAGCGACAAACCGATACCGCTTCCTTGCTGGTTTTCTGTCTCTTTGAGGCGGTAGAACGGATTGAATATATTTTCGATTTCACTGTCGGGTATCAGATGCCCGTCGTTGGTGACGAGCAGGGTGAACATGCGCTCTTCACCTGAAGGTGGGAGTAATTCGAGCGATATCCGGCTGTCCGAGTACTTCAGTGCATTGCTGACCAGGTTGCTAACGATCTTCGAGAATGCTTCCCGGTCCAGACAGGCCTCGAAAGGTAGATCCGGCAGCTTGACTGTGAAATTCTTGTTTCCCTGTTCGAAAGCCGGACGGAACGGATGCAGGATCGTTTCCAGCCAGAGGACGACATCGGTCTTAACATAGTTCAGTTTGAACCCGCGGCTTTCCGTCTTGCGGAAGTCCAATAGTTGGTTACTGAGGTCTAACAGCCGCCCAGTGTTTTTCTCGATGATCCGTAGATTCTCCTGTGTGGCGGGCGTTCCATCCCCTGAACGAAGGATTTTTTCCAGCGGGGCTTTTATCAGGGTAAGAGGTGTCCGTATTTCATGCGTGATAAAGGTAAAGAACTGTATTTTTGCATTATAAAGTTCTTTTTCCTTCTTACTTTCGAATATTTCACGGTTGATGCGGTGTTTTTCTTCCAGTTTGGCTTTTTTATAGTTATACCAGAGTACGATCAGCAGGCATAAGATCGTGAAATAAATGAGTAATGCCCATCCGGTAGCCCAGAATGGCGGTGTCACCGTGATCCGAAGAGTTGTCTCGTTATCTTGCCAAACCCCGCTGCTATTGGTCGATTTTACCCGGAAAACATAGTCGCCGGGTGACAGGTTGGCAAAGGTCACGTCTTTATTCTGCTTCATATAGATCCAGTCTTTGTCACTCCCTTCCAAACGGTAGGCATACTGGATCGCGTCCGGAGATGTATAGCTCAATGCCACATACGAAAGGGTAAAAGTGGAGCGGTTATGCGGAAGTTTCAATTCTCCGTTTTTCATAATCTGGTTGACATTATATTTAGGGGCACCGATGCGGTCGTCCTGCACATCTATGCGAGTGATACATACCGACGGTGAATAAACATCCTCTTTGAAATCGCGCGGATTAAAGGCGATCATTCCGTTTATCGTTCCCATATACATGGTCCCATCCGGCATCTTGTAGGCAGAACAATAGTTGAATTGTGTTTCGGGCAGGCCATCCGTGTACGAGAAAGTCTTCATCACATATGTTTCCGGGTTAAAACGAACCAGCCCGTTGGCCGTTGCAATCCAGAAAAGATGTTCGTCGTCTTCTAAAATACGGTGTACGATATTGCTGGGCAGTCCGTTTTCAACCGTGATGCGGTTGAATGAATCCGATATCTCGTTGTAGAGGGAGAAACCATAGGTCGTTGCCACCCAAATCCGTTTTTTCGAATCTTCGAATATGGATGTCACGTTGTTGTCGCCGATGGTCTGTGACCGCTCGCGGTTGGATGTATAGTGCGCTAACTTCTTGTCGGTTTTAGAATAGCGATAAGCGCCGGAGGTGGTCGCAACCCAGATATCCCCTTTGCTGTCTTTGTAGATTTGACGTACCATCGACTTAATCTCTGTCCCCCAGGGAGTGAAACATTCTTCTTTTTTATGGAAGAGGACAAGCCCTTCGGAGGTCCCGATCAGGATTTCGTCTTCGGAGAGTTTGCAAAAGCAGAGTATGAAGTCTGCCGGAAGCAGGTTGTCGGTATTGTTCCGGGTATATCGTTTGATGATTTTCCCGGAAGGGATGTCCAGAAGGTCGATTCCGGTGTTGAATGTCCCTACCCACAACCGGCTGCCGTCGGCAAGCAGGCCGTGGATATTGGTTGCCGAAAGCGGGTGGACTGGGTTGGTACGGGAGAAGTTCGTGATCTTGCCGGTAGTCGGGTTATAGCGGTTGATCCCGTTATCTTCCGTTCCTAACCAGAGGTTGCCGTATCGGTCCGGACAGATTTCACGTACGGCATTTCCCGGCATTCCCGGATGGGTTTTCCCTCCGATAAAATATTTAAACGGGACATATTCTTTGGGCAGGTAGTTGATTCCTCCGAAAAAGGTGGTAACCCATATCCCTCCTTCACGGTCTTTTGTGATCGAATAGGCTGCATTGTCGGAGATCGTATATTCGTTTGTCAACGATTTTTGCAGGTGCGTGATGCTCCGGTCTGCCATATTCAGGATGTAGACACCGGACTCGGATGCGATCCAGTACGTATTCTCACTACACTGCTTGATGTCGCGAACCTGTATATCTGGGATGACTGTTTCCGTTTTCCGGTTGTGCCGGTCGTAAAACTTGAGTCCTGCCCGGTCTGTCCCGACCAGTATTCCCCAATCCGGCACGAGGCAAAGCTTGGTGAGGTTGATCGGATTTTCTTTTTCTTTTTCAGTCAGTATCGGGATACGGGCGAATTTGTCTGCCTCCGGTTTGTAGAAAAACAGGTCGCTGCGTCCGGCGAGGATCGGCTCGCTCTCTTCGTTCATCGTGATGTCTATCATGCTTATCTGCTCCCCTTCGGGGTAGAAATGCGGACTGCTTTCGCCTGAAAGGGCATAGCGGGCGATCCGGTTGTAGCTCATCAGCCACAAATTCCCTTTTTTATCTTCTCTGATTTGTTGGAAATATTCTGGGGCGTTGTTGCTGTCGGAAAAGGTCAGGGGATGGAAAGCATCTGTTTGATAGTCGTAATAGCAGGTGTGGGAATAGGTGCAGACCCATATCCTACCGGTCGAATCTTCGAAAAGGCTGATGATCCTGTCGTTCGGCAGACTTTCTGGCTCGTACGAGTTGTAGCGGTATATCCGGAACTGATGTCCGTCGAAACGGTTCAATCCGTCGTCCGTCCCGAACCACATGAATCCTTTTTTATCCTGTAGGGCACAATAAACCGTGTTGTGCGACAATCCTTGTTTATTGGTATAGTGACGGAAATACAAGTCGTGTGCCTTGCCAGGATAGGGAAGGAATAGTAAAAGCAAGCCTATTATGGTAGTCAGGAAAAGTTTCATACAAAGTCGTCGTTCATCTTTTGTGTGCTGCAAAAGTAAGCAAAAAAACGCTATTTAAGAGGCATTTGTGCGATATTTGATTGATATTTGAAAACTTCTGATTGATCCTTGAAAGAGGTTTTGATGGCCCGGAAATATCTTTGTACCAAAATTTCAGACAAAGGAATTTTAAGCTCTTATGAATGTTGTGTTTTATTAATATATAAGGAATAATGAAGAGAACCTCTCTGATGCTATTGGTTTGCTGCTTTTGGATACTGAACGTATCCTGCGGTTCGGGCAATTTGTTTCAGCCAGATAAGAAGAATGCCTTGCGTGCTCCTTCTTATCCACTGATAACGATTGATCCTTACACCAGTATCTGGTCGTTTACGGACCGGCTGAATGAGGATGTGACTCGTCATTGGACAGGGAAGGAACAGGGACTGTTAGGTATCATTGTAGTTGATGGGGTTTCTTATCGTTTTATGGGAAAAGAAGCACCGGAGAAGGAAACTCCGGTGCGTTTTGAAAAGGCTGCGGTTCAACAGTCGGTGAATGTTCTTCCGACACAAACTTATTATACATTCAAATGTGGTCCGGTTTGTTTGGATCTAGTTTTTACGTCTCCTCTTTTGTTAGAAGACTTGGATCGTATGTCCACACCTGTTAACTACATATCCTGGCAGGTTCGTGCTATGGATGAAAAGGCACATGAAACCCGCCTGACGATAGAAGCTTCTCCTTCTTTGGCCGTTCATTCGAACGATCAGGCCGTAACAGTAGCATTTGAAGAGGAAAATGGCATTTCGTATCTAAAAGTAGGAACCGTCGAACAGTCTGTACTGGCCCGTAAAGGAGATGATGTCCGTATCGATTGGGGATATTTCTACCTGGCAGCCCAGACAGAAAAACAAATGGAGATGGATGTGAGCGACCGGCAACAACTTGTTTACAGTTGCGATATGGGAATGGTGTCCGATTCCCCCCAGTCCGGTTATCTGATGGTTGGGTATGATGATTTGTATTCGATCCAGTATTTCAAGGATAATCGTATGGGGTATTGGAAGCATAACGGTAAGAAAAATATCCGGCAGGCATTTGAAGAATCAGCGAAGGAATATCGTTCGGTTATGGAGCGCTGCCGTAATTTCGACACTCGTCTGATGGAAGACGCGGAAAAAGCCGGTGGAAAAGAATATGCAGAACTTTGTGCCATTGCTTACCGCCAGGCGGTGGCGGCCCACAAACTTATAGAAGATAAAGACGGGAATCTGTTGTTTCTTTCCAAGGAGAATTTTAGCAATGGTTCGATCGGTACGGTTGATGTGACGTATCCGTCTGCCCCCTTGTTCTTACTTTATAATCCGGAATTATTGAAAGGAATGCTGAATCCGATTTTCCATTACAGCGAAAGCGGACGATGGAACAAGCCTTTTGCCGCCCATGATGTCGGAACCTATCCTCATGCCAACGGGCAGACATATCCTTTCGATATGCCGGTCGAAGAATGTGGGAATATGTTGATTCTGACAACTGCCATCGCTCTGCGCGAAGGTAATGCGGATTATGCTCGTGAACATTGGAAGACGTTGGGTGTTTGGGCTAATTATTTGCTGAAAGAGGGACTTGATCCGGAAAATCAGTTGTGTACGGATGATTTTGCCGGACACCTGGCCCATAATGCCAACCTTTCGATAAAGGCGATCATAGGGATTGCCGGATATGGAAAGTTGGCCGAGATGTTGGGAGATAAGGAACAGGCTGTCAGGTATGTTTCAGCCGCTCGCGAGATGGCAGAGAAATGGGAGCGGATGGCTGATGATGGAGATCATTACCGGCTGACATTCGACCGGGAAAATACTTGGAGCCAGAAGTATAATCTGGTTTGGGATAGAGTTTTGGGCTTGCATATCTTTCCGGACAGGATCGCCCGGAAGGAGGTCGCTTTCTATTTGAGTCGGCAACAGCCGTTCGGCCTTCCGCTTGACAGCCGCAAGACCTATACCAAGATTGATTGGATTTTATGGACAGCGTGCTTGGCAGATACGCAGGAGGATTTCTCCCGTTTGTTATCACCCGCCTATAAATATGTGAATGAAACCGAACCTCGCGTACCCCTGACCGACTGGTATGAGGCTACCGACGGTCGGTCCATCAACATGCGTGCCCGTTCGGTAGTGGGGGGCTTTTTTATGAAGATGCTGGAAAAGCAGATGTATAAACCCTCTTTTCGTCCTGAGCCGGCGGAAGAACCAGTGGTGGAAGCCAAGAGCACTTATCGGAATCCGGTGATCGATTACAGCTTGCCTGATCCGACCATCATCAAAGCGGATGATGGCTATTTCTACTTGTATGCAACCGAAGATATCCGCAATACGCCGATCCATCGTTCACGCAACTTGGTGGACTGGGAGGAGATCGGAACGGCTTTCACGGAAGAAACACGTCCGACCTTCGAGCCGAAAGGAGGCTTATGGGCACCGGATATCAATTATATTAACGGACAATATGTATTGTATTATTCCATGTCCGTCTGGGGAGGCGAATGGACCTGCGGGATCGGTGCCGCTACGTCCGACAAGCCAGAAGGACCGTTCGTAGACAAGGGACCGCTGTTCCGAAGCAAGACAATTCAAGTTCAAAATTCAATAGACCAATTTTTCATGGAGGATAACGGGAAAAAATACCTGTTTTGGGGTAGTTTCCGCGGTATCTATGGGATAGAGCTGTCGGGAGACGGCCTATCTGTTCGGGACGGAGCCAAAAAGGAACAGGTTGCCGGAACCGCCTACGAAGGTACTTACATCCATAAAAGAGGCGATTATTATTATCTGTTTGCCTCGATAGGGAGTTGTTGTGAGGGATTGAAAAGTACCTATACTACAGTTGTAGGCCGTTCTGACAGCCTGTTCGGCCCGTACACCGACAAACAGGGACGACCGATGATGGAAAATCATCACGAAGTTCTGATTCATGGAAATGATGCTTTTGTCGGTACAGGGCATAACTCGGAAATCGTTACGGACGACCGTGGGAACGACTGGGTTCTCTATCATGCCGTGAGCCGTGAACATCCTACCGGACGAGTCCTGATGTTGGATCGGATCCGTTGGAGAGATGGCTGGCCGGAAGTTGAAGGGGCAAGTCCTTCTTTAGAAGCGGAAGCACCGGAGTTTATTAATTGAAAATTATAATCATTTACAAATCATAAATCATAAATCATGAAAAAGACCTTATTTGTATGTTGTGCATTGGCACTGACATTGGGTGCACAGGCTCAATGGAAACCGGTAGGAGATAAGATCAAGACACCGTGGTCGGAACAGGTAAATCCGGCGAATGTCCTTCCTGAATATCCCCGTCCTCAGTTGGAACGTGGCGATTGGCAAAATCTGAACGGGGAATGGGAATATGCCATCAAACCGGTTGGCGATGTAGAACCGGCAACATTCGATGGTAAGATTTTGGTTCCTTTTGCTGTCGAATCCTCTCTGTCTGGCGTACAGAAAGAAGTTGGCGAAAACAGCGAATTATGGTATAAGCGTACTTTTTCCGTTCCTTCAGCCTGGAAAAATAAGGACATCATGTTAAATTTCGGTGCGGTGGATTGGAAAGCGGACGTGTTTGTAAACGACATCCTGATCGGTTCTCATAAAGGCGGTTTCACTCCGTTCTCCTTCAACATCACTCCGTATCTGACAGGAAAGAACAACCAGAAGCTGGTTGTCCGTGTATGGGATCCTAGTGATAAGGGATATCAACCGCGCGGTAAACAAACTTCCCGTCCGGAAGGCATTTGGTACACACCAGTAACCGGTATCTGGCAGACAGTATGGTTGGAACCGGTAGCTGCTGCCCATGTGACTTCGGTAAAGTCTATTTCCAATATTGACAATAATACGTTGAATGTGACGGTCGGAACTTCCTGCGACTGCAATTCCGGTATCGTAACCGTGAAATTGTTGGACAAAGGCCAGGTTGTGGCTACGGCCAAAGGTGTTCAAGGAAAGGAATTGCGTTTGTCCGTACAAAACCCGACACTTTGGAGCCCGTCCAATCCTTATTTGTATGATATGACGGTTTCTTTGTCGAAAGACGGAAAGGTGCTGGATGAAGTAAAATCATATACGGCTTTCCGTAAGATTTCTTCTAAACGCGATGCTGCCGGCATTATGCGCATGCAGTTGAATAATCAGGATTTATTCCAGTTCGGCCCGCTGGACCAGGGATGGTGGCCTGACGGACTTTATACGGCTCCGACTGATGAAGCTTTGTTGTTCGACATCAAGAAAACGAAAGACTGGGGCTTCAATATGATCCGTAAGCACGTGAAAGTGGAACCGGCACGCTGGTATTATCATTGCGATAAGGAAGGTATCTTGGTATGGCAGGATATGCCGAGCGGCGATCATGGCTCTTACATCTGGGATCACCATGTATATAACGGTGGAAAAGACAATGAACGTACACCTGAATCCAAGGCCAACTATTATCGTGAATGGAAAGAGATCATGGACCTTTGCATATCCAATCCTTCCGTAGTCGTTTGGGTTCCTTTCAACGAAGCATGGGGACAGTTTGAAACGGAAAAAGCAGCCGAATGGACAAAGGCTTACGATCCTTCCCGTCTGGTGAACCCGGCAAGCGGCGGCAACCATCGTCCTTGCGGTGATATCTTGGATCTGCATAACTATCCGGCTCCCGATATGTTCCTGTTCGATCCGAAACGTGTGAATGTGTTGGGTGAATACGGCGGAATCGGCCTTCCGGTGGAAAATCACCTGTGGTGGAACAAACGCAACTGGGGATATGTGCAGTTTAAGAACAGCGACGAAGTGACGGCTGAATATGTCAAATACGCCAATATCTTGAAAGATTATGTGAAACGCGGTTTCTCTGCCGCTGTCTATACGCAGACAACTGATGTGGAAGGTGAAGTGAACGGTCTGATGACATACGACCGCAAAGTGATCAAGATCGACGAAGCTGCTGTAAAGAAAGCCAATCAGTCAGTTATTAACGAATTAAAGTAAAAGCATGAAACGGATTAGCATAGCTTTTTTATCTCTTTTTCTGTGCGTGGCCTCTGTCTGGTCTATGCCTCGTCCCGAATATCCCCGTCCGCAGTTCGAGCGGGCGGGTTGGGTCAACCTGAATGGGGAATGGACCTGTTCGTTTGATTTCGGCGGTTCAGGAATGGAACGCGAGTTCTATAAATCGAAAGGTTTTGACAAGAAGATCACTGTTCCCTTCTGCCCGGAAAGTAAATTGTCCGGTATCGGATATACGGATTTTATCAATCATTTCTGGTATCAGCGTCCGATAACGATCCCGCAGGAATGGAACGGAAAGAACATTCTGCTTAATTTCGGTGCGGTCTACTATAAATCGGAAGTCTATATCGACGGTGTTTTGGCTAGCCGCCATTTCGGTGGGACTTCCTCGTTTGCCGTGGATATTACTTCTCTGGTAAAGCCAGGCCAGACACATAGTCTGGTTGTTTATGTAGAGAGCGACGTCCGTGGAGCCAAACAAGCAGCCGGCAAACAGAATCTGCAATACGCCTCTTATGGCTGCAACTACACCCGTACGACCGGTATCTGGCAGACGGTCTGGATGGAAGCGGTCCATCCGGAAGGATTGCAATCGGTTCAGCTTCTGACGGATATCGACCAGCAGCAATTGGTGGTCCGTCCTCGTTTCTATAAGGAAGCAGGTGGAAAATTGCAGGTGACATTGAAAGACAACGGCAAGGTGGTTGCCAGCCGGACGGTTTCGGCAAGCTCTCTGTCTTCTGTGGTCCTTCCGGTCAAGAAGATGAAAACTTGGAGTCCGGAAAGTCCTTTCCTTTACGATCTGGAGTACAAAGTATTGGATAAGAATGGAAATATAATTGATGAGGTCAATGGTTATGCCGGTATGCGCAAAGTGCATATCGAAGGCAATAAGATTTATCTGAACAATAAGCCTTACTACCAACGCCTGGTGCTCGACCAAGGTTTCTATCCCGACGGCATCTGGACGGCTCCGAGTGACGAGGCGTTGAAACGGGATATCGAACTCTCTATGGAGGCAGGTTTCAATGGAGCACGCCTGCATCAGAAGGTTTTCGAAGAACGTTTCTATTATTGGGCGGATAAGATGGGTTATCTGACTTGGGGGGAAGCTTCCAGCTGGGGGATGGATTGTAACGATACGGAAACGGCTCGTAATTTCATTACCGAATGGAGTGAGATTGTGCAGCGCGACCGTAACCATCCGTCACTCCTGATCTGGACGCCGACCAACGAGGAGTTCTGGCCCGACCGTGTGCAATATCCGCGTTTGATGCACGACCTCTACAACCTGACGAAAATGATCGATCCGACGCGTCCTTTCCATGGGGCAAGCGGTGGAACGCATATCGCAACCGATATCTGGACCGTTCATAATTACGAACAGGACCCCGCCAAGTTGAAGGAGAAACTGTATAACGGTGGCAAACTGATGGAAGCTCCGAAATGGGAAATCCATCTGATGCCGATGAATATCGGTTACAACGGCCTGAAATATACCGACCAGTATGCTTTCCCGGAATACAAGAAGGACATGCCTTACTTGGTGGATGAGTTTGGCGGTATCAAATGGAATCCGTCGCAGCAGATGGAGAGCGCCCAGAATACATCCTGGGGATATGGCGAACCGCCCCGTTCCCTGGAAGAGTTCTATGCTCGTCTGGAAGGTCAGGTGGATGCTGTGCTATCTCTCTCAAATGATATTTGGGGCTATTGCTATACGCAGCTTACGGATGTGGAACAGGAGCAAAACGGTATTTATTATTACGACCGTACCCCTAAGTTCGACATGAAGCGTATCCACGCCATTTTCAGTAAGACACCAGAATCAAAATAATAACGGACTAAAAATCAATTAGGGGGCAGGGAATATCCTTGTCCCCTAATTTTTTTGTGCCTATTCGGAGCGTTGTTTCTCAAAGTGGTAGGGAAAATGCAAAATGATCCTATCCGGACTCTGCCCGTTCTCAAGAAGCAACTGATCCGGAACATACCATAAACTATCTCGGAAGTCATAGTAAACTAATTCAAGGCATATAGCATATTATTTATATGTAGTACTACTTATCACGAATACGTAGTACTATCTATCATCAATTGGTAGTACTACATATGGGCAATTGGTAGTGACTGCCAATAGATACTTTGCTATATGTTATCATTTAGTTCTTGAGATGTTTGGAGTTAGTTGATGGCATGAAACGAGTTAGTGTACCGGTTATCTGCAGACCGATGTCATTTTAGTCATTTGTCCAGCCATGTTTTGATACGTTTGTTCATTGGCTTTTCAAAATAGTAGTAGGAAAGCAAACATATTATAATCGGTTTTCTTTCTCCTTGGTTTTATAGGCTTTTCTTAACACTCTGCGGGGGAGGAGCCGTATTGTTTAAATCAATTATAATCTGTAACTTTGCCGGATAAACAGAATTTGTAATGAAATATAATACAGAAGAAAAGAAATTGGTTATGCCCGAATATGGACGCAATATACAGAATATGGTGGACTATTGCATTACCATTCAGGACAGGGAAGAACGTAAACGCTGTGCAGACACAATAATCAACATCATGGGAAACATGTTTCCCCATTTACGCGATGTAAACGACTTCAAACATATTCTCTGGGATCACCTGGCTATTATGGCCGACTTCAAATTGGATATCGATTATCCGTACGAGATCGTAAAGAAAGAAGACCTTTACTCACGTCCTCCGCGTATACCTTATAACAATTCGCGTATACGTTACCGTCATTACGGCAAGACGCTTGAGAAAATGATCCAGAAAGCAACCGAATTCGAACCGGGTGTGGAAAAGGACCAGTTGATTAAATTGCTGGCTACCCAAATGAAGAAATCGTTCCTTACCTGGAACAAGGAATCCGTAGACGATCGGAAGATATTCAAAGACCTCGACGAATTGTCGGAAGGTCAGATCATCTTGGATGAAGAGGTACATAAGCTGGCGGAAAGCCGTGATATACTCGCTCGCAACAATACGAACAACAAGAAAAACTATTCACGTAAAGGCCGATGAGTTCATTTGTCATAGAAGGCGGTTACCGGTTGTCCGGTGAGATTGTTCCGCAGGGCGCAAAGAATGAAGCCTTGCAGGTCATTTGTGCAACATTGCTTACGCCGGAAAAAGTGACAATCCATAATGTACCGGATATCCTGGATGTGAATAACCTGATACAACTCCTGCGCGACATGCAGGTGAAGGTGGAGCATCCGGCTGCCGATACCTATACATTTCAGGCCGATGCTGTCGACTTGAACTATCTGGAAACGGACGAGTTTTTGCGTAAAAGCGGTTCCTTGCGCGGTTCGGTGATGATAGTCGGTCCTCTGGTTGCCCGTTTTGGCAAGGCTTTGATCCCTAAGCCGGGAGGCGATAAGATCGGACGCCGTCGTCTGGATACTCACTTTGTCGGTATTCAGAAGCTGGGGGCTTGCTTCAGTTATGATCCTGACCGCCAGCTCTACGAAATAGAGGCGAAGAAGCTGAAAGGCGCCTATATGCTGCTTGATGAAGCTTCAGTGACCGGTACGGCCAATATCTTGATGGCGGCCGTGCTTGCAGAAGGAAAAACAACGATTTATAATGCCGCTTGCGAACCTTATCTGCAACAACTTTCTTCCATGCTGAATCGTATGGGAGCCCGTATTTCGGGTGTCGGTTCCAATTTGCTGACAATAGAAGGGGTTGAGGCGTTGGGTGGCACTACACATACGATCTTGCCGGATATGATCGAAGTAGGCAGTTTTATCGGAATGGCTGCTATGACCGGTTCCGACATCACGATCAAAAATACAGGCTATGATATGTTGGGGATTATTCCCGATTCATTCCGTCGTCTGGGAATTACGGTCGAACAAATCGGTGACGATATCCATGTCCCGACACACGATTCTTATCAGATCGAGACGTTTATCGACGGCTCTATTATGACGATTGCCGATGCTCCCTGGCCGGGACTGACGCCGGACTTGCTGAGTGTCTTCCTCGTTGTGGCGACGCAGGCTGTCGGCAGTGTGCTGATCCATCAGAAGATGTTCGAAAGCCGTCTCTTCTTTGTCGACAAACTGATCGACATGGGAGCGCAGATCATTCTTTGCGATCCGCACAGGGCGACTGTGATTGGGTTGGGCAATCGTTTCAAACTGCGTGGTTCCAATATGGTTTCTCCGGATATTCGTGCCGGCATTGCTTTGCTGATTGCGGCGATGAGTGCCGAAGGTACCAGCCATATCCATAATATCGACCAGATAGACCGTGGATATCAGAATATTGACAAACGGTTGAACGGCATCGGGGCGCGTATTACCCGACTTTAAACATTCTTGTCATGATTAAGAAAGAAGATGTTTTCAAGATAGGACAGTTTGCCAAACCTCACGGCATAAAGGGGGAGATCGCGCTGGTTACAAACAGCGATGTTTTTGACGATTCGGACGATCCGTATATTATATGTGAGATGGATGGGATCCTGGTCCCTTTTTTCATCGAGGTGTATCGCTATAAGACGGATACCGTTATCCTTCTGAAGTTGAAGAATGTGGACGATGAGAAAGCGGCCCGTGAATTTTCCAACCGCGAAGTCTTTTATTCGCTCGATGAAGTGGACAGGGATGACTTGGTGGGAGATATGACATGGGATAGCTTTATCGGTTATCGGGTCATAGACGAACATCATGGCGAAATTGGCGAGATTACTGATGTCGACGAGTCAACCATCAATGTCCTTTTGCAGATCGACCATAACGGCGAAGAACTGTTGTTGCCTGCTGCCGAGGAACTGATCTTGTCTGCCGATCATGAGAATAAGACGCTGGCCGTTTCCATCCCGGAAGGTCTGTTGGATTTATGAAATTGACGAATACACATGGCACAAAAGCAAAGACGAACAAATAAGAAATCATTCTGGCACCGGATTAGGTTTAAATACAAACTGTCTTTCTTCAATGAAGGAACGCTGGAGGAAGTATGGTCTTTCCGGTTGTCACAGCTTTCCGCATTTGCGATGTTGGCCTTGTTTGCTTTCTTGCTGATCGCTTTTACTGCCTTTATCATTATTAAGACACCGATACGGAACTATCTGCCGGGTTATCTGGATGTGGAAGTTCGTAAGGAGATCATGCAGAATGCCTTGCGTGCCGATTCGTTGGAAAGGATGATCCAGATACAATCTCTTTATCTGAATAATGTGGCGGGTATTCTGTCGGGGACGATGCCGATCGATTCGATTCGAGAGATCGATTCGCTGGCACGAGTGAACCCTGACTATGAGATTCCTCAAACGAAGGAGGAAAAGAAGTTTGTAAAGGATTTTGAAGAGGCGGAGAAATACAACTTGGCAGTCTTGGACCCGAATCCGGTTCCTACTGACGGTGTCTTTTTCTACAAGCCTGTAGATGGAGTGGTCTCTTCTCATTATAATGCCAATATCCGGCATTATGGTGTCGACTTGGTTGCAGCCCCGAAGGAAAGCGTGCTGGCTACGTTGGATGGCACGGTGGTCTTTGCTGGCTTCGATCCGAACTCCGGGAATGTGATACAGGTGCAGCATAGGAATGGTTTTTTATCTATTTATAAACATAACGAATTATTGCTGAAAGAGGTGGGCGACCGCGTCGTCGCGGGAGAGGCCATTGCTCTGGTAGGCAATACGGGGAAATTGTCGACCGGTCCCCATCTCCATTTCGAGTTGTGGTATAAAGGTGGCCCAGTCAATCCCGAAGAATATATAGCATTTTAATACGCATGAAAAGAAACTTGGCCATATTAGGTTCTACAGGTTCTATCGGAACGCAGGCTTTGGAAGTAGTCAGCGAACATCCTGACCTTTTTGAAGTATATGCTCTTACTGCCAATAATCAGGTGGATCTGCTGATTAATCAGGCACGTAAATATATGCCTGAAGTGGTGGTAATCGCCAACGAGCAGAAATATCCCGAACTGAAGGAGGCATTGGAAGACCTTCCCATCAAGGTATGGGCGGGTTCGGATGCCATTGCCCAGGTCGTCCAGTCGGAACCGATCGATATGGTGCTGACGGCAATGGTGGGATATGCAGGACTGAAACCGACGATCGCAGCGATCAAAGCCGGTAAGGCGATCGCATTGGCAAACAAAGAGACGCTGGTGGTGGCCGGCGAACTGATCACGGCTTTGGCTGTCGAACACAAAGTGCCGATCCTGCCTGTAGACTCTGAACATTCTGCCATTTTCCAGTGTTTAGCGGGAGAGTGGGAGAACCCAGTGGAAAAGATATTGCTGACGGCTTCCGGCGGCCCTTTCCGTACCAAGACAATGGAGGAACTGGCTGTCGTGACCAAGGCACAGGCGTTGAGGCATCCCAACTGGAGTATGGGGGCGAAAATCACGATCGACTCGGCGTCGATGATGAACAAGGGGTTCGAGATGATAGAGGCGAAGTGGCTGTTCGGGGTTACGCCGGAACAGATACAGGTCGTGGTGCATCCGCAGTCGGTGATCCATTCGATGGTTCAGTTTGAAGATGGTGCGGTGATCGCCCAGTTGGGGATTCCCGACATGAAACTTCCGATCAGCTATGCTTTCTCATATCCCAAGCGGTTGCACAGTAAAGCACCCCGTTTGGACTTCACTCAATATGCGACGCTTACTTTCGAGGAGCCGGATATGGAACGTTTCCGTAACTTGGCGTTTGCGTTCGATGCAGTCAGGAAAGGTGGTAATATGCCTTGTATCTTGAATGCTGCCAACGAAGTAGTGGTCGCTGCTTTCCTGCGTGACGAGATCGGCTTCTTGCAGATGAGTGACGTGATTGAAAAAACAATGGCGAAAGCCACTTTCATCTCTGTCCCTACCTACGAAGATTATGTGGCGACGGATGCGGAGGCGAGAAAAATTGCGGAGCAATTTTTTAATTGATAGTTAGGAGAGAAAATATTATAAAGAAAGATAATAGATAATAATTAAGAACAAGACGATTGAGGATGGACAAGGGACAAGAAGAAGTATGAAGGTATTTAATTGTCAATTGTTCATTGTCAATTGTCAAGAGACAAAGTATGGAGACATTTTTAGTTAAGGCTCTACAGCTCATTTTGAGTTTATCGATATTGGTGTTGGTCCACGAATTCGGACATTTTATCTTTGCCCGTATCTTTAAGGTTCGGGTGGAGAAATTTTACCTTTTCTTTGACCCGTGGTTCTCGATTTTCAAGTTTAAGCCTAAAAACAGTGATACGGAGTATGGTGTCGGTTGGCTTCCTTTGGGAGGTTATTGCAAGATATCCGGTATGATCGATGAGAGTATGGACAAGGAGGCGATGGCACAGCCGCCGAAACCTTATGAGTTCCGTTCTAAGCCTGCCGGACAACGATTGATGATCATGGTTGCCGGTGTGTTGTTTAACTTTTTGTTGGCGCTGTTTATTTATTCGATGGTGTTGTTCACTTGGGGGGATACGTTCCTGCCGTTGAAAAATGTGAAGGCGGGTATGGATTATAGTGAGACTTTCCATAACGTTGGATTCCAGGATGGCGATATCTTGCTGAAAGCGGACGATACGGAGTTGGAGCGTTTCGGAGAGGATTGTTTCCGCCGTGTACTCAATGCACAGACCGTAACGGTTTTGCGTGGTGGTGTTGAAACGGTAATTCCCATCCCTGAAGATATGGCACAGCGCGTTATGCGGGATAAGAAAGGATTTGCCTCCTATCGTTTCCCGATGGTCGTGCGCGAATTGGGTAAGACGGAAAGTGGCGAATCACCTGCCGCAGTTGCCGGTTTGCAACCGGGAGACAGTATCGTTTCTATTAATGGCATCGTAACCCCTTCTTTCTATGAGGTAGGTGAAGTGCTTGCACAAAATAAGGATAAGGATGTATTGGTCGGTTTTTATCGTGCCGGTATCCCGCAGACATTGACGCTGCATACGGATACGGCTGGGAAAATGGGTATTTATTCTGTTTCGCCTTTTGATATGTATCAGACGGTGACTCGTAAATATGGTTTCTTCGAGTCTTTCCCTGCCGGTGTTATGTTAGGTGTGAACACACTGAAAGGGTATGTCAGCGACATGAAATATGTCTTTACGAAAGAAGGAGCTTCCAGCCTGGGAGGGTTCGGTACGATCGGCAGTCTGTTCCCGGCGGAATGGGATTGGCATTCGTTCTGGATGAAAACGGCTTTCCTTTCTATCATCCTCGCCTTTATGAATATTCTGCCGATTCCGGCTTTGGACGGCGGGCATGTGATGTTCCTGCTCTATGAAGTGATTGCACGCCGCAAGCCGAGTGACAAATTCCTCGAATATGCACAAGTTACCGGGATGTTCCTGTTGTTTGCTTTACTGATCTATGCGAACGGAAACGACATTTTCAGGTTCTTCTTCAAGTAGTGAAGTAAATGATATATGAATAAACAGCCGCTTATCATTCTTTTAACAGAGATGGATAAGCGGCTGTTCTTGTAAAGAGACGTCTGTTTAAGCTGAGGCATCATCCAAAACACCGGTGTTTTGAAAAGGAGGGGTAGAGGGAGCTTAGAACAGGCTGCTGATATCTATGTCTGCCACTCCTGCCGTTGCTTCCGGAAGTGTGATAAGGGCAGTTTCTGGAAATTCCTTTTCCAGATATTGAGTGAGGTATTCCAGGGTGTTGGCGGTTATCAGTTCGTCTGTAGGCGGATAAAGATTGTAAACAACCGTTCGGACCGGAATTCCGTATTGTTTGCAGGCGTAGAGACTTAATAATGTATGGTTGATGCTACCTAATTTGCCGGATGTCACCAGGATAACCGGGTATCCTTGTTCTTTTACATAATCGATGGCGAGCGAATGAAAATCGTTCGGAACCATCAATCCGCCCGCACCTTCCAGCAAGACGTACTCATATTTCTCTTGTAGGCGGCGGGTTGCCTCGGTGATGACAGAGAGATCGATTGTCTTCCCGTCTTTCTCCGCAGCCATGTGGGGAGAGCAGGGATAGGTGAAGATGTAAGGACAAGTTAATCCGGCTTTATCCTCTTCAGTGAAAGGAATTCCCTGTATTTTCCGGTGCATTTCGATATCTTCCGAGACTTCTGTGCAACCCGTTTGAATCATTTTCTGGGTGATGACTTTTTTCCCTTTTTCAGCCAATGCGCATGCAATCATGCCGGTGGCGAAAGTTTTACCGATATTGGTATCGATTCCTGTAATAAATAAGACTGTTCCTTTCATATCCTTTTTTATTTTTTGGTTGCTAATATATAAAGCGGGCGGTATGTGAGTGTCACTTGGCCGTCGGTTGTTGCGAATTGTTCCGCATATTGCCGGCAGAATGATTCCTGCCGGCCTTTTGTCCAACAGCCGTTTCCGGTCGCTGTGACGCCCGTTGCTTTGAGGTGTCTCAGTACGTCCAGTGGGGTTTTGAAGGTAAGGACGATCGTATCCTCTTCCTGATGCAGCAGATTGAAATCTGCTGTGGATAGCCATCCTACAAGTGTATCGGAGGTTGGGTACACAAGTCCTTTTCCTGTCAGTTCTTTGATTTCGTACAGGTTGCCGGGGACAAAAGTGCTGAACAGGAGTAATCCTTGCTGCATCAGCAGTCCCGACAGTTTATGGAGAAACGTTTCCGGTTCTTTCATCCACTGGAAAACAGAGGCGGATGCAATCAGGTCAAACTTGCCGGGAAAGGATAGTGTTTCGGCATCCCCGGCTATGAAGCGGGGAGGAGAACCAGGGAAGAGCTGCTCTATCTTTTCCTGGCAGTCCTCGCAAAGATCATTCAGTATCCATTCGTCAATATGGCATTGTTGTTTCAGCACTCCGGTGAATCCGCCCGTGCCACAGCCAATTTCCAGCATCCGTTTGTAACGGATATTCGCCTGATGAGGGAGGAGAGAAGCGAGTTTCCGACTGATACGGTGTTGGGCATCGGCATGGTTGTCGTAGCTGGACAAAGCACGTGTAAAGCGGATATGTATCTGTTTAGCTTCTATTGCTTCCATATTTCGTTCCATTGTTTCCATAAATAAAAAGGATAGTGCGGAGCTTCTATCTCGGTTATAGGACAACGGCCTTGCCAGAAGGCACGCAGATTCTCGGTAGGAAAGATCCGGTCTTTGGAGGAGATGAGAGCCTGTGTCCATCCGTTAAACAAGGCGGAAGCTGGTGATGCTTTCTTTATTTCGGCGTACAGGTACTCCAATTCTTCCCGGATGTCGGCGAGCGGACGAGGCGGTATCTGCTCGTAGGCTTGCAGAATATCCCGTTTGCCGCACATGCGCCGGTTGAAGCGTCGCATGCCTTCTTCGGTTACGTTATCCAATGTTCCCCGGAAGATCGTTTCCGGGATACCCCACCGGTCATGAACGGGGCAGGGAGTCCCGTTGACGGCAATGGCTTCGGTGAAAGATACAGGCTTTTTACCAAACATGACCGAAGCGGCCCATACACCTAATGACCAAGCTACCAGTCGGATTTTCCGGTATCCGGAAAGGGCTTCTCCTTCAAAATCCATTCCCCGGTAGTCATAGCAAATCCAAAGATCCGTATCCGGTTCCGTTTCCAGCTGCCGGAATACTTCAGGAGAAGCTGCCCAGCCTGAAAAGATGAGAAGAAGTTGGCTGTTGCCTGTTTTTGTTTGTTTATATATGTTCATGCTTTTGATTTATGAATTTTGATTTATGAATGGTGAATTATATTTGTGTGTTTTGATATAAATCATAATTCATTAATCATAAATCGGATCTCCTCTTCAGTTATGTCGGCTGTTAATGAGAAGCGTATCCGCGCTGTCCCTTTGGGGACTGTGGGAGGGCGGACGGGGAGGCAGTAAAAGCCTTTCCGTTGCAGGTAGAGGCTTGTCTGGATACAGTCTTCGTTTTCTCCAATAATGAAGGGAATGATGTGGCTTGCCGATATTTCTCCCCCTTTCCCTTTCAAGGCCTCTGAAAGCAAGTGGCTGGTAACGGCCAGACGATGCCGTTCGTCGGTAAAGCTGGGAAGTCTCTCAAACAGAAACTTTGTCCAGGCGATTTGAGCAGGTGGGAGTGCCGTGCTGAATATCAGAGGGCGCATCGTATTGATCAGATATTCCCTAACCGTCTGGCTGCACAACAGATAGGCTCCCATTGATCCCAAAGCCTTTCCGAAGGTACCGACCAAGAGATCTATATCGCGGATGCAATCCTGCTCTTCGGCGACCCCCAAGCCGTTTTCCCCTCTTACACCGATAGCATGCGCCTCGTCTACATAAAGCCATACATTCGGATATCTTTTCTTTAAGGATACCAGCCGGCCGAGATCGGCGATATCTCCATCCATGCTGAAAATACTTTCCGTGACGATAATAATTTGCTCGTATGCATGTACGTATTTAGCCAATAGCTGTTCCAAATGCTCATAATCGTTGTGACGGTAACGTTGGTAAGGTGCGCCGCTCAGCAGAATCCCGTCGATGATACTCGCATGTACCAGTTTGTCCGCCAGGATCAACGACTGTTTATCCGTCAAGGCGGGAAGTATTCCGGTATTGGCATGGTAACCGCTGTTGAACAGCAGGGCGGCTTCGCGTCCGAAGCGGTTGGCCATCAGTTCTTCCAGCTCGGTATAGACCATGAAATTCCCAGTCAGTAACCGGGATGAAGAAGAAGAGAACGGCAGGCCGCTTTCCTGCAACTGTTCGATAAACTCGTCCCGCAGATCCTGCCGGGACGAGAGTCCGAGGTAGTCGTTGGAAGATAGGTTGAGCATTGTCTGCCCCTCTTTTTCGATCCATTTGCCACGATGGACGATATCAGGAAGACTGCGCAGATTACCGGAAGCCCTTAGTTTCTCCAATATGTCGTTATAATCTTTCATTTTATTTTGAATCTAATACGGTTAACAGCCCTTTTGTTAATTTAGACAATTCCTCTTTTTGAATGATAAAGGGTGGCATCAGGTAAACCAACTTACCGAACGGGCGGACCCAGATGCCCTTTTCGATAAAACGTTTTTGTAAGACGGCCATATTTACCGGTTCTTTCATCTCGATCACACCGATGGCTCCCAACACACGTACCTCTTGTACGTCGGGGAAAGATGAGGCAGGAGCCAGTTCTTCCCGAAGCTGTGACTCTATGGCCTTCACCTTTTCCTGCCATCCGCTTTCCAACAGGAGCGAGACCGATGCCGATGCGATTGCACAGGCCAACGGGTTTCCCATGAAAGTGGGCCCGTGCATGAAACACCCTGCCTCACCACTGCAAATCATATCGGCTACGGGTGTACTGGTGACGGTTGCCGACAGTGTCATGTAACCTCCCGTCAATGCCTTGCCGATGCACATGATGTCCGGTTCCACCCCGGCCCATTCCCAGGCGAAAAGCCGCCCGGTCCGTCCGAATCCCGTTGCGATTTCATCAAAGATCAGCAATACTTGATACCGGTCACACAGTTCACGTGCCGCTATCAGAAATGCGGGTGAATAAAAATACATACCGCCTGCCCCTTGAACGACAGGCTCGAGGATTAAGGCTGCGATCTCTCCTGCATGTTTCTCAAACAAGTCTTTTAAAGGTTCAATCGCCTTTTCGTCCCATTTTTCCTCGAATCTGACGGAAGGCTGGGGTATAAAGTATTGTACAGGCAGGCTTCCGGAAAAGATCCCATGCATGCCGGTAACCGGATCGCAGACAGACATTGCGTGCCAGGTATCTCCATGATAGCCGCTTCGGATGGTCGCGAAAGCATATTTTTTTTGTTTCCCTTGTGACTGCCAATATTGGATGGCCATCTTCATGGCGACTTCTACTGCAACGGAACCGCTGTCGGCAAAGAATATCTTTTGCATAGAAGGCGGCAGCAACGGGAACAACTTGGCTGCCAGTTCTACAGCCGGTTCGTGGGTAAAGCCTCCGAACATGATGTGGCTCATCTTGTTCAGCTGTGCCTTGGCCGCAGCATTCAACACCGGATGATTATAACCATGCACGGCCGCCCACCATGATGACATGCCGTCGATCAGCTTTCGGCCGTCTTTCAGGGTGATCGTAACCCCTTCTGCTCGTTCGACCGGATAGACCGGAAGCGGATCGATTGTCGATGTATACGGATGCCAGATGTGTTCCCGGTCAAAGTGTAGTAATTCTTCTGTCGTCATCTTTCCCAATCTGTATTTTCGGTTAATGAATATCCTTCGGAGGTGAAAAGAGCTTTGTCTTCCGTTACCCGGCTTCCGATCGTTGTCAGCAGGTCGCCGATGATCGCCGAATTGATACCTATATAAAGAGCCTTGCGCTGTATCTTTTCACTTAGTTGGGCCCGTCCGCCCGAGAAACGCAGGTAAGCATTCGGGTTGATGAAACGAAACAGGGCGATCGTGGTCAGGAACTCTTCGTCCGTCAGCGGTTGTGCCTTTTCCAACGGTGTGCCGGGTATTGGTTGCAGGAGGTTCAGCGGGATAGAGAGAATCCTTTCCTTTTGAAGCAATAAAGCCATCTCGATACGTTGCTCTACCGTTTCACCCATCCCGATTATCCCACCTGAACAGATACGGAAACCTATTTCCCGTGCCGTCCGGATCGTTTCTAGTTTCTGTTCCGGCGTGTGGGTCGTACAAAGGGTGCGGAAGTAGGAGGGGGCTGTTTCTATATTGCAATGGTAATTTTCCGTTCCGCTGTCGTAAAGGGCTTGCAGTTGCTCACGGTTTAGGAGTCCCATCGAGGCGCAACATTTGATATCGCAGGTTCGCTTGATACGGCGTACGGTCTCTGTAATCTTTACCATATCTTTGTCCGAAACCTTCTTACCGCTGGTGACAAGTGCAAAACGGCTGATTCCTTGCTTATGGTTATGTGTCGCATGGCGGATACATTCTTCTGCCGGCAACAGCGGGTAAAGCGTCACGTTTGTTTTATAATGTCCGGACTGTGCACACCATTTACAGTCTTCGCTGCAATTCCCGCTTTTGGCATTGATGATGGAACAAGTGTCGAACTTGTTTCCCATGAAGTGGCGGGTGATCTGATGAGCTGCTTCGTAGAGGGCTTCCTTATCCGGAACGGCAGCCAGTTCTTTTGCTTGTTCTTCGTTGATCATGCCACCGGAAAGAACATGTTGTTTGAGTGTTTCAATCATGTATTTGGGTATTTGTATAAACGAAAATCGCGGAAGGCCTTCAGTTTATAACTGAGACCTTCCGCGATTTCGGAAATGTTATCTTTTATTATGTGTGCATACGATGCCGCAGGTCGGTTTGCGATCTGGACAGGACATAAGGCTTGCAGGAGCAGGGACAGGGTGATGTCTTTTGAACAGTCTGGATGAGATGTATTCTCCTTTTCTTCAGTCTCCCCATTGTTTACCTTGTCGAAAGTGAGCACGGACGTATGTACGGAACCATTTTTTGCCTGGAACCGTTCAGATACGTTTGCCGACAACTGCCCGATCGTAACGGCATGTTGTATACTAATGAAAGCAGCATACCTCTTCCGGCTCCATCTTCTGAAGCGGAGAGCAACAGGTTTGTATGTATACTGCTTCCTCATGGTCTTATGCTACCTTTTCTAATTTTTTCATGACAGAGAAAATGAAAACGGCAGAAACGAGACATACGCCGACCAATACACCCCATACGATCCACAGAGGCATATCTCCCCAAATCCACGCTGCTACGGCTGTCAAATAGTTTCCGATAGCTGTTGCAACGAACCAACCTCCCATCATCATACCTTTGTATTTGGGAGGAGCCACCTTCGAAACAAAGGAAATACCCATAGGCGAAAGTAATAACTCACCGAATGTAAGAACCAAATAAGTGGAAATTAACCAATTGGGTGAAACGAAAGAGGCAGTACCGGCCTGGATTGCTTCGGATTGTGCTTCGGGAGTCAATAGGCCGAATGATGAAAACATCATTAAGATGAATCCGCATGCTGCCACCAGCATGCCGAGACCGATTTTACGCGGTGCCGACGGTTCTTTGCCTTTTCTGGATAATGCCCCGAAAATAGCCATGGAAACAGGAGTTAAAGCAACCACAAAGAATGGGTTGAATTGCTGGAAAATAGGAGCATCTACGGGAACCGAACCATTGAGTGAACTATAGCGGTATCCTAAGAATGCAAGTGCAAGTAGAATGACGATACCGGATATTGCTTTGCCTTTTCCTGTAGAAGACTGGAATAAGGAAAATAGACCATAGACGATAAAGATTATGGCAACCAGATTCCATACATCGAACATCATGCTTTCCAAGCCAGTTGAACTTTTGGCCGTAAACTCATCGGCAAAATAAGTCAGGGTAAGTCCGTTTTGGTGGAATGCCATCCAGAAAAAGATGACAACTGCAAACACTAAACACAGAGCTATGATACGGTCTTTTGTTTCTCTCGGAGAGAGTTCTTCCACTTTGGCCGTTTCCTTTCCTGCGCTTGTTTGTTTGATATTTCCTTCCACATGCTTGAATGTGCGGCGAGAGGAATAATAGATAGCCATGGATATGATCAGAGAAACGCAGGCCACTCCGAAAGCAAAATGATAAGAGTCGTTTACACTAACCCCTAAATTTTGTTGGGCGTATTCCATGATCTTTACGGCTGCTGTAGGAGCAAACAATGCACCGATATTGATCGCCATATAGAAGATACTGAAAGCGGAATCGCGTTTGGATGCATATTCGGGAGAGTCGTATAAGTTACCGACCATTACTTGCAAGTTCCCTTTGAATAGTCCGGTTCCCGTACTGATTACCAACAAGGCGGAAAACATACAGGCCAAAGCCAATGTCCCACTGCCTAATGGCAATGCGAGCAGAACATATCCGGCAAACATGGCGATGATACCGATTGTCACCATCTTGCCATACCCGAATTTATCAGCTAAGATACCGCCGATGAATGGTAAAAAATAGACTAAAGCAAGGAATGTGGAGTAGATCGTACCTGCCATACCTGGCGATAGACCAAAGTTTGCTTTTAAGAAAAGTACAAAAATTGCGAGCATGGTGTAATAACCAAAACGCTCGCCGGTGTTCGCTAAGGCTAACGCATATAAACCTTTAGGCTGTCCTTCAAACATAGAATTAATTTGTTAGATGATTATTGAATGATTTGTTTTATTGCACCTGTTTCCGGATAGAAATAAACTTTTACCGGAGCTTTTTTATCTTCAAACATGATGGGGGCAAGTCCTTCCCGTGTACCGAACTGGGTAATTTGTGCTTCGCCTTTATAAAGTGTTTTTTTGTTCATGCTGATTTCGATGCTGGCTTTACCTGGTACATTATATATAATGCCCTTCAGTGATTTTTCTTTCTTTTCAGCCTCTTTCGGGTCTAAAACAGGAGCGCGGTCGATGGCTTTTAAGTTCATATACACAGGTGCTCCGCCCAAATCGTCGGCATCTACGATTCCCAATTGGGGGGAGAAGCGGAATAATACTTCTTTATCGAGATTGTCGAAAGGTACAATAGTCACTTCGTAGTCACTGACTTCCTTTGCCTGGATACCTGTGAACAAGTTGGTTAGCGCTTTTTCCTGCTCTTCCAGTTGTTGGATGACCAGCTTCATCGCTTCGCCATCGGGTGGCAGGTTATCGGCATCACCCGTAAGAATGTTCATGCGGCTCTCGCGGATACGGTAGATTTGTTTGGCTGCCACTTCTGCCTGCTTGGCTGTAGATCCTGCCATAAGCAACTCTTCTGACAAAACAGAGGCATCGGTTACTTTTGTCGGAGCCTGATTTTTCTTTCTTGCCGCTTCCAGTGCTGATTCATCGGGGGTATATTCGGCATTGATGGAACAAAGCAGTCCGTCTTCTGTCAAATAAGCATATGGGGCAACTGTTCCCGCTTTAAATTCAACGATGAATGTATTGTCTGCATCGGGTACACCTTTGTTGACCAAGCTGATCTTTCCTAATTCGTAATAGACCTTATCTTCTGTGATAGCGTCTTTTACTCCTAAATATTTTTCTGCGTATTTATAATAGGGACCTGCTTTGCAAGTTACTTTCGTAACTTCTGCATCTACAACCAGAGATGTTTTAGGAAGTGAATAAGTTATACCGAAATTATTTGCCTTGACGGCATTTTTCTTTACAACTTTAGTCTGAGCCATAATGGGTAAACTAAGGAGCAGACTGGCTATAATGATTAAATTCTTCATATTCTAATCTAAGTTTAATCTCTACTAAATGATTGTACAAAACTATGAAATATTTTGTTAGTAACCAACCGGAAAAGCCTCTTTTCCTCATTTATAGATCAGAGAAGAGATAAAGAACGGTCCCAAAGGCGGCGGAAAAGGAGATCGAGATATTAGGCTTGGTTAAATCACCGCCCGGGACTGTTCTTGTATATTAATTAAAATAAGATTTGTTTTAGTGATCGACAAAGGTAAATTTCTCTTCATTATTAAGCACGTATTTTTGTTGACAAAAATGTGACAAGTTGTACTTCCTTAGAGATCAGATATGAATTTGTCGAACTTTTCTGTGTTTTGAGGCTCTCCTGTGAACTTTTTATATAATCTTCTGCGACATTGAGACACCCCTGAACTTGTGATATGCATAATGAAGGCTATCTTTTTTATGGGTAATTGCATCTTTACTAAATAACAAATATGTATTTCTTCTATGGAGATTTGTGGGTAAAGTTTTATAAGTCGATTGGTGAAATCTGGATATGTTGCATCAATCAATTGATGTAGTTCTTCCCATTCATTTGGACCAAGTTGTATGTCATTCTCCCTATGAATCCTAATATATAAAGATGAGTTATGAAAATCTTTATCCAACAAAAGAAATGTTCCCTGTTTTTCGAAAATTTGCCTGTTTTCCATTTCAAGCATTAATTTTCTCGCTTCATATAGTTGTTTTTCGACTTCACCCATTTCTTCTTGTTTAGATCGGAGCATTTCTGTTAATTGAGAAATTTGTTTTTCATTGTCTTCTATGTATTGTTGACTGCGTTTGTATTGCTCTTCTTTTAAATGGGCAAATCTCTTTTTTCTATTTTGTTCTTTTTTGAAAAATATGAAACTTAAAATGAAGATGATACTGAAAACGATAATCACTTGATATATCAAAATCATTCTTTGGGTTGCTTCTTTTTCGTATTTACTTTTTTCATTAACAATCCTTTGGTAGTTAAACATACTTTGTGTTAGACGCGTATTTTCAAAATGTAAACTATCTACTATGGAATTGCGTGTTTGTTCATATAGATTGGAATATTTGATGAGATCGTTGATGTTTTTTTCTTTCTGAGCTATTTGAGCCAAGTGGTACAAACTACCAGCACGTGTATGAATATTGGAACTCTTTACACAATGATTAAGATAAAATTTAGCAGAATCTAACTGGTTGGTGGCAATGTGCAGTTCTCCTTTTGACAAATATAAGGAATAGAGTGTTTTTTCATTACCGATTAAAGGCTTTGCCTTTTCTATGCATTGATATGCTTTTTTATAGTCTTTGAGACTGAGATATAGATTCCCTAAATCGGTAAGGATAGAGGCTCTGTTTTTTATTGCGGAGTATGAAATTGCACGTTTATAATATATTATTGAACTATCTGGCTTTTGTGTCAAGGAATATATACGTGCAATGTTTCTTAGGGCAAAAGCAGTTTTTACCGAATCGGGCTCTAACTCCAAATATGACAGGGCCTTTTTATACATGGGTAACGCCATGTCGTTGATATCCTGGCGAGCATATAAAGTACCTAAGTTGTTATAAATGTTAATCAGGAGAGTATAATCTTTTGAATCTTCGCCTATCTCCAAAGCCTTTAAGTAATATTCTTGTGCCTGTAGAGCATCTTGTAAATCGGAATTTACACGCCCTAAGTAGTTTAAGGCGCTGTCCGGTTGTTTTTCGATGGTTTTCTCCGCTTCAAGTAGTATTGGAGCCTTTGGGGTATTATTGCAAGCACCCATGGTCAGGAACAAAACGAGGGCAACAAGCGATGTAATATGTAGTAAAAACTTATTCATTTCTCTTCCCTTTAGTTATGGATTCGAATATACTTGTTTTCGGGAAAAAAATGATTTATTTCCAATAAAATGTTTTAATCATTTTATTTATTTACTTCGATTTATAAGAAAAAAGCCTATTTTTTTTGCTGGTACAGTAGTTGATTCGTGAACCCCATCCCTGCAAATCACTCGATTATTTTATGCAAAAAACGGCTATAAAATAGGTAAAACCGGGTAGTTTTTATTGTCAGATAAGGGACTTTAGTTGCCGGACATCCCCATGTTGCCATCCTTAACACCCGGATGTACCGGCTCTCTACACCCGGATGTTAAGGATGGCAACATGGGGGTGTTTACAGAATTATGTGCTTGTCTTTGCTAAAAAAAGAGATAGCTTTTGTGGAATGAAGAACCGTATTTTGCCAATTTAATACCTATTATATTCGTTTTTACATTTGTTTATTCGATTATTTTATATGCTTTTTCAAAAG
>OBXF01000107.1_pt1 | contig 110039 bp, 99 predicted proteins | sample 1495371 | NCBI WGS metagenome assembly OBXF01 (sample SAMEA2580143, study PRJEB22360) | human gut metagenome | biome: human gut; feature: human-associated habitat; material: faeces | place: Denmark | collected 2008/2010 | reverse complement strand
TTTTTTCAAACCTCGTTTTACAGGAAGTTGTGGAATCAAGTGATGGCGAAGGCGGGATGATCCTTGGTACATTTGTCGACTGGCGCCCTGTTAAACAATTGTTCTTGGCTTTCTCCTTCTTTCTCGTTTTTGCCGTTACCTTGATTTGCTATTTTATCTATCGTTATGTTTCAAGGAAAAAAATTGCAAGGATCGCCGAAGGAATTCAGCTCTTTTTCTCTCAATCGGAAGCAAGTTCCACGGGCAGCCTAGCGATCGATCATGAATTATTAAAAATAAAAGATACGATGAACCGCAATGAGGCTCTTTTAAAAGAAGAAACACAGCGCACCAAGGACTTGATCACCTATTTGGCGCATGACTTGAAGACTCCCTTAGCTTCAGTGATCGGCTATCTCAATCTATTGTTGGATACGAAAAACTTGACCAATGAACAAATGACGCAATCCTTGACGATTGCTTTAGAAAAGTCTGAGCGTTTGGAAACGCTGATGAATGAATTTTTCGACATCACCCGTTTTAATCTGCAAGACATCCAATTGTATCAACGGGAACTTGATTTCGTCTTCTTACTGAAGCAAATCCAAGAAGAATTCTATCCGCTGCTGAAAGAAAAAGAACAAACCATCTGCTACTCTGGACCAGAGAGCTTGAAATTAAAAGCCGATAGTGAACAGTTGGCGCGAGTGTTAAACAATCTGTTAAAAAATGCCATTGCCTATGCGCCTGATCAAACCACGATCACAATGCAACTAACCGTAGACGAACAAGCAGCAACTTTTATCCTAGCGAATCAAAGTGAGCCGATCGAACAAGAACAATTGGAGGCATTATTTGAAAAATTTTATCGTCTGGATCAAGCTCGTTCAACCAAGACAGGTGGAGCAGGTCTCGGATTGGCGATCGCCAAAGAAATTATTTTGGCGCATCAGGGAACGATCCGAGCTGCTAGCAAGAACAATGAGATTCAAATGATCGTCACATTGCCTTTAGCGACAAATCAACACGAAAAAACGAGAAAGTCAGTTAACTGAAAAGGAAGGTCAATACGAGTGGAAAAGATACTTTTAGTTGAAGATGAAAAAGAAATTTCAGATTTGATTGCCTTTTATTTACGAAACGAAAATTTTTCTGTCATCACTTGTGCAGATGGGAATGAAGCTCAGGTACAGATCGAGCAAAACAGCTTTTCTTTGGCGATTCTTGATGTCATGCTGCCAGATATCACAGGCTTTGACCTGTGTAAAATCATCCGCAAGAAGCATCATTACCCAATTATTATGTTGACAGCTAAATCTGAGGAAATCGATAAGATCACTGGTTTGACAATTGGTGCCGATGATTACATCACCAAGCCCTTTCGTCCGTTGGAAGTGATCGCTCGGGTGAAAGCTCAGATACGCCGCTCGACTCAATACAACGGCTCAGATCAAAACAAATTGATCGTGAGGGAGTTGGAATTAGATGTCAATAAGCGAAAATGTTTCTTGCAAGAAGAAGAACTTTCCCTGACGCCCATCGAATTTTCCATTTTAAAATTATTGATGGAGCGAAAAGGCCAAGTGGTAAGCTCTGAGGAAATGTTTCAAGAGGTTTGGGGCGAAAAATATTACACGTCTTCCAATAATACCATCATGGTCCACGTTCGAAACCTTCGGGAAAAAATGCACGATACCCACAAGAAGTCCTCTTATATCAAAACCGTTTGGGGGATCGGCTATAAAATTTAACACCAAAAACCGTCCTTTCATTGTACGAAAAGGACGGTTTTCTTGGGACTGAACACAAGTAAATCGAGAAACATAGAAAAAAGCCAGAACTGATTCTTTCAGTTCTAGCTTTTTTTATTTAGAAACGTGCAACTGCAAGCTTCTTTTATTTCGTAATCAAAGCATCTAAACTAGCCACTGCCAGACTCATCTTCGCGATTTTATCCAACAAGGCAAAACGGTTGCGGCGAATCTGTTCATCTTCCACCATGACCATTGTTTGATCAAAATAAGCTTCGATCAATGGGCGCAGTGCCACTAAGCTTTGGTAGTTTTCTTCCATCGTTTGATGTGGGAACTTGTCCTCTACTGTTAAGACCGCTTCATACAAGGCAGTTTCAGAGTCGTTTTCAAACAAGGCAGGATCAATTGCTGCTTGATCCAATTCGGCTTTTTTCGCTAAATTGATCACCCGTGTCAAAGCTTCCATCGATGGTTTGAAGTCGTTGTCTTGCAGATGTTCTCTTAACATTTGAGCCGTTTCAAACAACGTACTGATGTCTGCTTGACGTGCGCCTAAGACAGCTTCGATGACATCATGGCGCGTATTTTTGCTGAGTAAGAATTGACGCAGACGACCTTTCACAAAATCGGTCACTTGTTCTTGACCAGCGGCAAGTTGAATCCCAAAAACTTCTGGTTGAGCATTAATGGCTTCCCGAATTTCTTCTTGCAACTGAGCAAATGGGAAGTACCAGCGCTTTTCAGCTAAGATGCGGATAATCCCGTAGGTTTGACGACGTAAAGCATAAGGATCGTTTGAACCGCTTGGAACCATATCAACAGCGAAGAAAGCAAGTAAGCTGTCTAATTTATCCGCAATCGCTAAAACAGCCCCGATTTTTGATTGTGGCAGCTCGCCTTCTGCTGAGATCGGCATGTAGTGTTCACGAATCGCTTGGGCAACTGCTGGTTTCTCTCCTTGGATCAGGGCATATTTTTCCCCCATGATCCCTTGCAACTCAGGGAATTCCCCTACCATATTGGTCACTAAATCAAATTTATAGATTTGAGCTGCCCTTTGAAGGTCGGTCAGTTCTTCTTGTGTTAAACCAACGGTCTTCCCGATGATTTGCGCTGCTAGTCCGACACGTTGCATTTTTTCATATAAGCTGCCGATTTTTTCGTGGAAGGTGACTTGCTTAAGTTTTTCTACGCAATGGTCAATGGTCAGCTTTTTGTCTTCATTGTAGAAAAACTCAGCATCTTCAAGACGGGGCAGTCAGGACTTTTGGTTTCCTTTGATGACATTATCGATCTTCACAGCATCCCCGTTGCGGGCAGAGATGAAGTGCGGCAGCAATTCTCCGTCAAGGGTGCGGACATCGAAGTAACGTTGATGTTCTTTCATAGAAGTAACTAATACTTCTTCAGGGACAGAAAGGTATTTTTCTTCAAAGTCCCCTACAAAGGCTGTTGGGTATTCAACTAGATTTGTCACTTCTTCTAGTAAGTCTTCATCTAAATCGATCCGCCAGTTGTTTTCTTGAGCGATCGCATTGATTTGTGCGGTGATCATTTGTTGACGTTCGCTTGGATCAGCGATGACAAATTGATGCTTCATTTTTTCCAAATAGTCGTCCGCATGATCAAATGTGACTGCCTCACCTAAGAAACGATGACCTTTTGACTCGCGACCGGTAACAATATCAAGGATTTGGAAAGGAATGACTTGCTCACCAAAGAGTGCTACGATCCAATGAATTGGTCGGATATATTCAAAATCGTAGTCTGCCCAGTGCATCGTTACTGGGAACGTCAAACTCGTGATTACTTCCTGTAATCCTTTCAATACTTCAACGGTTGGTTGACCTTGAGTATGTTTCGTTACATAGACATACTCAACACCTTTTAATTCACGGAAGGTGATGTCATCGGTTGTCAATCCTTGTCCACGAACAAATCCTTGAGCTGCTTTCGACCAATTGCCTGCATCATCTAATGCGATTTTTTTCGCTGGTCCTTTGACCTCTTCTTGCGTATCCGCTTGTTTTTCAGGAATACCGGTGACATAGACAGCCAAGCGGCGAGGTGTGGAATAGGCTTCGATCGTTGTATAAGGCAACGCATGAGCATCTAAGAAAGCTGCCGTTTTTTCTTGTAATTGTTTCATACTTGGGGTTACAACATGCGCAGGTAATTCCTCTAAGCCGATTTCTAATAATAGGTTTTGTGCCATCTTATTTTCCCTCCTCAATCAGTTTTTGCGCCACTTCTGGATCAAGCAATGGATAACCGAGGTTTTCCCGTTCTGCTACAAATAGTTTTGCTACTTGACGTGCCATGTTACGGATACGTGCGAGGTACCCAGCACGTTCAGTGACGGAGACTGCACCACGTGCATCCAACAAATTGAAGGTATGGCTGCATTTTAAGATATAGTCGTAAGCTGGATGAACTAAGCGTTCATCGATACAGCGTTTTGCTTCTTTTTCAAAACGATCGAAGTTCCCTAAAAGCAAGTCTTGGTCACTGACTTCAAAGGAATATTTTGAATGTTCATACTCAGGTTGGCGGAAAATCTCACCATATTTGACACCTGCAGACCATTCAAGATCGTAGACACTTTCAACTTCTTGAATATAAGATGCTAGACGTTCTAAGCCGTAAGTGATCTCTGATGTCACTGGCTTACATGCTAAGCCGCCGACTTGTTGGAAGTAGGTAAACTGAGTGATCTCCATCCCGTCTAACCAAACTTCCCAACCAAGACCTGCACAACCCATTGAAGGATTTTCCCAGTTATCTTCGACAAAACGAATATCATGTTCTAATGGATCGATCCCTAAAAGACGCAGGCTTTCTAAATAAAGCTCTTGGATATTTTCAGGAGAAGGCTTCATCACGACTTGGAACTGGTGGTGCTGATACAAACGATTTGGGTTTTCCCCGTAGCGGCCATCAGCTGGACGGCGAGAAGGTTCTACGTAAGCGGCGTTCCATGGTTCTGGACCGATTGCACGTAAAAATGTGTATGGGCTCATGGTCCCAGCCCCTTTTTCTGTATCATAGGCCTGCATCAGCATACAGCCGTTTTCGGACCAGAATTTTTGCAGGGTCAAAATCATCTCTTGCACAGTTAGTTTACTCATCTTTTTCTTCCTTTCTTATAACGCATTGACGACAGGATAAAATTCGACAACTGATCCAGGGATCAATTTCACTTCGACCACGACATCTGCTTCTAAAACATCCGATAAGTCGTAAAGCATTTGGTCTGGACTCGTTGTAAATTCATGTAAAAGCTGTTCATCCTTTAAAAGGCGAACTTGCAATGGAATACTTGCTAATACTTTGAGCTTTTTTTCGGTAAACGCACTTGCTGGAATCGTCATATCAAATAACATAAAAACCCTCCTTTGTTTTTGGCTATTCTTGGAGTGAAACATAAAAAAGTCCCTATATCTATACAAAGTGTATAGATATAGGGACGATAAATTCGCGGTTCCACCCTACTTCCGACAAGTCGGCAGCTTCATTGATCATGCTCACGGACGCCTGCGAAATAAGGTTCCAACTTGGCTTTCACTCTCCCAAGTTCGCTTCATGGAATGGTCTTCTTTCTTTCTTCCGATCATAGCACGGATTCGATTACCCTTATGATAGTAGTTGAAGCTAGGGTTTGTCAATGATTAATTTGAACTTTTATGCTTCTGGACCTAAATCCGCCTGATCATGAAAGACGATCTCATCAGCGATTTTTCCATCACTTTCAAAAACGATGATCTCGTTCATTCCAGTTTTTAAAAACGGTGCTGGGACGTACAAGCGCTGCTGCGGTCCTTTTTCCCAGAAACGGCCGATCGTATGACCATTGACTTGGACAAACCCTTTACCCCAGCCTGGCAATTCGATAAAGGTATCTGCACATTCATCAAAAACACATTCAAAGCGTGAGAAACTTGGTTGTCCTTTTTGCCATTTTCCTTGGAAATCAATGGCATGCAAATTATCCATCGGTAAGGGATAGATTTCCCAGTTGCTTTGGAAGGCGCCATTGATGATCACACCGTCTTTGATGCCTTTGTGCTGATGGTTCATTTTTACAGAATAATTGACCCGCCCCATATTCTCCACCAAGATCCCCAACTCGTTTTCTGATTCTAATAAATCGAAACTGTAGGTTTGACCGATTTCTTGATCGTAATCGATGCGCAAAAGTTCCTGGTTAATAAACGTATGGGCACGATCCATCGTATTGATCAGACGGTAGTCGGCAATCTTCCGAGCAGGCCCAATCAGTGAGCGATAATAGATATAGCCTGTCGCTTGATTGCAGGCTTCCATCGATAACGGGTAATTACTTATGATCGGTTGACTGATTGTGTCGATCGTCGAAAACAAGGAGACTCGTTCTTTCACTGAGAATGTTCCATAAGCTTTTCGCTCAATTTTCATACTCAAGGGAAACTCAGGAATTTCCGCATAGTCAGCGATCACCTTTTTGAAGGCTTGGTATTTGGCAGTAGGTTCTCCCCATTCTGTCAACAAGGCATCGTAATCATAGCTAGTGACATCCGGCGCTAAGCGTTCATAATAGTTTGACCCGTTCATAAAGCCAAAGTTGGTCCCGCCATGAAACATATAGATATTGACAGAACCTAATGCTAAACAATCCTGCAATTCCTTTACTGCATCTTGTGTTGAGGTCGTATGGTGCTGGTCGTCACCCCAGGCATCAAACCAGCCGATCCAAAATTCCATGACCATCAGTGGCCGTTTTTCTCCGTGAAATCTTCGAAGTTTTTCAAAGTTTTCCTTGATGTTGGAGCCGCAGTTGATCGTAGGCAATGCCAAGTCTTTGATACTGCCGTTTTCTAGCATATCGTGCCAAGGTCCGTCAGAGGTCACTAACGGCGTTTCTACACCATGCTGCCGCATCGCAGCCACCATTTTCCGCAAATACTCTTTATCATTGGCGTAGCTGCCGTATTCATTTTCTACTTGCATCATTATAATCGGACCACCTTGGGTGATCTGCAGATCCCGCACTTGTGGAAACAAATGGGCGAAATAACGAGTGATTTTTTCCATAAATGGGGGATAATCAAACCGAAGCTTCATCATAGGGTCTTGCAATAGCCAATAAGGCAGTCCCCCAAATTCCCACTCCGCACAAATATAAGGTGCTGGTCGCAAAATGACATAAAGCCCTACTTCTTGTGCCGTTTGGATAAATCGCCGCAAATCAAGGATCCCATCAAATTGATAGACACCTTCCTGTGCTTCATGAAGATTCCAAGGAACATAGGTTTCGACGGTATTACAGCCCATCAAGCGTAGTTTCTCTAAGCGATCTTGCCAATATTCAGGAACGACACGAAAATAATGGATCGCTCCAGAGATCACTTTAAAAGGCTTGTTGTCTAAATAAAAGTCATCTTCAATAGCAAAAGTTCGCATCAGTTACGCCCCTCTTTGACGATATAGGTGGTGTATTGCGTCAGCATCATTTCTGAAGAAAGAACCTTACCCGTCAGAAGATCCGTTTTTCCAACAAACATTTCTGGCAGCGGTTGTGCTTCTTCGTGGAAATTGATGATGACGAAAAATTTCGCCTCTTCATTTTCACGACAGGCAATTTCTAGTTTTGTTGCCTCCTCGATCACTGGGGTAATATCGGACTCTTCGACGATCGTTTTGAAAAGCTGATCTTGCAGCTGATCTTCCAACTGTCCACCAAAGTAATAGACGGTTCCATCGCCAAATGTATTTTTGGTCACTGCCGGCATTCCTGCATAGAAATTGCTCGTGTAATGCGCTAGCGCTTCGGCGTTTTCTAAATGGATCAAATCGCTGACTAAATTACTTGTTCCTGTAAGTTCTTCATTGACTAACGAAACCCCGTTTGATTGTTCTGGCGCTAATGCATCGATTTCTTCCACCCAGATGCCAGCTAACTCCCGCAAGGGGCCAGGGTAACCGCCTAAGTGAACATTGTCTGATTGATCAACGATGCCGCTCATATACGTTGTAAGTAAAGCACCGCCTTGCATAACGAAATCAGTTAGCCGCTCTTGCATCCCTTCTTTGATCATGTACAGAACCGGAGCTGCGACTAGCTTGTATTTTGATAAGTCAGCATCGACGGGAACCAAATCGACCGCAATATTTTGTTCGTAAAAATAGCGATAGTAGCGATGGATCTGTTCCACATATTTCAGGTCAACGGTTGGACCACTCGTATATTCTAAAGCCCAATAATTGTCCCAATCGAAAATCACAGCAACCTGTGCTTGGGTTTGCGTGCCAATGATGTCTGAAAGCTGCGCTAATTCAGCCCCAAGAGCTGCTGTTTCTCGGAAAACCCGCGTGTCTTCATGACCGACATGTTCGATGACCGCACCATGGAATTTCTCACAAGCACCAATGGAACGTCGCAATTGGAAGTATTGGATCGTATCTGCCCCATGAGCAATCGTTTGATAGCTTTGCGCCCGCATCTGTCCTGGTTTTTTTAATGAATTATAAGGCTGCCAGTTTTGTTGGGAAGGTGTTTGTTCCATCAGCATAAAGGGTTGCTGTTTTAACCCGCGCATCAAATCATGGGTCATGGCTACTAAGCTCCATGGCGTATTGTACGATGGATAATTATCCCACGAAACAAGGTCCATTTCCTTTGCCCACTTGAAATAATCCAGTCCTTTAAAGGTTCCCATCAAATTCGTTGTAATCGGTGTTGTGGGATCGATTTTCCGAATAGCGTCCCGCTCCATCATGTAGTTTTTTAAAAGACTATCCGAGTTGAACCGCCGGTAGTCAATAGAAATTCCTGCAAATGCCGTCTTGTCATAGCCGATTCCTTCTGACAGCGCATTTGGCAGCACGATTTCATCCCATTCATACACGGTATGACCCCAAAATTCCATATTCCAGGCTTTATTCAGTGCTTCGATCGTATGATATTTATCCTTTAACCAGACACGAAACGCTTTTTCACAGTTGTCGCAATAACATTCGCCGCCGTATTCATTATTGATGTGCCAACAAGTCACTTGTGGATTTTCGCCGTAACGTTCGGCTAATTTCGTTGCCAAGCGTTCTGCGTATTTTTGATAAACCAAACTGTTGGGACAGGCATTGTGCCGTTGCCCAAACTTATGATGGCGTCCATCATAATCGGTGCGAGCGACTTCTGGATACTTCTTAAACATCCAAGCTGGCAATGCAGCTGTGGAAGTGGCTAAGACGATGTCGAAACCTTCCGTACTTAATTTTTCGATGATTTGATCCAATTCCTCAAAATCATAACAATTTTCAGAGGGTTGGATCTTTGCCCATGAAAAAACATTGACGGTCGCGCTATTGATACTTGCTTTTTTAAAGATCCGAATGTCTTCTTCCCAAATCTCTTTCGGCCACTGATTTGGATTATAATCGCCGCCAAATAGAATTCTATCAAAAAATTTTGTCATGTAAGTGAACGCTCCTTTAAAATAAAATGATTTCTACTCTCTTATTGTAAGGCTTTTCATTCTGTTGTAGTATAATACATGAAACACTATTTTATAACTTTTCGAAACACGGAGGTACACTATGCCTATCTACTTTTATCAAACCAATCAGCAGTTGCCTTTATCTCTTGAAAGCATCGGCAACGATTGGGCGCAAGATGACGTCGCTCGTCCTGATGGTTATCCCTACTTCCATTGGCTGCAAACCGAGCAAGGGGAAGGCCGAATCACATTTGGTCAGGAATCGTTTATCTTACGTCCGAATGAAGGCATTTTGATTTTTCCTTTTACGTCCCATCGCTATTATCCATTGACTAACTGGAAAACATCCTTCGCCACATTCCAAGGCCCTTTGGCAGCTGAGGTGTTAAAGCAGTACACGAATCAGCCCTATATATTAGCTGAAGAGTCAGAAACCTTTTCTTATGTCACCTGGATCAATCAACGGATCAAAGAAGACCAACAAATCAGTTGGGACCCGCTACGGGCTTCTAGCGAATGTTACCGCTTTTTATTGGCGATCATGCAAGAACGCTCAGGGAATCCAACAGAAAAACACCCGCTGTTCCAACAATATCTGGTTCCCGTTATACAAGAAATCGAAACGAATTACGATCAGGCGATCACGATCAAAGAACTAGCAGGGCTCGTCTATGTGTCACCACAGTATCTCTCACGTTTGTTCCAACGTTTTTTGGGGCAATCTACTGCACAATATTTATTGAACTACCGCATGACCCGAGCCAAAGAGCTTTTGGTGGCACAGCCAGATCTGCCCATTCAACAAGCTGCCTTCGCAGTGGGGTTTCAAGATGCAAGTCACTTTACAGCATTATTCAAAAAAAGAGTCGGCTTAACTCCATTGAAGTTTCGCCAACTCTATCATTGATTTTTCGGTTTTAAAACGTCTTGCCATTGCCCCATCTGATCGATAAACTTCTTACTTTTTAAATGAATGCCCACATATTCATCATATAATAAATCAATCACTCGTCGGATCGCGGCTTTCGTTTCTGGCTTTAATTTGATTGAAGCAATCTGCTCGTAGGATATTTGAGAAAATAAGCGAATAAAATGGATCGCCCGAGAATCAGCATGATAACGACGTTCGTCCATCCCCCAGTGCTGTTCACATAAAATACCGCTATATTTTGAGGAATAGTCAAACCGACCGTCGGTTTTTCCGCAGATCGCACAATGGGTCCAATTCGGGGTGATCCCGAAACGGTGCAAAATCTGGATCTTAAAGATATTGGTGATGATCTCTGCGTCGTTTTCTTGGTCCATTAATTGCAAGGCCTCATGTAAAAATTGGTATAGATGTGGGTCATAGACTCGATCATCAATAGCAGAATCAGCCAAATTCAATAAGTAGGTTGCATAACCAGCAATAAAAATATCACTTTGGATCGTACGAAAAGGATGGATGTCTTTGGCATTGTTTAAAAAGGACAAGCCTTCCGTTTTGATGGTTCCCATGTAGGTGGCTTCAGTATAGGAGAGCAGCGCTGGTGCCAAGGGGTTGTTTTTCCGATGGGCACCCTTGACATAAAACATTTGCTTCCCAGCAGATTCCGTAAAGATTTTGACTAGCTTGTCTTTTTCTTTATGGTCTTTTGAAAAAAGCAAGATTCCTTTTGTTTCAACAAGATTCATCGTCGCACCCCATTTCTTTAAAAAAACTGATCCAGTTCGCTAACTGCATCAGTTTTTCTTCATTAAAACAGATCATGTTTGATCTGCATGTCATCAATACTCATCTTTGCGATAGCCATAATCTGTTAAGAATGTTTGCTTGTCGCGCCAATCTTTTTGAACTTTTACCCATAATTCCAAGAAGACTTTGTCATCTAACAAGTGTTCAATGTCTAAACGAGCTTTCGTACCGATCTGTTTCAGCATTTTTCCGCCTTTGCCGATGATAATGCCTTTTTGACTGTCACGTTCGACAATGATCGTCGCTTGAATATGCACCTTGTCATTGTGGTCTCGTTTCATGGAGTCAACCACGACCGCTACTGAGTGAGGTACTTCATCTCTGGTCAGTAGCAAGACTTTTTCCCGCACCAATTCGGAAACGATAAAGTATTCTGGATGATCCGTGATTTGATCCTCTGGGAAGTACTGAGGCCCTTCTGGCATTTCATCGATCAGTAGCTTCATTAACGTTTCGAAATTATTGCCTTCTGTTGCGGAAATCGGTACGATCTCAGCAAAGTCCATTTGTGAGGAGTAGTCTTCAATAATTGCCAATAAGGCATCTGGATGGACTTTATCAATTTTATTGATCACGAGGAAAACCGGTGTCTGACTTTGGCGCAATCGTTCGATAATAAAATCATCGCCCTTGCCACGCTTTTGGTCCGCACTGATCATAAATAGTGTCACGTCAACTTCTCGCAGTGCACTATAGGCGGTTTCAACCATAAAATCGCCTAAACGGTGTTTGGGTTTATGGATCCCTGGTGTATCGATAAAGATCAGCTGTGCGTCATCCGTTGTGTAGACCCCTTGGATTTTGTTACGGGTCGTTTGCGCTTTGTCACTCATGATCGCGATTTTTTGTCCTACGACTCGATTTAGTAGTGTTGATTTCCCAACATTTGGCCGCCCGACGATCGCAACGAAGCCTGATTTGTGTGTTGTCATTGTTGTTCCCCTTTATCTTGTGGTTTTGGTGCGCATCAGAAGAGCTGCAGCAATTTTGGCAAGAAGATGATCGCTGCGACGACTAACGCAAAAACTGCAGTCATCAGCACGGCACCAGCTGCCATATCTTTGATTTTTTTTCCAATAGGATGGAAATGGAAATCTGTAAACATATCTACGACGTTTTCAAAGACGGTGTTAATGATCTCAACGATCCAGACTAAGAAAACAGCTAGCAGCAACCAGAGCCATTCCATTTGACTCAAGCGGAAAATAAAACCCGCAATGATCGCAACGATTCCTAGTGCAACATGTTTACGCATATTGCGTTCCTCTTTAAAGACGGTTTTTATACCAGTGAAAGCAAATTCGATCGACGAAATAAATTGTTTGTTTTTCCCAATATTCTTATCTTTTGAGTCCATAGGCATCCAGTATTTCCTTTTGCAATCCAAACATTTCCTTTTCATCTTCAGGTGTCATATGATCATAGCCATTGATATGCAAGAAACCATGTAACGCCAAGAAACCCAGCTCCCGATCATAGGTGTGCCCGTATTCAGCAGCTTGTTCTTTCGCTCGTTCAATGGAGATCATAATATCTCCAAGATCACGCGGCAGCTCTTCAAGGGCTTCGTCAAAAATGATCGACAGCTCTTCGTCAGTTTCTTCTTCAAAGGCAAAACTAATGACATCTGTTGGCATATCTTTGCCGCGGTACTCCCGATTGATTTCTTGGATCGCCGCATTGTCCATAAATGTGACGGACATTTCTGTATCCTCTGGAAGTTCTAAATGTCCTGCAGCAAATTGCAGCAGTCCTTCGATCTCTTTGATCTTGGTTTCCCCCACTGAATTTGTCTCATCTAAAAAGGTAATCTCCATTAGCGCTCTCTTCTTTCTTGTTCTTCTTTCATTTTCTCTGCTTCCGACTTCATTTTTGGATATTTGATCCGTGAATGGAAGGTACTACAAAGTCCGTTGACCAGTGATTTTTCAATCATTCGGATTTCTTTCAAAGTCAGGCCTGTTTCATCCAGTTGACCGTCTAAGATCCGATCATTGATGAGATTTGCAACAAATTCTTGAATCTTTTGATTTGTTGGATTTTCCATCGCTCGAACAGCTGCTTCACAACTATCCGCGATACTCACAACGCCAGCTTCTCGTGTTTTCGGTTTTGGACCAGGATAACGGAAATCTTCTTCCGTCACCTCGGGATTACGCTCTTTGGCTTTCACGTAGAAATAACGCATCAAGGTCGTGCCATGGTGTTGACGACAAATGTCGATCATCATGCGCGGCATTTTGGCTTCTTCGAGAATTTCCGCCCCATCGATCACGTGACCGAAGATAATTTGTTTGCTGTCTTCAGGCAACAAGAAATTATGCGGGTTTTCGGCACCAGCAGGTAAATTTTCTACGAAGAAATTGGCATGTTTGACCTTGCCGATATCATGGTAATAACAAGCCACACGAGTCAGTAAGCTTTGCCCGCCGATTTCGGCAACGGCATTGGCACTAAGATTGGCAACCATCATACTGTGATGATACGTTCCTGGCGCTTCTTCCAGCAACTGTTTTAACAATGGATGATTCGGGTTACTCAATTCATTTAACACGATCATACTCTCATCCGTCACCAACAATTCGATGTAAGGATGTAGTCCCATCGTTAGCAAATAGCTTAAGAGAGAGCCTGCTAAGCCACAAATGATCGTGGTCCAAGTGTTCCCGCGAGCAAAATCCATTCCTTGGAAAATCACCAGCACAAAACTCAGTAAGAGCGGAAAGACGATCACCCACGCTACTGCCGTTTTCCCTTGACTAGCGATGCGGGCGCGCTTGATCATCGTTCCCATCAAGCCAGAGAACAAATAGGTGACTAAGACGGTCGTCAACAAGTTGGTTCCGCTAGAATCAAAGTAAATAAAGAGTGCGCTGATTACTTGGAAAATCGCTGACAAAATCCCCAAACGACGGCTGGAGAAAATACTCAGGATCAACGGTGTAAACGCAGCTGGGAAAAACAGCGGGATAAAGGTCACTAATTCAGATTGGAAAAGTTGGAAAAACTTCATGATCAAAATACTGAATGCCATTGCCAAAATATAAAACGTGACCGCATTCATCCGTTTTTCCACGTCTTTCGTCTGTTTCGTGTAATAAAACACCATCAGCATCTGTAAGACTGTTGCTAAAACTAAAGCGATCAATGGAAAAACAGAGAAGGTCTGATTAGTCATTCCTAAAAGCTGCAGCTTCTCTAGGGCATTGGCATCAATCTGCGAGCCCTCACGGACAATGATCTCTCCTTGATAAATCATTACTGGAGGAACAGCATCCATGGCGGTTTGCCGTGCTTCTTCTGTCCGTTTTTCATTTGGGATATCGTTCACGACGATTCCTTGATTGACTAAGAAACGTAAGACAGAAGCCATGTCTGAGCTAACGTCTAAGAACTGGATCTTATCTTCCGCCTCAGAACGAAACGTACTTAATTCCGTTTGGCGGATCTGTTTCGCCATTTGTTCATCAACTAATTGTAGCGCATAGGTACGCACTGTATTTAATTCATCATCACTTAATGAGAACATCGTCGTCAAAAAATTATTGGTAAATGACTGATAAAAATCCAGTTCATCATCACTCATTTTTTCAAATTCTTGTTTTAAGGCTGCGATATATTCATCTGTACTAGGTTTAGGGATATTTTCATCCTCATCGGCCTCAGCCACTTTTTTTTCATGGGCTTCATCCACTGATTTTTTGACTGAAGCAACTAAGTCAAATAAATGATCGATACGATCATGCTGCGTTTGCGCCAGTGTATCCTGATACGTGTACTCTGGTGGTACAGCTTCGGCAGCCAGTTTACGTTTTTGTTCCGTCGCAGCGGTATTTTCGATCGTTTTATTGGCACGGATATTTTCTTCCGCCACTTGACCTTCGCTATAATCGACATTGTTTTGTTTGACGCTGGTGTACATGATACCAATCGAAAAAAGAAAGAAAAGGAACATCAAAACTGGTAGATAGAATTTCCCAAGTCTTTCTCTAAATTTCCGTAGTGGTTGAATGATCATAGTTCTCCTCCTAAAAGACGATCAGCGCTTGTCTTTAAGATCTGCTTCTTCATATGCGCGAATGATCTCGGCAACAACTGGATGCCGCACGACATCTCCTGCTTCAAAATTAGCAAAAGCAATTTTAGGGATCTCTTGTAACGTTCGTTCGGCGTGGATCAGGCCGCTTAAAGTCCCTTTTGGCAAATCGATCTGGCTGGTATCGCCATTGACGATCATTTTAGAGTTGAATCCTAAACGGGTCAAAAACATTTTCATTTGAGCGATCGTCGTATTTTGCGCTTCATCTAAAATGACAAAGGCATCTTCTAGCGTACGTCCACGCATATATGCCAATGGTGCGATCTCAATGACGCCTCGTTCCATGAGACGGTTCGTATGATCCATCCCAAAAATTTGATACAACGCATCATAAACGGGGCGTAAGTAAGGATCGACTTTTTCTTTCAAGTCTCCTGGTAGGAAACCTAGATTTTCTCCTGCTTCAACGGCGGGACGTGTCAAAATGATTTTTTGCACTTGGCCTTTCTTTAAAGCTGCAATTGCCATTACGACTGCTAAGAAGGTCTTTCCGGTTCCAGCGGGGCCGACACCAAACACTACATCATGTTTACGGACGGCTTCGATATATTTTTTTTGTCCAGCATTTTTCGCTCGGATCGGTTTGCCGTTACGGTCTTTGATGATCTCTTCTTCATACATATCTTTGAAATAATCAAGACTGCCCTTATTCACCATATTCAACGCAGTGATCACATCAGGGGTACTGATATTGATGCCTCGTTTGATCAACTCTTGCAAAGCCCGAATCACGGATTGTGCCTTTTCAGCGGCTTCAGTTTCTCCTACGATTTGGATCAGCTCACCACGAGTGTGAATGACCGTTCCTGTGGAGTCTTCAATAATTTTGATGTTCTTATCGTGGGCACCTAATAATAAACGAACGTCATCGTTTTCACTAAGTGTTATCTCGATCGTTATTGTTTTGTCTGTCAAATATGTTACAGCTCCTTTTTTGGCGTTCTTATTAATAATAACATAAGATGGAAAAAAGAAAAATTACTTATCAAGTACAACAGTCGTTTCCCCTTGTCCTTATGCTTTTTTTAAGTTTTCGAAATCAGAAAAAAAAGCCGCAAGCATGTCATCCATACTTGCGGCGTGAGCTTACATTTGATCCAATAATTCTTTAACGATCGCATTGACTTGATTGCCGTCTGCTTTGCCTTTAACTTGTGGCATTACAGCACCCATCACTTTTCCAAATTCTTTGGAAGAAGAAGCACCAGTCTTTTCAATCGCTCCAGCGACGATTTGGCGGATTTCCGCTTCATCGAGTTGTGCTGGCAAATATTTTTCAACAACTGCAATTTCAACTTTGACTTTCTCTGCTAGATCATTTCGGTCAGCTTTCTCAAACTCATTTAAAGAATCACGACGCTGTTTCATCTCACGAGACAAAACGGTCAACTCTTCTTCTTCATTCAAGTCAGAACCTTTTTTGATCTGCTCATTTTGAATTGATGCTTTCAACATGCGGATCACCTGCAAGGTTTCCTTGTCTTTGGCTTTCATCGCTGTCTTCATGTCATCATTCAGTGTACTTAGTAGTGTCACACTACCAGCTCCAATTCTCAAAACAGTAGAAAATTAGAATTTTTTGCGTTTTCTAGCTGCTTCAGATTTTTTCTTACGCTTTACGCTAGGTTTTTCGTAAAATTCACGTTTACGAGATTCCTGTAAAGTACCCGCTTTTGACACGGAACGTTTGAAGCGACGAAGAGCATCGTCAAGTGATTCGTTTTTGCGAACGACTGTTTTTGACATGTAAATTCCCTCCCTCCGAGCTTAAAAAGTAACCGTAGTTGTTATTGAAATAAAATCCCAAAAAACACGACTGTCCTTTAAAAATTATAGCTAACCCCTGAAAAAGTGTCAAGGCATTCTGTTAAAAAAGTCTTCGATCCCATCAAGTTTGTTTGGGTTTTCATTGACATTCTTCACAACGGCCCAAAATCTCGAAGCGATGTCCCTCGATCAAGCAGCCAGGAAGCTGTTCTTGGAAGAAGTCCATCGGGCAAATATGCAGTTCTTTTGTTTTGCCACAAACCGTGCAAATAAAGTGATGGTGATGATGGTCCTCTAATTCTGCACAGCAGTTATAGCGAAACTTCATCTCCCCGTTCAGCTCTGTTTCTTCTAAAATACCGATCTCAGAAAAATCATGCAGATTACGGTAGATCGTATCATAGCTCAAGCCAGGATACTTTTCTGACATGTATTCATGAATTTCCTTGGCTGGCAAATAGCGATTGCGTTTCACTAAATAGGTGATGATCGCTTCTCTTTTTTTGGTGTATTTAAAGCCATTTTCTTTCAATGTAGTCATGGCATGCTCAATAAGTGTTTGATTTTTCATCGTAGGCCCTCCTGATAAATCAAAATCATTCCGATTCTATCGATCTTAAGTATGGTATAATGAAATCAATAAAAAAGCAAGAGAGGATTTTTCTTATGAAGCCAACTGAACCTGAACAACCAGACTTGCAAGAAAAATTGCAAACCAGTGCCGCAGTGACGATGTTCGTGTTGTCGGACTCTGCCGGCGAAACGGCATCGAAGCTTGCACAAGCGACAATGGCCCAATACCCCAGCGTCGAATTTAACCTTTTTAGACGCACATTTATCCACACAAAAGAGCATTTGATCAAAGCTTTGTCTGATGCAAAAAAACACAACGCCATTATTCTTCATACCTTGATCAAAGAAGAACTTGTGGATTTGACGAATCATTTTTGTGAAGAAGCTGACCTTTACCATTTCGACGTATTGACCCCTCCAGTAAGTGAAGTAGAACGCCGAACTGGCGTAGCACCTTCACGAGAGCCAGGGGCTTTGCACCACTTGAACGAAAATTATTTCAAACGCATCAAAGCCATGGAATTTGCGGTCATGTACGATGATGGGAAAGACCCTCGTGGCTTCTTGGAAGCAGATGTCGTGTTACTAGGGGTTTCTCGGACGTCAAAAACACCTTTGAGTCTATTTCTAGCAAACAAAAATTTAAAAGTTGCTAACCTGCCTTTAGTACCGCAAGCCCACATCCCAAAACAGCTCTGGGAAATCGATCCGAAAAAAATCGTCGGGCTAACAAACGATCCGAATGTGTTAAACAGTATCCGCAAAGAACGGATGCGCTCCTACGGCTTGAACCCAGATTCTGCGTATTCCGATATAGAAAAAATCAAAGCGGAGCTGACGTTTGCCAATGATCTGTATGAAAAACTAGGCTGTGTCGTGATCAATGTCGCTTCTCTTTCCATCGAAGAAACCGCCTCTATGATTTTAAATGCATTAAACTTAGAAGATCATAGTTATTACACGTCAGAAACGAAAGACTAACATCGATGAAGCAATGAAAAATGGTGAGCAGAAAATCTTCTGCTCACCGTTTTTGGTCTGTGGCTCATTTATTATTCTCTTTTAGAACACTTGCAGCCCTTCACGATCGATTTGTAATTGTTCGATATACGCATTGCTCTCCAAGGCATGCAAAAGTTTTGAGATTCGTTCTGCCCGTTCCTCTGGGACGATCGCTAAGACCGTAGGACCTGCGCCGCTTAAGAAACAGCCATAGCCGCCTTCTTCTTCGCAGATTTGGCGAATGGTCGACAAGTGCGGCACAAGCTTTTCCCTATAGGCTTCATGAAAACGATCCTGTTGCATCAATTTTCCTGCAAGAGGCAGATTGCCATTGATGACCGCTGCGATCATCACGTTGGCGATCGCACTGGCTTCGACAGCTTGCTCGTGCGAAAGGGTCTGCGGCAAGACTTGACGACTTGCTTCAGTCAACAGTTCTTCATGAGGAATATAGGCAATGATCTCGCACTCTGGAAAATGATGCTTGACTAAATACGTATGCTTGTGCTGATGGTCGTAAGCAGCAACCGCAAAATCTCCATAAATCGCTGGTCCAACGTTGTCAGGATGCCCTTCGATGGCAGTTGCGATCTCAAGCTTTTGTGCTGCACTCAGATTCATGTGGGCCATGCGGTTGGCTAGTTCAATCCCGGCGACGATCACCGAGGAACTGCTACCTAAGCCTCGTGCCAAAGGAATGTCCGAACTCATTCGGATTTTCAAAGGCTTCATGTTTGGTGCTAATTTCAATGCCACACGCAAAAGCAAGTTGGTTTCATCCGTTGGGATCTCTGAACCTAGCTCATGGATGATTTCCCACGTATCGTTTTCTTTTAAAACTTCAATGAACAAATACTTTGACAGGGCAATCCCGCAGGAATCAAAACCAGGACCTAAGTTCGCACTGGTTGCAGGAACGCGGATCTTCATAGATTGGCAACTCCTTCACGAAGATGCTGACGCATTTCTTCTAAATCACTCATCTTATTGATGGTTACTTCTGTCGCTTTGATAGCTGTATCAGGATCCTTCAGACCATTTCCAGTAAAGACGGCAACGACAGTCTCACCTGGTTTGATTTTCCCTGCTTTCGCGTGCTGGATGACACCAGCCAGCGAAGCAGCTGAGCCTGGTTCAATAAACACACCATCTTGCGCAGCAATTTTACGGTAAGCATTCAAAATTTCCTCATCGGTTACTGCATCGATGTGTCCATTTGATTCATCACGAGCGGCTTCTGCCAACTGCCAGCTGGCTGGATTGCCGATCCGAATCGCTGTAGCAATCGTTTCTGGTTGTTCGATGACTTCACCACGGACGATCGCAGCAGCACCTTCAGCTTCAAACCCATGCATTCTTGGCAACGCGGTGCCTTTTTTCTCATGCCATTCTTTGAACCCTTTCCAATATGCCGAGATATTTCCTGCATTACCGACAGGAATCGCAAGAACATCTGGTGCTTGTCCTAATTGTTCGCATACTTCAAAGGCAGCTGTTTTTTGTCCTTCTAAACGATAAGGATTGACTGAGTTTACTAGTGCCACGGCTTCGGTTTCTGCAATATCTCGTACTGCTTTTAACGCTTCATCAAAGTTTCCTGGGATCGAAATGATGTCGGCTCCATAAACGATCGCTTGCGCCAATTTCCCCATAGCGATCTTGCCATCTGGAATAACAACGTAAGCTTTGATCCCCGCTCTGGTCGCATAAGCTGCTGCTGCCGCACTGGTATTTCCTGTCGATGCACAGACGATTGCTTTGGCACCTTCTTCCACCGCTTTTGCCACCGCCATGACCATCCCTCGGTCTTTAAAAGAGCCTGTCGGATTCAGCCCTTCGTATTTTCCATACAATTGAATCCCTAATTCCTTGGAAAGGCTTGGTAAGGGAATCAACGGCGTGTTGCCTTCAGCCAGCGACAATGCTGGTGTATTTTCGTTGACTGGCAGATATTCCTTGTATTGATGCAATAATCCTTGATACATGTTTATTCCTCCATCACTTTCATTATTTGTATGTCTTGTGCATCGGTATAAGTTGCGAGTTTTTCTGTTAGCTCTTTTTCGCTCATTGGATTGGTGATTCCAGCTATTCGTTGGTCTGCTTCGTTGAACACCGTTTGCTCAAACGCAAACCATTCTGGAAGAGCGTTCCCTTTGATCTCTTGACTTGAGAACGACACATAATGCCGGCTAGGAACTTCTTCTACAGATGCTAATGCTGTTTCTTTTTCAAAAGTTAGAAAAGGTTCAACGATCCCAAAGCTTTTATTTTTTGCTAAAACGGTCAAATCCGCTACCACGCTGGTGGCCGTCGGTCGCGATCCTGCTCCTGGTCCATAAACCATTGATTGATCGATGCCTTCACTCTCGATAAAAATGCCATTAAACTCGTTTTGGATCGTCGCTAACGCATGGTTTTTCGGCACTAATACAGGTCCAACTGACACAGTAAGGGAACCGTCAACTGTCTTTTGTGCTGCACCGATCAACTTCACCTCATAACCAAAGGCTTGTGCCTGTTTAATATCTGCCACAGCTAAGCCGCGGATGCCTTTTGTTGCCACATCAGCAACATGGATCGTTTTTCCAAAAGCAAATTTGGTCAGGATCACCATTTTATAGGCCGCATCGATACCGTCAACATCATTAGTAGGATCTGATTCGGCAAAACCTTTTGCTTGGGCTTGTGACAAAGCATCTTCATAGGTCATGCCATCTTCCGTCATTTTTGTCAGCATATAATTGGTCGTCCCATTGACGATACCAAAAATCCCTGTGATGGTATCAGGCAGATAGTGGGTGCTCAATGTGCGCAAGATCGGAATGCCACCACCCACGCTGGCTTCATAATAAAGAGACACCCCGGCTTTTTCAGCGATTGCCAGCAGTTCAGGTCCATGGGTGGCAATCAAGTCTTTATTTGCCGTCACAACGTGCTTCTTATTTTCTAAAGCAGCTGAAATAAACGCTTTTGCCGGATCGATCTTCCCGATCAATTCCACAATTACGTCGATGGTCTCATCTTCAAACAACTCATTTGCCTCATTCGTCAACGCAAACCCGTACTTAGCCGCTAACGCAGACTTATCCTCGTAAGGCGAAGCTAATGCTTTCGTGATTTGCACACTGACTCCTGTGCGTGCCAGAATGGCTTCTTTTTGCTCTGCCAACACTTGGCATACCCCGCTGCCGACAACACCCATTCCTAATAATCCAATGTTCAATTGCTTACCCATAATGCCCCCTAACTGAAAACGTTATTAAAAACCGTTCATCTAATTTTAATATTTCCACTAGCATACCAAAAACAATAAGAAAAAACTAGGACTTTTGAGAAATTCTCGCCCTAGTTTTAACGGTGATGGATATGTTCGAATGTTTTTTGCAAAATATCCACAACATGTTTGTCATCAAGACTATAAAGGATGGTTTTTCCTTGTCTTTCCGACTTTACGATCCGATTATCTTTCAAAAGTTTCAGCTGATGAGAAACTGCTGATTGTTCCATATGTACTTGTTCTGCAATCGAAGTGACATTGCGCTCTCCTTCTTGAAGAGACAACAAAATTTTTAGTCTAGTGGGATCACTAAGCATTTTAAAAATCTGTGTTACTTGCTGAATTTCTTCTAGTTTCGGCGTAGTCATCGCGCCACATCCTCTCTTATTTCCTTTTGCATTTTAGCCCTTGATAGACAGCTTGTCAATCAATGCTCGACGATCAAGGAGAAGAAACGAGCTAAAAGACAGTAATAGATCCAAGCGTCAGAAAATTCCCTTTAGAAGCTTCGGTCCCTCAACACCTGTTTGCTGAGGGAAGCGAACGCTTCTTTTTCTACCACTCGGATCATTCAGTCAATTGCAATTTTTTTGATTATGAAGACATCAGATGACTTTATTCACCTGTGATTTCTTCGATCGCTGCTTGCAGATCAGCAATTTTTTGTTCTGCTGCTTCTGCCGTTTCGCCTTTTACACCAATATAAAACTTGATTTTAGGTTCGGTCCCAGAAGGACGAACAGCAATCCAGCTTTCATCTTCCAAGGTGTATTTCAAAACATCAGAAGGCGGTGTGGTCATTTTTTGTTGGTGACCATCTAAGCCCACACGAGTCAACAATTTAAAGTCTTCTGTTTGCACGACAGGGGTTCCTGCGAAGACAGAAGGTGCTTTTTCACGGAAAGTCTTCATCAAGGCAGCAATCTTAGTTGCCCCTTCCATGCCGCTCATCGTTACAGAAATCGTTTTTTCTGCATAGTAGCCGTACTCTTCAAAAATATCTTGCAGACCATCATACAATGTTTTGTCTGATTGTTTGTAAAAAGCAGCCACTTCTGCTAATAAAACGAGCGCTTGGATCGCGTCCTTGTCCCGTACGAATGGTTTAACTAAGTAGCCATAGCTTTCCTCAAAGCCAAACATGAAAGTTTGAGAATGGTCTGTTTCAAATTGTTGGATTTTTTCGGCAATAAATTTAAAGCCAGTTAAAACATTGATCATATCAACATCGTAGGATTTAGCGATCGCTGTTGGCAATTCACTAGAAACGATCGATTTTAAGACTGCTGCATTTTCTGGCAATGTTCCAGCTGTTTTATGGGCTTCTAAAATGTAACGGATCATCAATGCACCTAACTGGTTACCTGTCAAGACTTGGTAGTTGCCATCTGGCATTCTTACTGCAGCCCCTAAGCGATCGGCATCTGGATCTGTTGCGATCAATAGGTCAGCACCTTCTTTTTCTCCTAAAGCAATCGCATATTCAAAGGCAGAGTGCTCTTCTGGATTCGGTGATTTTACTGTGCTGAAGTTTGGATCAGCAACCGCTTGAGAGGGTTCAATAATGAATTGTTGGAAACCTGCTTGTTTCAACGCTTTCTCGCCTAGCATCCGCCCTGTTCCGTGAAGTGGTGTATAGACAAGTTTCAAATCTTTGCCCACCGTATCGATCAATTCTTGATCAATCGTGACTTCTTTGATTTCTTTCAGATAGGCAGTATCGATTTCTTCGCCAATAATAGAGATCAAGCCGCTGTTTTTGGCTTCTTCTTCACTTAATACAGGGATCTCCAACGGATTTTCAATTTCCCGAACAAATTTTGTCAATGCATCCGCATCTGCTGGTGGCATTTGCCCACCATCTTCCCCATATACTTTGTAGCCATTGTATTCGGCTGGATTGTGAGAAGCAGTGATCATGATTCCAGTAAAGGTTTTTAAGTAACGCACAGCAAAAGATAATTCTGGCGTCGGACGTAAGCTTTCAAAGACAAAGGCTGGAATATCATGTTTTGCCAATGTTTTTGCTGCTTCCATCGCGAACTCAGGTGAAAAATGACGGGAATCATAGGCAATCGCTACGCCACGACGTCTTGTTTCGGGATCTTGTGTATCCATAAAGCGAGCCAAGCCTTCCGTTGCTTGACGAATCGTATAAATGTTCATCCGATTGATACCAGGTCCTAAAATCCCTCGCATGCCAGCAGTCCCAAATTCCAAAGGCATATAAAAAGCGTCTTCTAACATCGCAGGATCTGCTTCTAATGCGGTCAATTGTTCTTTTAATTGTGGATCTAAGTGTTCACTGTTTTTCCATTGATTAAATGTTTGTTCCCATGCCATAAAATAACCTCTCCTTTTTCCGTTAAAATGCTCTAAAATTAGTATAACACTACTTACAGATTTCTCAAAGAATAACCAAACGAAAAATAAAAAAAGCTGCTATCAAAAGTGATTGACACTTTAAAAATAACAGCTAATTCTATTAGATTATTTTGTTAATTGCGCATCCTTTTGTGTTTCAATAAAATCAAACACTTGTTGACCAGCAATACTGCCATCGCCGACTGCCGTTGTGATTTGACGCAAGCCTTTTTCACGAACATCGCCAATCGCGTAAACACCAGGAATTGAAGTTTCCATCTGATCATTTGTTAAGATCCAGCCAGCATCATTCGTGATACCGCTAGCTTTGAATGGTTCTGTCAACGGATCTAAACCAACATAGATAAAGACACCGCCAGCAGCTTCTTCTGTCACTTCATCCGTTTTTACGTTTCTGATTTGCACGCCAGTTACGACCATCTCATTGCCTTTGATTTCTTCCACAACAGAATCCCAAATAAAAGAGATTTTCTCGTTGGCAAATGCGCGGTCTTGGATGATTTTTTGTGCTCTTAATTCATCACGACGGTGAACGATCGTTACTTCAGAAGCAAATTGCGTTAAGTAGATAGCTTCTTCGACTGCTGAGTCGCCTCCACCAACAACGATCAAGCGTTTGTTACGGAAAAAGGCACCGTCACAAACCGCACAGTATGAAACTCCGCGTCCTGCGAATTCTTCTTCGCCTTTAACGCCTAACTTTCTATGTACACATCCTGTGGCAATGATGACTGTTTTCCCTTGATAGGTTTTGTCTTCGGTGGCAACTTCTTTGAACTCACCTTGATCCGTGATGCTTTGAACGATCCCATAGGCATTTTCAACACCAAATTTAATGGCACCTTCATACATTTTAAATGCTAGTTCAGGGCCTAATATTGATTCGAAGCCAGGATAGTTTTCAACCTCAGCCGTATTGTTCATTTGTCCGCCAGGTGCTCCTCGTTCAATCATTAGTACTGATAAATTCGATCTTGACGCATAAAGCGCTGCTGTCATCCCCGCAGGGCCTGCGCCGATGATAATTACATCATACATATATTTCCCTCCAATTTGGACTACCCATACTTTACTTTCAAAAGCAAATTCTTTCAACTCATCTGCTTACAAAAAATAATAAGATATTCCTGCTTTTACTTTTGAAAATTACATTGACTTTCTTTTCAATTTTTGTAAAATTTTCACGATACGTCTATTATATAGAAAATAAGGAGTCCTTACAATTGAATAAGAAAAAACTTTTAGGAAAATCAGACCGTGAACTGATTTTTCTCAGCTGGCCGATTTTTGTTGAGCTATTTTTGCGGGTCGTTATTGGGAATGTCAACGTTTGGATGATTTCTCATTATTCCGAGCCAGCAGTAGCGGCCGTCAGTGCTGCCAATCAACTATTGAATTTAACGGTCTTTATTTACGGTTTCATCACCGTGGGTACTCAGATCATTATCGCACAATTGATTGGTGCGAAAAAACGCGACCAGATACCGAAAGTCATCAATACCGCTCTTTTTGGGTCATTGTTCATCGGGATTTTGATCAGCTTGATGTTCCTTTTCGGCTCAACCTACCTTTTGCGATTCATGGGCTTAGATGCTGAATTAGTTGCTTTAGGTCATGGATACTTACAAGTGTATGGCGGAAGTCTGTTCCTTTCATCGATCACGGCGGTCATAATTGCTGTCATGCGTAGCCACAGTTTCACAAAACCTGCGTTATTGGTACCGATGTTTGCTAGTATCCTAGCCGTCATTGGCAATTACTTTGTCTTATACAGCCCCTTTGGTTTACCGAATTTCGGTGTGACTGGATTGGCATTTTCTAGCGTCTTTGGTAATTCGATCGGTTTACTAATTGCCGCCATGTTGCTGAAGAAACATGTGAATTTTTCTGTTTTATCTGCCCGTTTCTCGAATGTCTCTTGGGGCGTGATGAAAAACATTTTGACTTACGGATTGCCTTCTTCTGGCGAGTCTCTTTCCTATCAAGGAGCGCAAGTCGTGGTGACGATGATCGTGGCTCAACTTGGCGCAAGTGTCTTGATTGCAAAATCTTACGTAACAGCTATCACCCAATTTGTTTATTTGATCGCCTCCGCATTAAGTCAAGGAAACCAAATCATGATTGGCCGCAATGTCGGTGCGGGTGAATTCGATCGTGCGCATCAGCGAGGCATGCGCACGATGGTGATCGGGATCATCGCCTCGGTAACGATCTGCTTATTGACCTATCTATTTATTGAACCGATCATGGGGATCTTTACTTCCAATACCGAAGTAATCGAGATTGCTAAAGGTGTCTTTTTAGTAGAGATCGTCTTAGAAACAGCGCGTGCAGTCAATATGATCCTAGTTGGTTCATTAAATGCAAGTGGTGACGTGAAGTTCCCATTGATCTGCAGCCTAATTGTTCTATGGGTCATCAGCTTACCGTTTTCCTACTCACTGGCCATCGTCTTTAAATTTGGCTTGATCGGCGTTTGGATCGCTTATGCCATTGACGAAGCATTGCGCAGCGTCTTAATGATCTATCGCTGGCATTCTGGGGTATGGAAAACTAAATCTGTCGTTCATCCACAAGAAGCAGAACCAGAAGTCTTACCAGAAGCATAATAAGAGTCCAGTGGTCCCAACGGCCGCTGGATTTTTTGTTTTTTATAAGAAATAAAATGCGCCAAGAAGTTTGCTTGGTTTTTTTGAAGACTTTGCTCTATACTTATCTCAGAAACTATCGACTATGATTTACATTAAAAGGAGCGTTTGCTATGTCAATCTATGACTACCAAGCAACATTAGAAAACGGCGAAACTTATTCGCTAGCAAACTACGAAGGTCAACCGCTGGTGATCGTCAATACAGCTACAAAGTGCGGGTTGAGCCCGCAGTTCAAAGAATTACAAAGTCTTTATGAAACCTATAAAGACCAAGGGTTGGTCGTTCTAGGGTTTCCTTCTGACCAGTTCAAACAAGAAGTCGACTCAGCCGAAGAAGCCGCAGCCGCTTGCCGAACCACCTATGGTGTTGATTTTCCGATGCACAAGTTAACGGTGATCAATGGCAAAGACGCAGATCCCTTGTTTCGCTATTTGGAAGCAGAAGCACCGGGTACATTAGGCAAAGCCATTAAATGGAATTTCACGAAATTCTTGGTGGACCGCCAAGGTAAAGTCGTGGAGCGTTTTGCTCCACAAACCAATCCTCAAAAAATGATTCCAGAAATTGAAAAAGTTCTTTAAAAAATGGATAAAGGCGACCTTAAGGATGACATGTCATCCTTAAGGTCGCCTTTTTTTGTAATTGCTGCAACGCAAGCCTTTTACAGCATTTTCATTGTCGGTTATCAATAATCTCTGAACAGCCATTTCTACTTATACAAATCATTCGTTTCAATAGTTTTTAAAAAGACTTTAAAAAAACTGCAGTCGATCTACTTAGATTTCTCTAAGGGATCAACTGCAGCTTCTTACAATTAGTTATTCGATAAATCTTCACCGTTTGAAGCAATCACTTGTTTGTACCAATCAAATGATTTTTTCTTTGTTCGTTTCAAGGTGCCGTTTCCTTCATTGTCACGGTCCACATAAATGAAACCATAGCGTTTTTTCATTTCACCTGTTCCAGCTGAAACTAAATCGATACAACCCCAAGTCGTGTAACCCAATAAGTCGACACCATCTTGTTCAACCGCATCTTTCATTGCTTGAATATGCTCTGCCAAGTATTGGATCCGGTAGTCATCTTCCACATAGCCATCTGCATCTGGTGTATCCACAGCTCCTAAGCCGTTTTCAACGATAAACAATGGTTTTTGGTAGCGATCATAAATGTCATTCATCGTGATCCGCAAACCAAGTGGATCAATCTGCCACCCCCACTCACTTGCTTCCAAGTATGGGTTTTTCACAGAGGCAAAAATATTGCCAGCCGTTTGTTCTAATAATTCAGCGTCCGTGGTTGATACGCGGGAAGAATAGTAAGAGAAGGAAATAAAGTCTACGGTGTGAGCTTTCAACAGCTCAAGGTCGCCTTCTTCCATTTTGATTTCGATCCCATTACGTTCCATTTCTTTCAGCGCATATTGTGGATATTCCCCACGTGATTGAACATCAATAAAGAAATAGTTTTCGCGATCTGCTTTGCGTGATTCCCAGACATCTTCTGGTTTGCTTGTATATGGATAGTATGCGCCAGCAGCTAACATACAGCCTACTTTGTTCTCAGGATCGACTTCATGAGCGATTTTCGTTGCGATCGCAGAGGCCAATAGCTCATGGTGAGCCGCTTGGTATTTCACTTGCTCAACGTTATCGCCTTCTTCAAAGTAAAGACCTGCTCCCATAAATGGCGCATGGAGAATCATGTTGATTTCGTTGAAGGTCAACCAGTATTTTACTAATCCTTTGTAACGGTTGAAAATCACGTTACACAAGTTTTCATAGAATCCGACCAATTCACGAGAACGCCATGCCCCGTATTTTTCAACTAAATGCATTGGGCAATCAAAGTGAGTGATCGTTACTAATGGTTCGATCCCATATTTGTGGCATTCTTTGAAAAGATCTTCATAGAACTTCAAGCCGTCTTCATTTGGTTCTGTTTCATCCCCTTTAGGGAAAATCCGACTCCAAGCGATCGACAAACGGTAGGTTTTAAAACCCATTTCGCCAAATAGCGCGATGTCTTCTTTGTAGCGATGATACATATCGATCGCTTCTTTTGCTGGGTAGAAATGTTCGTCATCAAAATCGAACATTTTCATTTGACCAGTAATGACTGGAAAACGATCTTTGCCGATCGGTACCACGTCAACGTTTGCCAAGCCGCGTCCGCCTTCTTGGTAGCCTCCTTCACATTGATTGGCAGCTGTTGCGCCGCCCCATAAAAAGTCTTTTCTAAATGCCATGTTTCTTTCCTACTTTCTCTTTATTTAACTAGTTCGCGATCAAGTTCGCGGGCTACTTCATCTTGTACTTCTACGCCTTCTTTTTCAAGACGTGCGATCGTTTCCTTAAATTTAGGCAAGTGATCTTTGTGGGCAATAAACAGTTCGTCCATGACACGTTTTGCCGTATCACCTGATGGAACCAATGGGTTGATGGTGAAGGCTTGTAATGCGATATTGTAATCCCCCGTCACAGCTGCTTCGATCGTTAATAATTCCATTGCTTTCATTACCTGTAACCAACCTTTTTCAGCTGTCGGTAACTCACCAAAGGCAACATTTCTAGCACCTTGTCCGCCAACGTAAGCTGTTACTTCGACTACGCAATCGGCAGGAAGATCTGGAACGGCGCCTTCATTTTTGGTTGAAACGACGATTTGGGTATTTTTATTAGCATAAATGGAAGCAATCGTTTCACACGCTGCATCTGAGTAGTAAGCACCACCACGTTTTTGCAGCTGTTCAGGTTTATGATCCAATTCAGGATCTTTGTACAACTCAAACAATTCGGCTTCGGTTTGTTTCACTTGCTGTGCGCGTGTACCGACAGTCTTGTACTCTTCGATCGCATGATTCAACATTTCTTCTTGACGATAGTAATAACGGTGATACCCGCAAGGAATCATCTTCATTTGTTCCAGCTGTTCTTTGTAAAATGGTACATCAAAGATATTCTTCGGTAAGCCATTGTCTTCTTCATACATTTTATCAATAATGTCCATCGTAACGTCATTGCCGTGTGAGTCGGTAACTTTGTGCCAGTGGAAGTGGTTCAATCCTGCAAATTTGTAAATCAATTCGTCAGGTTCTTTGCCAAGCAACGCAGGTTCAACCATCGTTGCCATGACAGGCACGTTACACAACCCGATGATTTTGTCCCATTTTCCGTAACGCACGATTGCTTCAGTCACCATACCGCTTGGATTCGCAAAGTTGATCAACCAGGCATCGGGACACAAGCGTTTCATGTCTTCAACGATTTCAAGAATGATTGGAACCGTACGAAACGCTTTGAACATACCACCAGGGCCGTTGGTTTCTTGACCAATCATGCCGTAATAGGCAGGAATTCGTTCATCTTTGATACGGGCATTCAGCAATCCTACTCGGAATTGAGTCGTAACGAAATCAGCATCTATTAACGCTTCTTCTCGATCCAATGTCATGTGGATTTTTACATCGTAGGGTGACGCATCCCACATCCGTTGTGCCATCGCACCAACGATTGCTAATTTTTCTTTTCCTGCTTCGATATCTACTAACCAAATCTCACGAATCGGCAATTCTTCATAGCGTTTGATAAAGCCTTCCATTAACTCCGGGGTATAGCTGCTGCCGCCACCAATGGTTGCAATTTTAATTCCTTTTGTCATTGTATTGCTCCTTTGCTATTTTATTTACATTCTTATTATCATTCATAAAAACATTTGATTCAATGTAAATAGCATATTTAGAAAAAGCGTTTGCAAATCTCGCTTCTTCTTGCAGGTGTTTTGTAAAAAAGATTTACAAAGAGCATCAAATAAGGAATAATTAGGATGTAAACGATTCGCTAGGTACTGAATAAAAACGAATTTCCGTAAAAACCATTTACAAATAATCATAAAAAAATGTAAAAAGGAGCATATATACCATGTTGTTACAAGAAAAAATGCGCCAAATCAAACTAGCACCCGCCGAACGATCGTTGATTGATTATTTATTAGCCAATCCGACCGCGATGGCGGATCAAACCATCAAGGAATTATCTGAAAAAACCTATGTTCATCCTTCTACTTTTATTCGGATCGCCAAAAAATTAGGCTTCAATGGTTGGCTCGACTTAAAAACGGCCTTTGTGGAAGAGCAAACATATATGAGTAGCCATTTTACCGATGTGGATGCGAACTTTCCCTTCTCTTCCCATGACGGTATTATGACCATCGCCAAAAAGTTGGCAAAGCTTGAACAAACAACGATCGAAGATACGCTTTCCTTGATCCATCATGATGAATTACAAAAAGCGAAACAATCGTTGCTCAATGCCAACCATATCAGGATTTTCGCCAGCAATGCCAACACCTTGATTTCTCAAGACTTTGTTTTGAAGATGCGGCGTTTAGGAAAAAGTATCCACGTCTGCGATACCTTCGGCGAAAGTGCCTATGAGGCATCCAACTGTACCTCCGATACGACCGCGATTTTGATTTCTTACACAGGTGAAAACAAAATGGTTAAAGAAATCGGTAAGATCCTTGCCGAACGGCAAGTCTCCATCATTGGGATGACTAGTATTGGCGAGAATGCGTTAGCGAAATTAAGCGATTGTGTCTTAAATATCACAACAAGAGAAAGGCTTTATTCAAAGATCGCGAATTTTACGATCAATACCTCGGTTTGCTACTTGCTAGATTTGTTGTATGCAGTCGTCTTTTCTGAGCATTATGAGAAAAATCTGCAGCATTTGATCGATATTGGGATGGCGTATGATAAGCGCCCCACTTCATCAACGATAATCGCTGAACCAACCTATGATAAAAACCTTCATTATAAGGACTCACTGTTTCCCAATTAAATGACTGTCAAAAAGCGATCGCGCCTTCACGACCGATCGCTTTTATCCTTATATAGCTGTTTTGCAGGTAAACATTTCCTAAACTAAAGCCGTGATCAAATCATCGGAACAACCAACTTCTCGTTTGTCAGACTCGATGATATCCAAATAATCCGCTGAGTTGGTAACTAATACTGGCGTCTCAATATTGAATCCAGCTTTGATCAATGCATCTTTATCAAAGCTGATCAGTTTTTGCCCACGAGTGACTTTATCTCCTTGCTTCACATGCGCTTCAAAGAATTCGCCATTTAACTGAACCGTATCCAAACCAATATGAATCAATAGCTCTAAGCCGTTATCAGAAATCAAGCCAATGGCATGTTTCGTTGGGAACAATGTCATCACAGTACCATCAAAAGGAGCCACAACTTCACCTTTTGAAGGATGGATCAAGATGCCTTTTCCTAGCACTCCTTGTGCAAAGGCTTCATCTTTGGCACTGCTTAGTGGTGCGATCGTTCCTTCTACTGGAGAAGTGATCACTTCTTTTCGAACAGTCATCGCTGGTTGTCCTTCTGCGATTTCTTCTTCCACTGCATCATCTTTCCAGAAAGCCATGGTCAAACCAAAGCCAATCGCTGCAGCAATCAAGATTCCGAAGACAGAGAACCACATGCCACTAGCATCGCCTTCTGGAGTGATATAGTTGAAAATGCCAAAGACCCCTAACCCACCAGAGGTGTAGCTCGTTGTTCCATTAATCATCAAGAAGGCACCTGCGACCGCACCACCGATCATTGAGTAGAAGAACGGCATTTTTTTCGGTAACGTGATCCCATAAATCGCTGGCTCCGTTACACCGAAAAGCCCTGAGATAATAGCTGGTGGACATAGTGCTTTCAGTTTTTTATCTTTCAGTTTAAAGTACATCGCCATCACTACAGCTGTTTGAGCAAAGCTGGCACCAAATGATGCTACCAAAATCTGACTGTAGCCTAGTTGTGTCACTTGCATAATGTGTAGCGGAACAACTGACCAATGCAAACCAAAAATAACCAGTACTTGCCAGAAGAAACCTAGCAACAAGCCATAGGCAGCTGGTGAAAAGTCCATCAGCGCTTCAAATCCTGCGCTCAAAAGATCCGTCAACATACTGATCACAGGTCCAATCACCAAAAACCCAATTGGCAATGCAATCAAGAGAACCAAGAACGGCACTAAGAACGTTTGGACAACAGAAGGAATGATTTTTTTCGCAAATTTTTGAACTTGCGCAGCAAAGGCAATGATAAAGATGACCGGCACCACACTGCTAGTATACGTTGCGCCAACCCACGGAATTCCTAAAAACGTTTCGTACGCAGGCAAGCCTAACAAGCTATACGGTGCAGCAGCTCCCTCGCCAGCGCCTGCAAGAAATGCGGCTTGCAAAGCAGATCCTTGAATTGTTGGGTAACAAAGCGCTGACCCGATCACGATTCCCACCATTGGATTTAAGCGAAACTTTTTCGCTGATGTATACCCTAAAATCACCGGCATAAACATGAAGATCGAATCGCCGATCGCATTGAACATCACATAGGTACCAGTCGTTGTTGTATAATCGATCAAGCCTGTTGTACCAATAAAAAGCAACAGTGCATTTAGACCTTTGATCATCCCGGCCGCACACAAAGCCCCTAAGAAGGGTTGGAAGCAGCCGCTCAAAATATCGATCAAACGATCAAACAAGTTGCCACCTGAAGCTGTTTCTTCAGCATCACCACTGATTCCTGCAACATCGATCACTTCTGCATAGACATCTGGCACATGGTTTCCAATAACTACCTGGTATTGACCGCCACTCTTCATGACCGTCACGACACCATCCATGTTCTTTAAGACTTCATCCTTTGCGATGCCTTCATCCTTTAATTTGAAACGTAGGCGTGTGATACAATGTGTCAAGCTATTGATGTTCTCTTTCCCACCGACATTTGCGACAATTTTTTCTGCTAATTCACGATATTTTCCCATTTTTGATTCCTCCAATTTTTTTGTATTGAAGGTTTAGCCAACTGAATGTCACTATCCAAAATGTTTTCTTTTTTTGATTTCTTGCTACATGGTCAGATGCCTTGAAGCTGACGTTTGATAAGAATCATTGCGAAGAAATTCTTCTTTTTCGACACCTTCTCATGAATCAAGAAATCCTTCTCCTTTCTTGTTTTTTTCAATCAACGATTCTTTTGCACAAGTCTGGCAATATGAATCGTTAAATACAAACTTTCGTCACTGGACATTTGATACTGATACTGATTTTCTAATAGTTCAGCGATTTTTTGTACGCATTGATACGCATTTCGGTATTTCACTTTGACCATAGCCAAAAGATCTTCATCGGTTTCATCCGCATGAGGGGTATGGTTTTGCATTCTTGAGACAAAAAACTTCAGATGCGTGGTGAAGCGATAAAAATAAACGGATTCTTCATCAAAGGTTGTTTTAAAAAAATATTTAACAATGTTAATGATGTCTTGCATCGTTTGGGTTAGTTCAGCAATATTGCCTTGGTCGCCATTCTCGGTTTGCGCATTGACCAGATGCAGAGCAATAAAGCCAGCTTCGTCATCTGGCAGCTGAATCCCGTAATGTTCTTTGATTTTTTCTACTGTTTTGCAGCCTATTTGGTACTCATCGGGGAAAAAACGCTTGATATCCCACAATAAGACATTTTTGACCGTCATTCCTTTTTTTGATCGTTCAATGGCACAGTGCATGTGATCCGTCAATGAGATGTAAATGGAATCATTGATTGGGGAAGACAATTCTCGCCGAGCATACTCAATGATCTCATTGGATAATTCAAGATATTCCAGTGGTAAGTCAGCAAGCAGCTCTTGAAATTGAGATAAGATCGTCTGATTTTCTAAGCGATACACTTTATCGATCGCTTCTGAAGAAATGTCATCCCCCACTTTTTTCTTAAAGGCAATCCCCCGACCCATAACAATAATCTCGTTTTGACTTTGATCGGTAGTGATCACAACATTATTGTTTAACACTTTACTGATTTTCATGTACTACCCCCACTTACTTTATCATTGCGGATATGGTTCATTGCTTGTCTTTATTGCTGAGCCAACAGTCAACACAGAAAAAACCTCATGAAAGCAGCGCAAATACCGCAGCTTCATCAGGTTTAGCTTGTTAAAAATCAACAATCACTATCCATTAGAACCAGTTTTATTATCTTTATCATAGCAAAGGTAGAAAGCGCTGTCAATCGTTGTTCGTTATTTTTACTGACACCTAATACGAATCTATTGATCGTTTCTTAAATACACGAGCGATCAATTTTTATTCGTTCTTATCTTAGATAAAGACAAAACCCTTAGCGAACAAAAATAAACGCTCCCCAAAGACTTGACTGATCAGTCTAATCTTTGGGGAGTCGGCTATGGTGTCATTTGTTTCTTGTTTTTCAAAAAAAACTAATCATCTTGTTTACGATAATTTTTTTTGATGTAGGGCTGGTTTTCTTGGTTCATACGGATAACGATCTTATCAAAACTATTGTCACTCACTTGTGTCGAACTATTCATTTTGATTTTTGGCTGTACTTCGATCACCTTTGGTTTATACTGCATTTTCCCTTTTGAGATCCGCTTGACTAAAAGTTCAGCAGCTTGCGAACCAATCTCATACGACGGTTTTTCAATCACAGACATTTCATGATGATAAAGTTTGTTCCAGCCTAAATCATCATAGCCCCCGATCGCAACATCTTCTGGAATCCGTAAGCCCAAGCTATAGATCACGTGGATCAACGCAAACATCAACTCACTGTTTTCAGTTAGTATTGCTAAACGATAGCCTTGATTTTTTTTCAACAATTCGTTTAGTGATTCCTTACACGCGTCAAATGCCGCTTGTGTTTCTTCGATCTCAAATGCTAGTTGTTCAGGATTTCTAACTGCGATTTTAGAACTTTCCAGAAAAAGAGCGAGCTTTTTCTTCCGACTAGGCGTTGTGAGCGGTGGTGTAAAGTAAGCGACTCGATCAAAGCCTTCTGAATAAATACGTTGAATCATCTCGCCCGTCGCTTTTTCATTATCAACGATGACTGTATCAATCATCACTTCTTCGATCGTGCAATCAGCCAGCACGATCTTGACCTTTTGCTCAGTCAAGCTTTTCACGAATGCTTCGTCCTGATTCGACGACAGAATCAGCCCTTCCACTTGACGGTCGATCAACGCTTGAATTTGATCCTGCTGAGAAATATTTTTGTGATCGGTTTCAACAAGAATCACCTGAAAAGATTTTCGTATACAATAATCATTGACGCCTCGAACTAAAGCTGCTACTTCCGGGATCATGATATTGCTGACAACGATGCCGATCAATCCCGTTTTATTGTTTTTCAACCCCTGTGCTAGCGCATTTGGACGGTATTCAAGCTCCTCGATCACTTCTTCGATGCGCTTTTTTGTCTCTGCTGACATAAATTCATATTTGCCATTCAAATATCTAGAAACGGTGGTTTTTGAAACATTTGCTTTTTCTGACACCATCTTAATGGTGATTTTCTCATTTGCCATTCAATCCACGCCTTGCTTTTTGCTGTTGGTCAATTATATCATGGAACCCTTGAAAAATGAACAAGGACCGATTTCGTTCGACATGGACTGTCCTATCTCAATAGTGACGGATCGTAAAGAAGCCGCTAAGTGAGCGATTTTCAAAGAACTAGCCCATTGCTTCAATGTGGCGCATTTCTTGCTGCACGACTTCATATATACTTTTTGAAAAGTCGACTTCCAACGGATAAGAAAGCAAAATATCTAACATTTGAGGCACAAAGTCTGTCTCACACAGTTCTTTTGCAAAGGCCATCGCCGCAATTTCCGAAGCACAACCAACCGTTGAACGATGCTCGTAGGAAAAAAAGCGCCACAGTGGAATCGTTTTGGTGATATGGTACATCGTTGCCCCATGTTGCTCTTCTAAATAGTGAAAAATTTCATGAGCGATCAAGACTCCTCGGATAACTTCTGGATTAGGCAATATTTCCGAAGATCGAGTCAGCTCGGTGTAAGCAGCAATGGGTTCAGTGATCAATTCAATGGAGCGCTCCATGATAAACTGCGCAAAGACCATACGAAACTTCGTCGGTTTTCCAGATCTTTCCGAAATCGATAAACCAAGCTTATTCGCCAAGTACCAGGCACGATCTGCCTTTTCCTGTTTTTTTAAATCAAACTGGTCGAGCATTTTTTGCGCCCATGTTCTCCCACATAAAATGGCTTCTTCAATGATATCGTTTTTTTCCTCTTCACTCACTTTATTACGCAGCATCTCGCGGGTAAACTCAAATACTCCCCAACTGAATTCGTTGATGGGCATGAGCTGTTCATACCACGTTTCTAATAATGCCAGATCAACCGTATGTTGCTGTTTTAAGAAAAACCTCTGCTTGATCATAGGGAATTCGCCGCCAGAACCATCACTTCTTCATTTGGATCTAAAGTCGACATTTCGATATCGATCAACAACATCAATGCCTCCAAATCGTTTACTGAAAAATCCATCACCCGTGGTCCGGCACAAATATAGAAATCTGGACGCAAAATCACTTCTGTCTGATAGATCGCCAAGTCATCCCACAGTTGCTCGACTGCTTGCACATAATTCTCCGCGGTGGTTTTGATGACCTTCCCTGAAGCTCGTTGTACTTTAATAAAGCCTTTTTTATCAAGGATTCGAATTGCCGGATTGTCTCCTGAAGAAACACGGGTTCCAAACACATAAAAATGCGAGCTTTTCTCTAAAATATCAATTTCGTTGGTAGGTAGCCCCAAATCGCCTGCTGCTAATTCTTGGGCTTCCTCGACGGTCGCCTCTGCTAAAAGATCCGTCGTCTTGACTTCGGTGGAACCAGTCGCAATGGCTGTGACTTTAGATGTTTGAGGATCGATTTCGATAAAGACTTCCACACTTTCTGGGGTAGCCCCACTCTCAATGGCTTTATTGATAGCCTCTGTTTTGATTGATCGCAAGTCTTCTTTCGAAGGGGAAGGAATGATCCGTTCAACGACATCTCGCACCATCGCTAGGGCGACGCCAATTGAGGAAATCACCTCAGCATTCTCCGGAATCGAATATTTTACGCCCATTTTTTCTGACAAGTAGATAATTAATGACGAAGCGCCGCCACCCACTCCTACTAATGAAATTTGGCTTTTTTCTAATTTGTATTTTTCTGCTAAAGCCAAAATGACTGGCTCTAATTTTGCATAAGAACGCTCCATGATTTGTGTCGCGATATCTTCGATCGTCGTGCCACAATAATCCGCTAATACGCCCATCGCTTTTCGAGCCGCTTCGATATTCCCATAAGAAAAATGTTCCGGTTTGATCAAGCCCAACACATTCGCTGCACACGAATTGGTGATAGTTACCCGCTCACCATTATCAAATTTGATCGCAACATAATCCGCAGGATCTCCTTCTTTCGGACTAAAGAATTCCACCGTTCCTCCTGTCCAACTGGTTGGATCAGAGTAGACTGCGTAGTCCAGACCGGCAATATGAGCAGAACGAGGTCCTACATCTACCACTCCATTAGCAGTTGCACGAATCATGGAACCCCCTGCACAGCCAGTGATCCGAACATCCAAACTGGAAATGTATGTTTCATGTCCGCCAACGACAGAATAGTCGATCGCTGGCCGTCCGTTTTTAATGACACCGATATTGGTGGTTGTACCGCCTACTTCAAAATACACACCATTTGATGCTCGTAAATACATCAGTGAACCCATTACTGAAGCTGCTGGACCCGAGAGCATAGTCAGAACTGGTCGCTTTTTCATCTCAGCAATTTCCATAACCCCACCATCGCCGCGCATGATCATTAAGGGTACATCTACTCCCGACTCCTTCACAGAGACTTCTGTTGAATTTGCGACAGATAACATTTTAGGTAAAATACTTGCATTGATAGTGGCCGTTCGTGTTCTTCTGGTCAATCCGTAAAGTTTCGTGATATCCGAAGCAACGGTACAGGGAATTCCTTTTTCTGTACAAACTTCCATCACTAGATTCTCAGCATCATTATTATCTACTCCAAAAGCCATACTAGCGACGATCACTTCTGATCCTTGCCTCACTAGATCATCGATCATCTCTTCCACACTCGTTTTATTCATTCCTTTGAGTTTTGAGAAGGCATTGATGATCTTAATGGATCGCTGATTCCCTAGGACGATATCGGCAATTTTTAATTGACGCTTTGCCAGAAACCCTTCGAATCCACCCCGAGCCATACCGAAAACACCAATATCAGCCACATCCCCTTCAATCAAAGCGTTCGTGGCTTGGGTGGTTGAATGAGCAACAAAAATCACACTTTTTGGGTCAATATCATTTTCTTTCATACAATTTTGAAAACTCTCGACAACGCCAGCAGCTACCCCCCGTTCATGATCATGGGTGGTCTTCACGCTGGATTTTCCTATGATCTCGTGAGTCAGATTATCGATAGCGACAGCTTTTGTATGGGTACCGCCTACATCGATCCCCATTCTAACTTTTCTTAATTCACTCATTTCCACTTTCCTCCTACATCCATAGTTGCATGATTTATTGATCAGCTACGTTCTTTCATCGACTAGTTATTCAAACCGAACAAAATGAGCGCAATGATACACAGGATCGCACTAGAAAGCCACCCAGCTGGTATCGAAAACTTCATGAAATCTTTCGAACCAACTTTATGATGTCCTAGCCCCCATGCTACCCATGACTGAGTAATATCCAAATGCTGAGGAGCGATCGTGACCACAGCGAAAAGTGGAAAAATGAATGCCAGATCCCAATTTGTGGCAGCTAAGATCACTGCCGCTACTGCGCCTCCTGATCCAACTAAGTTCAAAGGACCACGGAAGAAACCAAGGGGTGCTAAGATGGCAAATAAGATCGCAAGAGCCACGGTACTATGAGGAACTAGACCGCCAACGATTGGTTCAAAGAAAGGAACCGCGAGACTTGCAGCTGAATTAAACATAGCCAGTACTAATAAGAAACCTACTAGGGGCGCAACATCGACAGCACCATCTGCAAATTGTTTAGCTAACATACGGCAAATATTTACGAAGCCACCTTTTAATTTTCCGCAAGTCAGTAAGGCGTACAAAGCTGCCAGAATAAATGCAGGAATAATAGGAAACTCAGCAAACACAACGAGTAAGACTGGTGCGATCACAGCCACCCAAGAATACCAAGGAGCATCGCCTGAAGTTGCACCAGGTGTGGAAGCCCACGCTTTGACTTTTGATGATTTCGCACGACTTAAAGCAATATTGGCAAAAATCAATGTCACAAGTAAGGAAACGATTAGTGCGATCATGCCGAATGTGAAATAGTCGGAAAACCCATATTCCATCATGGATTGACTTCCTTCAGGTTGTAATGCTGCTAAAATACCTTGGTATTGCACAAAATTTGTTACATTGGCAAAAATTCCCGCCATGATGGAACCCATAAAAGCGAATAAAGCAATCGCTGTTGGAATACCCAACGCTTGCAAAATCGGCATAACGATCACTGCGATAGAGATTACAGGACCAATGCCCGTCATGGAAGTGAAACATAAGGCAGTAACAGTACATAAAAGGGTCATGGTGATCCGTGGTTTATCTCCACCAAGCTCAACAACCTTCCGAATCAGCGTTGCTGCGATCCCTGTATCCATCAAAATCCGACCAAAGAAGGAACCGAAGAAAATATTGACCAGAATCGAACTAGCAAAACCGGCGGGTCCTGTTTGATAAATGTTCGTGATCGTATCGACAAAATTCAAAGCTGTTAAATTCGGACTCAACGCATTGCCAATAAAAGCTAAAACGGTCCAAAGTGTTGCCATAACGAAGAAACCTACCATCAGGTTGAACCCTTTGACGCAGTACCAAACCATTCCTAAGAAAGAAACGATCATTAAAATACCAATTATAATTTCTACCATAAATTTTCCCTCATCTTTCCATTTGAACTATTTTTTGTTCATAGATCGTGTTGCAAGTTTCTACGTTTGCTACTTTCCCTATTCTCGCTGAATGCGACCTTCGTCATGAAAAAAACGGCTAAACTTGTGACCATTCCCCACGTTTGCTTTCCTCCTCTTTTTTGTTAACCGTTTTAGTTAACCGGTTAACAAAGAATTTAAAAAAATAAAACAACGAATGATTTCTCGTGTTTATCCACTCGACTATCTTTGAGCTCTCAATACATTCCTTTTCGCCCTCTTCTCGATGGGACTGCCTTTATTCCAATCACCCTCCACAATCCTCTCTCGTTGGTTGGGTTCTTCGTAAAAAATAGGCTCAGGATACTTGCCTTTTGCTTAGAGCAGCTTCCCTCATATATCTAATCTATAATTTGATCCTCCTATTTGCGCAACATTTCACATAGAGCTCCTCTGCCACTCGCTTGACTGCGCGTGATTCCTAATCTTAACCGAAAGGTCTCGCGACCGTTTGATCCATTTGTATGTCTAGGAGCTAGTTGCTTTAATGTCTACATGATAGCAAAGTGTGAAAACGCTGTCAATCACAAATAGAAATTTTTTCCTCCATTTGTTCAATTTATACAAAATAGACCTTAAAATACCTAGGCGGTATTTTAAGGTCTATTGGTCGTTTAAACTTCACTTGCCTGCAAACGGTACATATCGGCATACAACCCTTTTTGAGCCAAAAGTTCATCATGGGTGCCTCGTTCGACGATCGAGCCTTTATCAAGCACCAAAATCAACTCGGCATCGCGGATGGTAGACAATCGATGGGCGATCGCAATCGTGGTTCGCCCTTGACGCATATTTGCCAACCCTTCTTGGATCAGTCCTTCTGTTTCAGTATCGATATTGGCAGTCGCCTCATCCAAGACCAGCACTTTCGGATCGGTCACCATGGTGCGAGCAAAGGAAATCAATTGCCGCTGTCCGCTTGAATAGCTGGCGCCCCGTTCAATCACTTTGGCGTGGTATTTACCAGGTAATTTTTGAATAAAGGCATCTGCTTGAACAAATTTTGCTGCTGCTTCGATCTGTTCCTCACGAATGTCCTGATTCAATAAGCGGATATTGTCAGCGATGTCCCCATAAAACATGAAGGCGTCTTGCAGTACGAGTCCGACTTTTTTCCGAAGCTCTTCCATCGTGAAGTCGCGGATATCTTGATCATCGATCAAAATTTGCCCTTCCCCGAATTCGTAAAAACGCATCAACACATTGATGATCGAGCTCTTGCCACTTCCTGTGTGACCGACTAAAGCCACGGTCTCACCTGGATAGGCGATGAAAGAAATATGATTCAATACGTTGTTTTTTCCATCATAGGAAAAACTGACATCGCGAAATTCGATTTTTCCTTTGGTGATGGTTTGACTAGCATCGGGGTTTTGCTGGGGCGTGTATTCTTCGTTATCCATAATCTTTAGAATACGGCTGCCAGCGACCATCCCATCAGTAAAGACGCTGAGAAAATCCATCATCTGTGTCATGGGATTAAAAAATCCTTGAATATAGGTCGTAAAGGCGAAAATCAACCCGACTTCGATGGGCGATTCTAAGGCATCAAACCCAAAGACCGTCAACGACAAGGCGATCGCTAAGGCATACAACAAACTAATGATTGGTGATAATAGCAGCGCATTCGTGCGGATCATAGCGTATCTGGTTTTCAAATAATCATCGTTGGTCGCTTCGAATTCTTCATTCAGCCGCGCCTCTTGACGGAATTGCTGAATGATCTGCATACCAGAAATCGATTCATTCAATTTCGTATTCAGCTGACTCAGTTTTTCCCGCATTTGACGATAGATACGAGAGCTGAATTTTTGATAATACCAGATGACTACCATTAGGATCGGCAGAAAAATCAAGTTCAGTAAGGCAATTTTGACGTTGATGCGGAACATGGCGGCAAAAGAAGAAACCACCGCAAAAATTCCTGTCAATACCATCAAGAAGACATACCAAAATTCATACAACGTTTCTGTGTCGTTGCTGACCCGTGAAACGATTGAACCCGCTGGCGTCTGATCGAAATAGCGCATCCCAAGACTATGCAATTTTTCAAATAATTTTGCTCGAATATACTGATAGGTTTTTAAAGAACCCATCGAATAAAGGAACCATTGGAAAAACCAAATCACAGCTTTTACCAACACCCCAAAGAAATACAATGCAGCAAAGAAATAAATGACTTGCTGGGTCGCCGTTTGATTGGTCAAATAATTATCCATAAAGGTTTGAATGATCAAAGGCAACAGGATATTGACGATCGATAGCACAAAAGCAAAAAAGATCGCTGCATAGAAGGTTTTTCGAAATGGCTTGGCAAAAAGAAACATTCGTTTGATGATGTTTTTTTGCTCTTTAAAGGGAATCGATTTACTCCATTCTGATTCTTGCATTAGGCTTCACTCCCTTCTATTTTGGCTTCTAGTTGCTGTTTGTCCCACATTTTTTTATACCAGCCATTTGCAGCCAATAATTGTTCATGGGTCCCGCGTTCACTGATTTTCCCATTGTCGATCACGAGAATTTCTTCTGCGTGCTTGACACTGCTTAGGCGGTGGGCAGCAATGATCGTTGTTTTATTCTGACGGAACGTCCGCAACTGTTGTAAAATAGCTTCTTCCGTTTTGGCATCTACTGCTGAAAGGGCGTCATCTAAAATCAATAATTCTGGATCAGTGATCAAAGCACGGGCAATGGATAACCGCTGTTTTTGTCCGCCAGAAAGAGAAACACCACGTTCCCCCACCATCGTTTCGTACCCTTCAGGAAACTGACTGATATCCTCGTGGATCACTGCCAATCCAGCAGCTGCTTCCACTTCTGCTTGAGAAGCCCGTGGTTGCGCAAAGCGGATATTGTCTCGAATCGTCATGGAAAATAAGAAATGATCTTGCGGAACATAACCGATCGACCCCAAAAGAGCATTCAAGGAGTATTGCTTGCTGTCGATGCCCCCGAAGGTGATCGCCCCGTCAAATGAATCATACTCTCGCAACAAGAGCTTCATCAAAGAGGTTTTTCCAGCACCGGTTTTCCCGACGACACCTAATGTCTGACCCGCTGGCAAAGTAAAATGGATGTCTTGCAGAGCAAAATCATCTCCTTGATAGTGAAAATCATTGATTTGAACGTTCACCGTTCCTTGGGCTGGGGCATCGACCGAATCTTTTGCTTCAATGATATGGGTCTTGGCCGCCAACAATTCGGCAACCCGATCATAACTAGCATTGCCTCGTTCCAGCACATTAAACAGACGTCCGATGGCAAACATCGGCCAAACTAACATGCCGATATAACTGATAAAAGATACCAATTGACCGATCGAGATGGTACCGTCCATGACATAACTGCCACCAACGATGATCGTCAGCACATAGGAGATTCCGATGATGATCGTAATAAACGGATCAAACAAGGCATCCAGAAAATTGACTTTGCGGTTTTTGATGATGGCATAGTCGATTTTGGTTTGAAAATCAGCGATGTCCTCTTTTTCCTGTCCAAAGGTTTTGATGACTTTCATCCCAGTAATACTTTCTTGGGCTTTGTCGTTGATGGATGAAAAGGCTTCTTGCGAGTCACGAAACGCATCATGCAATTTGCTACCAAGCACCCGTGCCATGACTGCTAAGAAAGGCAGCGGCAATAGAGCAATGATCGTTAACCGCCAGTCGATAAAGAGAACCATCGCAATGATGGTTGCCCCTCCCGAGATGAAGGAATCGGCAAAGGTCAAGATCCCCGCCCCTGCCACATTTTGGATGGCATTCAAGTCATTGGTGGCATGGGCCATCAAATCACCTGTCCGATGCTTTTGATAAAACAACTGATCCATCCTTGTAAAATGTGCAAATAGCTGTCTGCGTAACGTTTTTTCTAGCCGAGCAGCACTGCCCCAGATATGCGTCCGCCAGACGAAACGGAACACGTATTGAGCGATGGCTGAAGCAATCAAGATCATGACCCAAAAAAAGATCGTCTGCATCGAGATCTCTTTTTCCGCAATCTCATCGATGATGATCCCGATAACTTTCGGAGGTGCCAACTGTACCAAGGCGACTAGGACTAAAGAGCCTACGCCTAACAAATAATGTTTCATTTCTTGTTTAAAAAACCAACCTAACTTCCTAAATATTGACATAACACTCTCCATTTCTTTATGACCTGTTGCCTAAATTTTGCGATTTTTCCGAATATTCATTGGATTCAGTTACATTTACTCCCCCGCTATTCACAGAACAGAAATAAATAAAGTAGCCTGGGGATATTTTTTATTCGTTGCTGCGTTTTGCCGCAAGAAAAAGCGAGCTGATAAAATCAGCCCGCTTCTTAGAAAAAAACCTACTTTTGGTTTTTCATTTGCTGCATCATCTGACGAATTTTTTTCTCAGAAGGTTTTTGACCCATTGACATCATCATCGAGCGAAGCATATCCTCATTAACGGGAGGATTTTTCTTTAGATAATCTTGCATATATTTACGCGCCAAAAAGAAGCCGCCGACAGCGCCTAGTAATGCTGCAACAACAGCGATCACGATTACGATTCCTATATTAATAGTCATTTGAAAACTCTCCTTTCTCTTGTACTCTCAATGAATCATTTTACTAGAAAAAAGCACAAAAAGAAAGAGTGAAAGCTGGATTTATCCAAAAACTTTCACTCGTTTCCTCAACTTAATGCGACATCTCTTTTGTTGAATAACCAATTTGTTAAAAGGTAGATTAAAACACTGTAAACAAGGATCCCGATCGCCATTTCCCAATAGCCCAATCCTGGATCAAAAGCAGTCATCTGCATGTCAGGACTATTTAATACACTCGGTATCTGCTCTTTGATATTCATAAAATTAAATGGATTCCACTTCAGCCATGGGTATTTTTCTTGCGCAAAAAGCATGATCGAGTTGATGATGCTGCTTCCAAACAACATACCCAAGCCTAAGCCTACTGCCAGGCTTTGAGAGCGAATGACGGCTGAGATAAAGAGGGTCAATGCAATATAAAAGACAATCAATAGCAAGTTGGTTCCCGCAAAAACAAGGGCAACGAGAATCGCCGCTAGCCCGTTGTAGCCAGTAGCAGCAAAAGGTGATTCAGCTGCTAAAAATAAATTGGCAGCTGCTAAACTACTAATTAGTAAAACAGCGGTCCCTAACAGCGCAAATAAAAACGTGTTGATGGCTTTTGCTGCTAAGATTTGGCTTCTGGAAAAAGGCCGAATCAATAAGAACTTGATCGTTCCACGACTGAACTCTTCTGCTACTGAAGAAGCCGCCACAATCACTACAAATAAGTTTAAGAACGACGTCATATCGCTTAAAGAAGCAAATAAATCATTGGCCCCAATTTCTGGACTACCTAAGCGTACAACATAGGTCAAGCCAAACGTCATTAAAACCAATAAAAGCAGCATGATCCAAGTAGAACGCTTTTTGGTTAATTTGATCCATTCATTTTTTATCAATGTCAGCATGCTTACAAACCTCCTTCTTCGGTCCAAGCCAAGAATGTATCTTCCAAAGAAGATTGCTTTGTCCGTAGTTCTTTTAAGCCGATACCCGCCGTCACGATCGCTGCAGCGATTTCAGAACGCTGATCTGTTGCTAGAGTGACTTGCAATTCATCTGCAACCTGCAAGACCTCGACCTCAAAGGAAGCTTTTAACAGTGCTTCTGTTTGCAAGTTATCATCGGTTTTGATGATCAACACATTTTTCTCTGCTTTCAACTCTGCCATTGCTACTTGATGGGTGACTTTTCCTTTTTGCACCACGATCAAATGATCGGCAATTTGTTCGATATCGCTTAATTGATGACTGGAAACTAAGACAGAAACTCCTTTTTCTCTCAAAGAAAGAATCATTTCTCGAAACTCCCGCATGCCTTTAGGATCCAGGCCATTCATCGGTTCATCTAAAACTAATAAGTCTGGTTGATGGACCAATGCCTGGGCAACACCTAAACGCTGACGCATCCCTAATGAATAGGTTTTGACTTTTTGATGGATATGTCCTTCTAAATGCACCTGACGGATCAGGGCTTCTAGCTCAGAGGCTGTGCCTTTTTTCTTCGCCATACGTTGATACTGCATCAAATTCTCATAACCGGTCATATAATTATAAAACTCAGGATTCTCAACGATCGCTCCGACTGAGGCAATCGCTGTTTTAAAAGAAGAATCCAATAAATTTCCCATAATGGCAATCGATCCTGTGTTGTGCTTCATCAAGCCAACAATCATTCGGATGATCGTCGTCTTCCCAGCCCCATTGGGTCCTAATAACCCAACGACTTGGCCTTGGTCCACCACAAAGGAAACGTCATCAATGATTCGTTTGGTTCCAATCAATTTGGAAACATTTTGCAGTGCTAATACTTCTGTCAAAGTTACCCCTTCTTCCTAACACCATTTCTGCAACGATTTTAAATAAAAAACGTTATGATAATATGTATACCATGCCATCTCTGTAAAAAAAAGTCAAGAAGTGAAAAAGGAACATCGATGCTCCTGTTTTTGCTTCTTGACAACTTCCTGTGTCACAGTTGCTTTTCACGTTTGCCCTATTGCTGCTGGTCAAACGCTTGGCAAAATTATAAGTTCTATTTGCTCGATCTTATAGCTGGCTCACTCCGTTTGGGTGAATGCCAGCTGGGCGAACGCTGCCTTGTTCTTGGCACTTCTGATCTGTTTGATCACTTGCTTGAGCTGTTTCCATTCCTTTGCGCTTGGGTGACCATTCCAATAAAAGAGGTAAGGCTGTTCTTCCTCGGAAAATTCCTGATGGATCGGATAATCGCTGATCACCAAATCTGGTTTTTGAGACAGCGAATAATGGGCCATCGCTCGATGCGTGGCATTCATCAAGCGGTTCTTGATCCAAAGCTCTTGCGTTTTTCCGTATTTCGAATGGATCGAGAACGTGACCGGCTGTTCATATTTGATAAAAATAACTCTCAGTAACATACAGTATTGGAAAATCAAGCGATCATTCATTTGCAGTAATCTACGCAACTCTGGTAAAGAAACAGTCGCTTCCAAAAAAAACCGTTTCATGGTTGGATAAAGCACTGGAAAAGCGGCTTGCAGCTCTTGCTCGTCGGTTGTTTTGCCAAAACTATCGCTTTTTTGTCGCGTACCAAAACAGCCAGAGGCGGAATGGATCATGACCAGATTAACCAGTAAATAGTTTTTTTCGGCTTCTGTAAACGTCAACCGAAAATACACGGCTAGTTTTTCAACGAGCTGCGCTTCTTGCTGGTACTTTGGCTGAGTCAGCCACGAGATGTTAGCAGCATCGAGATCCTCCTCAAGATAGGTGTTCATTACCCCAAACATATAATACAAGAAGCTGCGTTCAACCTCCGAAATTTCAGAAAACGGCAGATGATTCCTGTTAAACAATGGGTTCAAAAAGACCTGATCAAACTGTTTTTTTTCAATTAATGGGTGCTCAAAGGTAAGTACTTCGTTTGGTAAAAACGAAAGCGGATGCTTTTGATGGATTCTTTGCACGGTGATAGCGAATAGATGAAGAAATTTATCGATATCGATTTTTCTCATATAAGAAGCATGGGTTTCAAACAACGCTTCAGCCTGCTCTTTCTCCTTGATCGATGCCAAGACTTGTGAGTCCTTCTCATCAAAAATTTGCCAATAGGTAAGATGATAAAAATAGCGGATCGCATATTCAGCACCTGCCAAAGGATCACCTTTTTTTAAACTATAGGACAAATGATAATTCGCCAAAACATGATTTAACTCCTGCAATTTTCGTTGAATCGTGCGGGGACTGCTAAAGGTTTTGTGGCTGAGTTGTTCAAGGGAATGATAATCCCCCTGAAAGAGTGCATCCAGCAAGATAAACCCAACGGTTCCCTGCAACAATACACTATAGGCTTGGCTCAATAGAAATCGTGGAGAAAAAGCAATCGACACTTCTTTTTCCAGCCGATCATAGGTCAAAGTAAACTGAGGATAGCGTGCACGAAACACCTCTACTTGCTGAACGATCGACTGCATTTTGTTGGTTTTCCTATCGAAAACACCTGAGAGCTCTTTAATTGTATAGTCTTTCTTGTTCGTTTCGTAACAATAACTTAGAAACGCATAAATTTGTTTTTCTGTCGTATCCAAAAGTGCCTGTAACATGAAATTTCCCTCGCTTGTATAATCAGCAAACGCTGTTTTTGTCCTAAATTTGTCATCTTACAAAATTGTAAGCTAGCAGTGTTTGGTGATCGTACCACCGTGCGCTCTTTTCTGTCAAATCACTTTTAACAAATTTTCCTTTCGTTATCTGTATATTTTCATAAAAAAAGTCTGACGCCTCAAAACGATCGTCAGACTTTTTGTTAAAAACGGTAAAACAAAACGTGATTGTGCTTTCTGGGGAAGAAAATTCCAATCGTGGGTTATCAATTCTCTCATTATCCTCGGCTTTTTTCTTTACTGTCTCTCATCAGAAAATAACTTTCGATTCAGCCAGTAAAGGAAGACAGTAAGGATAACCACGCCTAGACCAAAGAGTAAATAGCGAATACTCGTATTTTTGCTGCCGGTTTTCGGTAGTAAGGCTCCATTGACCTCCTTAGCACTGCTTGTCTCCGTACGTTGTTCCTGTTCCATTTTCACTGAAGACGATGCTTTAGCGAGTTGTTTGCCTACGGGATCATTGGAGGAAACACTTCGCTTGCTTGACTGACTTTGGTTAGGCGCTAATTTGTTTGGTTTCGTTTCTGAATCTGAAAGATCCTCAGATGCCGTTTCACTAACGGTCGTTGTTCCTGTTGTTTCGGTGGTTTCTTGACTCCTAATTGTCTGACTCGATTCACTCTCACTAACTGGTTGGGTGTTGAAGTTTTCTGACTCACTTGCATTGTGACTACTTTCGATACTTTGAGAATCCTGACTTGTGTTTTCCGTAGTAGAAGTCCTTGGATCCGTCGATTGAGAGTCGCTAAATTTCGGTTCGATACTACTAAAGGAAGAGCCTGTTTCTTCAGACACCTTAGCGCTTGCGCTTATCTCAGAGTTCGTGGTCTCACTAGAGCTCGGGGGTGTTATTACCTGCCATTGACTAGGCTTCAAGTTTTCAGTAATCGTTGTTTCACCGTCATAAATCACAACTAAATCTACTTTATCCACACTTTTGATCTCATCGATGGCCATCTCAGCATAGATCCTTAAGTAGTTTTCAACACCTGAAAACCAATCGACATTTGTTAGATATGTTTCACCAATCACCTTTTCACTGTGTCCATTGCCATCCCAACCATAAGTTAAACGGATACAAACGTTTTGTGAAGTCAGCGTTTTGTTCGGCCGTACCGGGATCGTAATGACTTTCAAGGCTTCATCATAGGTCACTCGGTTCGTTTGAACAGAAAACGATAAATTCCCTCCGGCTCGTTCTTTTGCTGAAGTATGATCGAAACCAAACACCAGCAGCAATAATCCCGCTAACAGCAAAATCAACACAATTCCAACCAGTTTTCTCATTTCCTCACTTCCTAAATGAATATTTCAAGATAACTTGATAAGGAAATTATAATAAATTCTCAGAGAAAACATGCGCCGAAAAAAAAAGGAAAATGGCCATAAAATGGCATCTTCCCTTTAAATAAGTCTTTATTAATTATTCTTCCAAGTAAAAAAACTGCCTCCAAAATTTCAGTTTCTATCTACTTGATAAATTTACTCCAACTTAACTTCAATGCGCATCCTGCTAAAACCATTCCTATTGCAATCCATAAATGATTAGATGCTTCATTCGTTTGAGGAAACTGCTGTTTTTCTGATTGATTATGCAAATTATTTGATTGGGATACCTGCATGTTCCCAGGGGTTGAACTTTGATGTGTCATCGCTCCATTATTACTAGAGCTACTCCCGTTATTTGATTCTGAACTACTAATCATACTGCTTTCGCTACTTGGTTCCGTACTACTACTTGTACTGCTTTCACTACTTGGTTCCGTGCTACTGCTGGTGCTACTTTCACTACTTGGTTCCGTGCTGCTACTAGTGCTGTTTTCGCTACTTGGTTCCGTGCTGCTACTAGTGCTGCTTTCGCTACTTGGTTCCGTGCTACTGCTGGTGCTACTTTCACTACTTGGTTCCGTGCTACTGCTGGTGCTATTTTCACTACTTGGTTCGGTAGTACTACTTGTACTGCTTTCACTACTTGGTTCCGTGCTGCTGGACTCTCCTGGTTCACCGGTTCCGCCACCACCGCCACCATAGCGTGGCGTATAGCCAGTAATACTGCTTGTTCTTGGCACATCATTGACCAAAGCATCAAGGATGCCCCGATTGGTATATTGTTCCAATGAACCATCTGTTTCTGTTTTGTAGGTAATGTAGATCCGTTCCTCTGTATCCCGCAAAGGAATTTCAAAGGATCCGTCACTATTTAAAACAATCGGTACTTGCTCGACATACGTTGGGTTGGAAACGCTGGGTCCATAGACCACTCGAGCACTCGTACTGACTAGTGTCTGATGAGGACCTAAAAAGTCAATAAACGTTCCATCTTTGATCGTCACTTGGTCCGTGTCAAACGAGTTGATATACACTCGCCAATCAATGATCCGTTTGGGTTCTTGCGTACCTAAATACAGTCCTTGTTTGGTGAGTAAGGCACCCTCCCCTGAATCATCCACTGCTTGAATAAAAATAGGCACCGATTGCGTCCCATTTGCCGTTTCAAAGTTTATGTTGTTGATCTGGTTTTCTATCACGTCATCACTGAACTTTGTCCAAAAATAAAAGTCCCCATGTACATTGGTATTTTGTTCGACAAATTCCGTGAAAACAAAGGTCAGCTGATTGCCAACTTGGGTAACATTGACCACTAAGTTGTTATTTTCATCGTATAAAGCATACGTATTATTGACGCCTTCAATCTCAGCTGGCAAGGTGACGGTCGCTTTGTCACCTGCTTTTAAATCACCTAAGTCCTCCAAACTCCAAGTCATATCTATTTTAAAGGAATCATCCTTTTCAATACTTGTGATGACCTCGTTGTGGCTATTAACGATCGATACATTGGTGATCAGCTTGGCACCCACATCGGTTTCCCCATAAACAACCCGCATACCAGCAAAAACAGGAATCAACAGCAGCAAGACAGCAAATGCTTTTCCTAAACGTTTGATCATTGGTTTCCTCCCTTAAGTGATCGCTTAGCTAAACCCATCGGTCACAGCAATTACTGTACTCGACATGAATATTTTCATTAACAGTTGTCTTTTCGTTTCACGGTGAGAAAAATAGACTTCCAGTTGCCACATTCTTGCAGGGTATCCGCGACTGCCTAATAGAATCAGTGTTAACTAATTTTATCTGCTTTTCGGTGATTTACACAATTAAAACGCTTCATTGGTGAAAGAAAATAACAATGCAGCAAACAAAAAACCAAATCCCAATCTGTGTTGATTGAAAGGGATTTGGCTAAAAAATAAATCACTCTGTCGGATCGGCGATTCGATCAATTTGCTGGAAGTACCGGTACTGACAAACAAAGTAAAAAACGATTTGGAAAATCAAAAAGAGACTAACGATCACGCCATAGTATTGCCAAACAGGCAATTCTACTAAAATACGCAAAGCGGTCATTGCCACCGCAAAATGGATCATTGCCACGACTGTTGGCAAGAAGTACATCACTTGCAGCTGGCGTCTCAGAACGTTGTGACGCTCCTTGGGCGACACACCTAAAATATGCAAGGAACGATGATACGCACCATCTTTATCTAAATCTGCAAATAAACGGAAATAGATAATCGAAGCGGAGAAAATAAAGAAAACCGAACCTAGTAATACCGTGATCATTAAAATGATGCCATTTCCTTGACGATTTTCTTGGAAAACTTGGTATTTCGAGGTATAAGACGTACGCATCGGAATGTCTTTTGCCGCTTCTGACCACTCTTCATCTGTATAGTCACCTTTGGCTTCAAACTCCCGACTGAGTTCTTCGTATTGCTGATCGATCAAGGCATTTTCTTTATCTAAATTCCCATTGAAATCAGATACCAATTCAGCTGTTTCAGCCCATTCTGGATAGTCTAACCAAATAAAACCAGATTCCATATCATCGTTAAATTCTTGTAAGAGAGCTTGCCATTCCTCAAAGGTCTTATCTGTCACAACTGACAATCCAAAGTAATCCAGAGAAAGCATTGAGGGGCTGTGGACAATCGTAACATCCTTTTTTATACCGGTTTCTGAACCTAATTCAAGTGGATAGATACTTGTGCGTTCGTTCTCAGGGACTTCTAGAAGCTGTTTTCGACGTGAATAATTAGCACTAAGTGTCATTATTTGATTATCTGCAACGGAATCAGCTTCCTCACCGATTTGTTTCATCATTTTCTGATAGTCGCTTTCTCGCATAATTGAAAAGCCATTCGTCGCATAAAATGAATCATTCATAACTGCAGATTCATCAAGATTCGCATAGGCCCATAGTAAGGAAACACTATCCGTTACAGGTGAGTACCCTTTTTCTTCTATGGCAGTTTTAATTTCATTCATTTTCCCCTCAGAATGATCGAGGTCTTCTGGCCCAGACCACGGAAACACATAGGCTACACTGATTCCTTGGATCGAAGAAAAAGAAGAACTGCCGATCGCCAGCATCACGGAAATCCCAACGAATGCCACGGAGGTACTAATCGCGATTAAACTATACATCGCCGCATTGTCTCGCATGCGAAAGATCCATTCGCTGATAGTCAGCATCCGAGTCCCACGTAAGAAGGTCGGGCGTTTCTTTAATCGTTTCAATAGAAATACGCTGAACTGATGGAATGACAAGATCGTGCCTGCAACAGTCAACAAGACTCCTAGCATAAGTGGCAGCATTGAGTACGTTTGGTAGCTAAAATAAAAGACCGATCCATAGCCCGCCACCAATAATATAATTCCTAAAAATGCCAATGCCCAATGACTTTTTGGCTCAGGACGTGGTTTTTCATTTTCCTTGATCAATGAGATGATCTGTTCTCCTTGCAAGGCCCGAGTACTGAAAAAGGAGATCAAGAGGAAAATAAAGACATAGATCCCAAAGGTCAATCCTAAACCTTCCAGAGGAACCATAAATTTCAGTCCTTCTGTTAGATACATGACATTTTGCGCAATCAGCAGCAACAATTTCGTCACTAAAATCCCCAACCCAATACCGGTCACTGTGGCACATGTTCCTAAAAGGGCATTTTCGACAAACAAAATCTTTCGCAGATCTTTTTCTTCGATCCCCAAAATCAAGTAGATCGCCAGATCACGTTTGCGTCGTTTCAAAAAGACCACAAATGTATACCATAAAAACAACAGCGACAGTAAGGCGATCACCACGAGTGCGACGGATAGACCAACCTTAGCTAAGCTTGAAAGGGTATCGCTATTAGATAAGTTTTCTTCCAATTGCGGATGAAAGAGCAAAAGACTAAAAATATAAAACACCATCGCTGCAAAGGCGCTGCTGACGAAGTAGGCCGCATAAGTTCGAAAATTCCCCCGCAGATTACGAATGATCAACTGTCTGAAATTCATGACGGCGACCTCCTAAATGTGCTAGGACTTCAAGAATTTTTTGATAAAATTGCTGTTGATCAGCACCACGATAGACTTCGTTATACAGCTTTCCGTCTTTGATGAAAACGACCCGATCAGAAAAGCTGGCGGAATACGGATCATGGGTGACCATCATAGTGGTGACTTTTCGCTGTTTGTTCATCTGACTTAGTATTTCCATGACATCTCGTGCTGCCTTGGAATCAAGATTACCCGTCGGTTCGTCTGCCAAAAGCAATTCTGGTTGATGGATCAAAGCTCTAGCAATCGCAACTCGCTGCTGCTCTCCACCGGAAAGCTGATAGATGCGTTTGTCTTTTTTCTCATAGATCCCAAGTTCACGTAATAGCTGCTCCGAACGTTCTTTCATCTCAGGAACTGCCACCCGATCCAATGTCAGTGGTAAAATCACATTCTCAAGCACGCTCAATGGCGAAAGTAAATTGTAGTTTTGAAAAACAAAGCCTAGTTGCCGACGACGAAACTCCGCGAGTTTTTGCTTAGATAATTCTAGTGGCTGCTCTCCCTTGATAATCACCGAACCTGAAGTCGGTTTATCCAATGTTGCCACCAAATTCAGCATGGTGGTCTTGCCACTGCCAGATGGACCCATAATGCTGATAAATTCTCCTTCTGGCACTTTGAGATCGATTTGTTGTAAAACCTCAACAGACACTTCCCCTGTATAGGTTTTCGATACATTTTTCAATTCTAGTAAAGCCATCATCTTCACTCCTTTGCTACCAGTTTAGCAGGCGGCACCGCAATCAGTTATCGATTTCATGATAGAAAGCTTACAAAATTGTAAGAAAGCCTTCACCTCCGAAATGTTAAGGTAACCGTCGTGCCTTGATTCTCCTTAGAGGCAAGCGACACATCGATATCTAATTGCGTACTGATCGTTTCAACTAAATAAAGACCGATCCCAGTTGCCTCTCCTGTTTGCCGCCCATTCTGACCTGTATAAAAGGGGCGAAAAACTCGCGGGAGATCCGCTGTTGCAATCCCGCAGCCTTCATCTGCGATCGTTAAGCTTCTAGAAAAAGGATCGATCTCAAAATAGACTTTACTGTCTGGCTTTGAGTACTTGATGGCGTTGCTGATGAGTTGAAAGAGCAAAATACCTAGCCATTTTTTGTCTGTTGTCACCGCGATATCTGCTTCACTCATCAGCTTCGGATAGACTTCACTGCGAATAAAATTTCGCTTCTGGTCACCGATACTGTGTTTTAACAATTCCAACAATGAGGCTGATTCGATAACGAAGTCCTCCGTGAAATCTTCCAAGCGCACAAAATTCAGCGCAGTCGCCAAGCCACTTTTTAAGCGATCTGTTTCAGCCAAAAGATCATAGTTATCGACTTCTTCACTTTCAGCCATTAGCGCCAAAACTGAGACAGGTGTTTTCATTTGATGAACCCAGATATTCATGAAACGAATATGATTTTGATGGTGCTGATCTAATTCTGTCAGCCGCTCTTGCTCTTTCTGTTCATGGGCATCGAACTGCTTGCGCCATTGCTTGGAAAGGTAGCCATTGCTTCGGTGTGTCGCTCTTCCATGCTTGATATACTGATAAAACGCAGTATTGGAAAGGTAATCTACCAAATAAACAAGAACAATGAACAGCCCAAATAGAAGCAGACCATAACCAATTACGAGGTAATTTCGATAGCCATCCAACCAAATCACTAAAACGAACAATGAAATGGCTAAGAAGGTAACGAGTAGTTTAGGTAAATGAACACTTGCATATGCTTTCATTCTTCCGTACCTATCACTGATAAAGCGTAGCCCTTTCCGCGAATCGTTTGGATCGGATCATTGATGCCCATTGCCGCCAGTTTTTTTCGCAAACGGCCGACATTGACAGAAAGCGTATTGTCATCAACGAAGCGTTCATCATCCCATAATAGATTTAAGATCCGTTCCCGTTTGACCATCTCTGGGTGTGCCGACATTAACAGGGTCAATAATTCTCCTTCTCGAACAGTCAGCCATTCACTGGCTTCACGATAGACCATCTTCAATGCTTCGGGATAGTAGATCAATTCGCCGGCTTTCAAACTTCTCGCCCGATCAGACTGTGCATAATCCCCGTAGACTCTGCGAATGTGGCTTTTTACTTTTGCCAGCAGCAAGTCATAAGAAAAAGGTTTGACTAGATAATCATCAGCACCATATTCTAGAGCCATCACTTGGTCCATATTGCCGTCACGGGCGGAGATGAAGAGAATTGGAACCAACGAACGTTCCCTGATTTTTTGGCACCAATAAAACCCATCATAATAAGGTAGATTGACATCCAACAAAACCAAATCAGGTTGGATCATCAAGAATTCATCTAAAACCGCAGCGAAATTTTCTGGAACAAAGGTTTGATACGCATAGCGGGATAATTGGTTTTCCATCATTTTGACTAACGATTTGTCATCTTCGACCACGAATATTTTCATAGAAATCCTCCTGTTTTCTCTAAAGTTTACCAAATCTGTGTGAAAAAAACTGTAAAATTCCAGCTTTTTTAAAAAAAGTGTACTTATTTATTGTAAGCAAAATTATTTTATAGTATACTACGTTTTGTGATTAAAACTTACTTAAAGTAAAGGTGGAAAAAAATGAAAAATATTTTAGTTGTTAAAGCCAATAACCGTCCTGATGGAGTATCTGCAAAAATGTTTGATACGTTCGTTGAAAATCTTGATACCAACAATGTGGACGTTGTAACCTTTGATGTGTACGCACAACCAATGCCTTATATCGGTCAAACGTTATTTGAAGCATTTGGCAAACTTTCACAAGAACAAGAATTAAACCAAGAAGAACAAGAATTGATGACTGTCCGTCAAGACGTGATGAACAAATTCGCAGCAGCGGATACCATCGTTTTCGCTTTCCCAATGTGGAACTTAACGATTCCTGCTGCCTTGCACACATTCATCGACTATATCTTCCAAGCTGGCTTTACTTTCTCTTATAACGAAGATGGTTCAATGAACCAATTATTGAAAGACAAAGAAATCGTTCTATTGAATGCCCGTGGTGGTGTTTACTCAGGCGAAATGAGCGCAATGGAAAACGCTGTAACCTTTATGGAAAAAGTTTTCGGTGGTATGTTCGGCATGAACATCACAGAAGAAGTAATCATTGAAGGCCACAATGCAGATCCTTCTAAAACAGCAGAAATCATTGCTGAAGGTTTAGAACGCGTAGCAGCAGCTGCGAAAAAATTCTAATCATTGCTATCGATCAACTCCTCAACAAAGCGCTATTGCTTGTTGAGGAGTTTTTTTATCCAAAAGCGTAGCTCGTCCATGGGATCGATAAAATAAAGAAGCCCCTTAGAACACAGCGGTCTGAGGGGCTAAATCTCTTTTATTTTGATGCTTTCCAATCAACAGGCAACAGCTCTTCTAGCGTCATGTTTTTTCCTGCTGCGATCATGACCTGCGTGTTATGGTTGGCAGGATCCAGCTGGCTGATAAATTCACGGCAACGACCACAAGGTGGGATCGGCTCACCTGCCGAATTGATTGCAACCATCTGTAACACCCGCTGCTGACCATCGGTGATCATTTGCGCAGCCGCAGCCTGTTCGGCGCAAAAACCCATAGAACAGCTGGTATCGATACAGATCCCTGTATAAATCTGTCCATCTGCAGTAGCCAGAGCTGCCGCGACACTCCCTGCTTCTGCAAATTGAGAGAGCTGTCTGAATCCCAGTTTTTGCTTCGCGGCATCGATCAGCAACTGAAAGTCCATTTTTCTTCCTCCAATAATAAGCTGGCTCATGGTTAAATGAACCGTTTAAGCACCCGCCATGATTTTCGTCAATAGCTCAGGATCAAAGGTCTTTTCCCGCAGCATCGCGATTTCATAGCCATAAGGGGCTTTTTTATTCTTTTTGTCTTCGCCGACATAGGGTGTTTCCAAAATTTTCGGTAACGCTGATAATTGCTCATGATGAACGATCTTATTCAAGGCTTCAAAGCCGATCGTGCCAAAACCAATATTCGCATGTCGGTCTTTGTGGCTGCCCTGTGGATTTTTTGAATCATTGACATGGATGACCTTCAAGCGATCCAACCCGATGATTTTGTCAAACTCGTTTAACACGCCGTCAAAGTCTTCTTTGACATTGTAGCCAGCATCGTTCGTGTGACAAGTATCTAGTGTAACGGATAATTTTTCATTTAAGGTGACACCATCGATAATTGCTGCCAATTCTTCAAAGCTGCGACCAATCTCGGTGCCTTTACCTGCCATTGTTTCTAATGCGATCTGGGCAGTTTGATTTTTTTCGAGGACCTCGTTCAAGCCTTTAATGATCTGCTTGATCCCAGCTTCTGGTCCTGCACCGACATGGGCACCGGGGTGCAATGTGATTTGAGTTGCACCTAAAGCTTGGGCTCGTTGGATTTCTTCTTGTAAGAACGAAACAGCAAAGCCAAAGTTTTCTGGTTTGATGGTATTGCCTAAATTAATGATGTACGGGGCATGGACGACGATATTCGAAATTCCTTTTTCCGTCATAAAATCTTGTCCAGCTGCGATCTGCATCTCTTCGATCGGTTTGCGCCGCGTGTTTTGCGGAGCTCCGGTATAGATCATAAACGTAGTAGCTTGATAGCTAGCTGCCTCTTCTGCTGCTCCTAAAAGCATTTTTTTGCCGCTCATTGAAACGTGTGAACCAATCAACATTTTTCTTTTCCTCCTAAATCTAGTCTTCTCTATTATCGATAAAAGCGCCTTGTAAAGCGATTATTTTGCTCATTGCCGTATTTTTTTATCAAGCGAGTCCAAATAACATCAGGACACCCGTCATTAGCGGCATACTTATCAAAAAGCTAATGGAAGAAACGAACCCCACCGCTTCTTCCTCCATTCCAGCAATCACGGAATTAATGACACCGAATAAAGGAATCGGAGCAAACACTAACAAACAAAGAACTGGCTTTAATAAAACTGGGATTGGTAAAACATAGAAAGCTGCGAACAGCACGAATGCCAGTCCGTACCGCAAGCTTAAAATTTTGATCACGGTTTGGGTGGTGTGCTTCGGTAAGCGGAAATCCAAAAATAAGCCAATCATAAACATGGACAAAAACGTATTTGCGATCCCGATTGGTTGGACAAGCGCCAATGCCGCTTCGGGAATCCTCCAATCCGCACTGCGGATAATCAGCATCACTAGATAAATAGTAAACGTTGGCGAACGCAGGAGATTCAAAAAGATTTTCCCTGGTTCAAACGTCGTCCGCTTTCCAATCAAGAATTCGATGAAAATCGTCGTTCCCCCTGCCAACATGATACTGTTCCCCATATCAAACAGCGAAATCAGCGGAATCCCTAAAGGATAAAAGCTTTGGGCAAAAGGAATCGCAAAATTGCCGATATTAAAGCCTGAACCGCAGTACATCGCAAACTGCTGCAGCGTGTTCGATTCTTTTTTGGTCAAGAAAAATGCGAAGAGGATCTGGACGATCGTAATGATCAACGCGATCACAATCAAACTAAGCGCACTGACTTGTACTTGCATTGAAGCTAAATTCAAAATGATTGCTGCCGGTAACGTCACATTCAAAATAATTTTGGATAAGATCGAGCCATCCGCTTTTGAAAGGACATTTAGCCGCTTAAGAAAATACCCTAAGAAGATCATGGCAAATAAACCGGCGGCATTCAACACTATATTTCCCATTCCAACAAAAACCCTTCCTCTACAAAAATTTGAAAAAAGCGAACCAACAAGGCGGTTCGCTTTTTGCGATTAAAATGTTAATAAGAAATATTTTTTCTTGCCACGACGAATCACGACGTATTTTCCACCGATCCGATCACTTGCTTGGAGCTCGTACGTTAGGTCTTGGACGCGTTCCCCATTAATGTAGATGGCACCATTTTGAACGTCTTCTCTTGCTTGACGTTTTGATGGTTCGATTTTAGCAGTCGTCAACACTTCAACGATGTTCAAAGAATCATCTGCTGTTACCTGATGGCTTGGCACCCCTTTGAAGCCTTGTTCGATCTCTTCAGCGTTCAATTCTTTGATATTACCACTGAATAAACTTGCTGAGATACGTACGGCTTGTTCATAAGCCTCTGCCCCATGAACCAAAGTAGTGACTTCTTTTGCCAAAGCTTTTTGTGCTGCTCGAGATTCTGGTGCAGCGTTAAACTCTGCTTCGATCGCAGCGATTTCTTCTAATGATAAGAAGGTGAAATATTTCAAGAATTTGACTGCATCACGATCATCCGTATTGATCCAGAATTGGTAGAACTCGTAAGGCGTCGTTTTCTTGGCATCTAGCCAAACCGCATTGCCTTCTGTTTTCCCAAATTTCGTTCCATCTGCTTTTGTGATCAATGGCATAGTCAAACCGAACCCTTGGACTTCACGCTCACGACGTAATAATTCGATCCCAGAGGTGATATTCCCCCATTGATCGCTACCGCCTAATTGCAACAAGCAACCGTGGTTGTCGTAAAGATTCAAAAAGTCATAGGCTTGTAATAGCTGGTATGCAAATTCCGTGTAGGAGATCCCAGTTTCGATCCGACGTTTGACACTTTCTTTGCTCATCATGTAATTGATCGTAAAGTTTTTCCCAGTGTCACGCAAGAAATCAATCAGTTTCAATTCCCCTAGCCACTCATAGTTATTGGCAATGATGGCAGGATTTTCTTGGTCATCAAAATCAATGAAGCGAGATAATTGGCTCTTGATACTTTGTGACCATTCTAAAACGGTATCTAGTGTGTTTAATTGACGTTCTTGATCTTTAAAGGATGGGTCACCGATCATTCCTGTACCGCCGCCTACTAATGCGATCGGCACATGTCCGTTTTGTTGGAAACGGCGCAACATCAAAATAGGCAATAAATGACCAATATGCAGGCTATCTGCGGTAGGATCAAAGCCGATATATAGTTTCACAGACTCTTCATTTAATTGTTTGGTCAAGGCTGCTTCGTCTGTGGTCTGATGAACTAATCCGCGTTGCTTTAGCTCTTCAAAAAAGTCTGTACTCATTCTTTCTCCTCCTAATAATTGCTTCATTGTTCATCTTAACTGAAAAAGAGGTCAATGAAAAGTCTTTCTCTCAAAGTCCTTTACCAAAAAAGAAACTTTTAGGCAAATCCGTTCATTTTCCTTTATTATCGCTGGTTCAATACAAACACCAACTGGCATTTTCTCGCACACTTCTTTCGATAACAGATAGGGTGCTACCCAAGCGCCTTGTTTTTTGCTATAATTACACGGAATCTATTCTAATTTATTGAGGTGACTCTTTTTGTCCCAGAAAACGAAAAATCAAAAGAATACAGAAAACAAAAATAGAGGCTGGTTCTATTTCAACATCAGTCTTAGGGTTTTACATGCCTTGTTCTTAGTTGCTATTTCTTTGCTGGTTCTAGGCGGTTCTTTAGCCTTAGGGATCGGTGCCGGCTACTTTGCTTTTCTTGTGGAAGATACCGCAGCTCCTTCTAAAGATGAGTTACAAAAAGAATTGACCGACATCACAGAGACTTCTCAACTCGCATACGCTGATGGCAGCAAAATCGCAACGATTCGCTCGGATCTAATGCGAACGTCGGTTAATTCCGATCAAATTTCAGATTATTTGAAAAAAGCGATCATCGCAACAGAGGATGAATATTTTAATATTCATAATGGGGTCGTACCAAAAGCAGTCGTGCGGGCATTATTATCAGAAGCGACAGGCTTTGGCGGCAGCGGGGGTTCCACTTTGACCCAGCAGCTGGTAAAACAACAAATCCTTTCCAGTGAAACGACCTTTAAACGCAAAGCCAATGAGATTTTATTAGCCATGGAAGTGGAGAAATTTTTCGATAAAGATGAGATCGTCACTATGTATTTAAACATCTCCCCTTTTGGTCGAAACAATAAAGGGCAAAATATCGCAGGTGTGCAAGAAGCGGCGCAAGGAATTTTTGGCGTCAACGCAGCTGACCTGTCTTTACCGCAAGCAGCCTTTATTGCGGGTCTGCCACAAAGCCCGATCGTCTACAGCCCTTATACAAATACGGGTGAGATCAAGGAAAACTTGACCGCTGGCTTAGAACGGAAAGACTTCGTGCTCTTCAGTATGTATCGTAACCACGATATCACGAAAGAAGAATACGAAGAGGCGCTTAATTATGACTTGAAGCAAGACTTCAAAAAACAAGAAGCCATTGAACAAACGGATCAAAGCTTCCTTTATTACACTGTGTTAAATGAAGCAAAAGACATTATTGCCAAACAGCTGGCAGATGAAGATGATGTCAGTGACGAAGAATACGCCAAAGAGGAAACCTATCAAAAATACTTCGAATTGGCGCAGCAAAAACTTGTTAATGGCGGCTATACCGTCACATCAACGATCGATAAAGATATTTATAATGCGATGCAAGATGCCGTCGACAAATACGGCTATATGCTAGATAACTGGGGTGACTCCACCATCGAAGTCGGCAATGTCATGATGGACAACGCCACTGGGAAAGTACTAGGCTTTATTGGCGGTCGTAACTATGCTGACAATCAATTCAACCATGCCTTTGATGCCAAACGCCAAGCAGGTTCAAGTATCAAACCCATGCTGGTTTACGGACCGGCGATCGAAAGTGGCTTAATGGGCTCTGAATCGATGGTTTCTGACTATGCCGCAAAATGGCGGACAGGAGAAAACGCCGGTGAGCCGATCGTCAATGCCACAAACCGTGGAACCAATACTTTTATGTCGATTCGTGAATCATTGGAGGTTTCCAGTAATATCGCAGCGACAAATATTTTCCAAGATCTTTGGGAAAAAGAAGGCGATCATTTTTATGCCTACACAAATTATTTAAGCAAAATGGGCTATCCCGAAGATAATAGCTGGGCGTATGAATCAGCGCCATTGGGGGTTACAGATGTCACAGTCTTGAATCAAACGAATGGCTTCCAAACATTTGCCAATAATGGTGTTTATCAGCAAGGCTATATCATCGAATCAATCAAAGACAATGAAGGTGAAGTGCTTTACCAGCATGAAGCCAAACCTGTCCAAGTCTTTTCAGAAGCGACGGCTTCCATCATGACCGACATGATGCGTAGTGTCATCGATGAGCAAAAAACCAGTTCCTTTAAATCGGTTATCAGCGGATTGGATTGGAACCTCGGAAATGCCGATTGGGTCGGAAAAACTGGTTCCACCAACAACTGGTCGGACTCTTGGCTAGTCGTCTCCACCCCATCGATCACCATCAGCAGCTGGTCAGGTCGAGATGACAATAAAGGGACCGATAGCGCTGCAGGAACTCGGACAGCCAACTATATGGCTTACTTGATCAATCGTATTTATCAAACAAACCAAGAAGTCTTTGGTGTGAATCAGAAGTTTGAACTTTCTAGTGATGTCAAAAAAGCTCAAGTTTCCAAGTTTACTGGTACCCAACCAGGAGGAACCGTGCGAGTCGATAATCGAACCTATACCAATCCAAGCAGTACCGTTACTTCGTATTGGGCCACTGGCGGACCAGATACGGTCGATTTCAAATTTGGACTCGGTGGTTCAGATGCAAACTACGCTGACTATTGGAGAAAAGCATCTTCTAGCCGTTCAACAAATCGTTCGTCGAATACATCATCGAATAACACATCCAACAATGTTACACCTACGGCAAATGATGAGGATGACGATGAGGAACAGCAAGACAATAATCAACAAAATACCAACAATAATGATGACTGATCAGCCTTGTGCTGATCAGTTTTTTTATGCAAAAAAAGTGGAACAACAAGGCGTTGTTCCACTGATCGTTTGATCAAATCGCTGCTTATTTCGTAGAGCTTTTTTCTGAAATACCGTAAGGCAAGACGATCGTTTTTTGTTCTACATCTTCTTTGTTCATCATTTTTGTCAATAGACGCATCGCAACGGCACCCATATCATACAATGGTTGCGTCACGCTTGATAAGCGTGGACGAGCTGCTTCAGCCAATAATGAATTGTTGCTGGTGATGATCTCGAAATCTTCAGGAACTTTAACACCTTTGTCTAACAAACCATCTAAGACACCGATGGCTAACTCATCGTCTGTGACATAAGCTGCTGTTGCACCACTGTTGATGATGCGATCAACTAAGGCTAAGCCTTCTTTAAAGCTGTATGGTGATTCAAAGATCAACCCTTCAGAATATTCAAGGTTGTTTTCTTTCAAGGCTTCTTTATAGCCTTTCAAGCGGTTTTGGCCATTGATTGGATCGATCAAAGCACCGCTGACAAAAGCGATTTTTTGATTGTTTTTCGCCAATAATGAAACAGCATCTTTGGCAGCTGCTGTGTAATCGATATTGACGCTTCCTACTTGTTCATCAGGATCGATCGAACCAGCTAAAACGACTGGTGTTTTTGAGCGAGAGAATTCTCCGCGAATTTCATCCGTGATGCGATGACCCATGAAGATAACGCCGTCCACTTGTTTTGCTAACAAGTTGTTCAAAACGTTGACTTCTTTCATTGTATCGCCATCAGAGTTGGCTAAGATGATATTGTATTTATACATGGTCGCTACATCATCGATCCCACGAGCAAGTGATGAGAAGAACATATTGCTGACATCAGGAATGATGACACCAACAGTCGTGGTCTTTTTACTTGCTAACCCTCGAGCAACTGCGTTTGGACGATAATCCAAGCGGTCGATCACTTCCAGCACTTTCTTACGAGTTGCTGGTTTTACATTTGGATTTCCGTTGACTACCCGTGAAACAGTTGCCATCGATACATTCGCTTCCCGTGCAACATCATAAATCGTAATTGTTTGTTTTTCCATGATATATCTCCCTTATTCTATTTTCAGAAAATCTTATTTACATTTCTTTGTTAGGATAGCAAATTTTTTCCGTATTTGCAACCGTTTTAATTTTGTTTTCATGAAAACTTAGCAATTTCCTACTTTCCCCGCCCCTATTCTCTTCTAAAGCATGATAAAATAGAAAAAGAATACTTGAAAGAAGGTTTTTTCAAATGAATGATAAAAAAATCAATGAGTTAAATGGCTGGTTGAAAACCAATGGCGCAGATGTTGCCTATATTTCTAATCCAGCAACAATCGCTTATTTTTCAGGTTTTAAAAGTGAACCTCATGAACGGGTCCTTGCTTTGTTTGTCGCACCTGGAAAAGATCCCTTTCTTTTCACACCAGCTCTGGAAGTAGAAGAAGCAAAAAATAGTGGCTGGCCCTTTGATATTATCGGTTATCTCGATAGCGAAGACCCTTGGGCGAAAATCTGTCAGGAATTGACCTCTCGTTACCAAGTTTCTTCCTTGGCACTAGAAAAAAATGACCTTTCCGTCGAGCGCTATGAAGCATTGAAACGGTTTTTGCCACAGACCGATTTTTCTTTAGATGTGACTCCGGTCATTCAAAAAATGCAGTTAACCAAAACGGCTGCTGAGATCGACACCTTGCTAGAAGCTGGTAACTGGGCAGATGTTGCTTTTGAGATTGGGTTTGCTGCCATCAAAGAAGGCGTCAGCGAAATGGCAATTGTTGCGGAAATTGAGTACGAGTTGAAAAAGCGTGGGGTTTCCCATATGTCCTTCGATACGACGGTGTTAGCTGGTGCCAATGCAGCAAGTCCTCATGGCGTACCTGGTGACCGCAAAGTGACTGCCAATGAACTCGTCTTGTTTGACCTAGGGGTCGTTTGGAAAGGATATTGCAGTGATGCAACCAGAACGGTTGCCTATAAAGAACCGACTGCATTACAAAGAAAAATTTATGACATCGTTCTTGAAGCTGAACTAGCAGCGCAAGCAGCGGCCAAACCTGGGATTACCGCTGGAGAATTAGACAAGATTGCTCGTGATGTGATTACTGGCTATGGCTACGGCGACTACTTCAACCATCGTCTAGGTCACGGCATCGGGACCACGGTTCATGAGTTCCCATCTTTGATCACTGGCAATGATTTAGTGATCGAAGAAGGTATGTGCTTCTCTATCGAACCGGGCATTTATTTACCAGATCAGGTCGGTGTCCGCATTGAAGACTGTGTGTATGTCACTGCAGATGGCTGTGTACCTTTTACCAAGACAGCAAAAGAATTATTGATCTTATCTTGATTTTCCTAATGAAACGGCGCAACATGTTGGCATTACATGAAAAGGAGTGTTCTTATGAGTAAAAAAGTGTTGGTTTTAGGCGGCACGCGTTTTTTCGGTAAATATTTGGTCCAATCACTAATTGATCAAGGATTGGACGTGACGATCGCTACCCGAGGGAACACGAAAGATTCCTTTGGCGATCAAGTCAACAGAATCATCTTCGATCGCACCGACGAAGAAAGTATCAAAACGGCATTAACAAAAGAAACCTATGAGGTCATTTACGACAATATTGCTTATACTTCCAACGACATTGAGATTCTACTGCGTCATGTCACACCGAAGCGCTACATCGTTACTAGCTCAATGTCTGCGTACCATGAATTACACTTCGATTTGATTGAAGCGGATTTTGACCCTGCTAAAGAACCCTTCAGACTGGTTGGCTCTGAGGAGGTCGATTATGCACAAGGCAAGCGAACCGTGGAAGAGATCCTGACCCAAAAATACAGTCAAATCCCGTCCGTTTTTGTCCGCTTTCCTTATGTGATCGGTGCAGATGATTATACAAAACGTTTTACCTTTTACATTGACCATCTGATAAAGCAAAAGCCAATGGCTGTCGATAATCTAACGCATCAAATGGGCTTTGTGGATGCCCAAGAGGCTGGTAAATTTTTAGCGTTTCTAGGTACTAGCTCGTTCACCGGACCCATCAATGGTGCGTCAAAAGGTACGATTTCTTTAGAAGAAGTGCTGCAATACGTATCGAAAAAAACCGGTCTTTCCCCGCTCTTTTCAGAAACAGGCGATCAAGGCCCTTACAATGGTACACCTGCTTATTCGATCAATGTGGAGCTCGCTGAGGAAATTGGTTTTTCATTCAGTCAACTGCAGGATTGGCTCTACCAACTTTGCGATTGGGAAATCGCCCAAGCATCAAACGAATAACTACTGAAATCACAAAAAAAAACGTTCGCCGATTTTACTGGCGAACGTTTTATCTTTTGAAGTAATCAAATTTTGGTATCCTTACTTATGCTTCAGGATTGTTTTTTTCTAATGTATCTTTTAATTCTTCTTTCGCATCTTCTAAGTCAGCTTTGGCATCTTTTGTTTCTGCTTTCGCTGTTTTTTTGGCATCATCTGCTGCTTTTCCAGCTTCTTTTTTCAAATCAGCTGCGGCTGCTTGACCGTCTTTTTTGGCTTCTTCAACTACAGGTTTTGCTTCTTGTGCCCCTTCTTTGACGGTTTGTTTCATATCCGCTGCAGAAGATTTTGCATCAATGATGATATCTTGCACCGTGTCATCAGCGTCTACTTTGGCATCTTTCGCTGATTCTTTGACCTCGTTCGCTGATTTTTTGAAGCGTTCTGATAGATCACCTGCTTGTTTCTTTAACTCTTCAACGGTTTCTTCTGATGAACCAGCTGCTGTTTCTTTTAAGTCATCGACTTTCGCTGTTAAAGAACCGGTGAAGTCAGATGCTTGCTCGCTTAGTTTTGCCGCTTTATCTTTAGCGATATCGACAAGATCCGTACTTCTTTCTTTGGCTAGATCACCATAATCAGATGCTTTATCTAATAAATCGTCTGCTTGTTTTGCTAATTTATTTCTTAATGTTTTACCAGATTCTGGCGCCAACAAAAGTGCTGCTGCTGCTGCCGCTGTTCCTCCGATGATTGCTCCTAATAAAAATCCGCCTTTTTTACTCATTGAAAGTCCTCCTTTTATTTTTGGTTATTTTTGTCTTTGAAAAATTTCATGGCTGTTTGACCGACTTTTCCAGCTACCGTTGCTTTGGCAGTGGTCCGGCCAAGACTACCCACGCGCGTAATTAAATTTTTTCCAGAAACATTTAGTTCTGAAACACTGGTACTTAGATCTGCAACTGCTGTGAACAAAGGATCGATGGTTGCGACTTTTCCGTTCACATCTTGTAAAAGCTCATTCGTTTTTACCAAAAGACCTTCAACCTCTTTTGAAAGAATATCAACGTCTTTGGTAATGACACGGATGGTTGTGTTTGCCTCTTCGACCGTTTTGTCTACTTTGGTCATTGTCTTGCTGACTTGCATCAACAAACGAACGACGAAAATGACCAATACGACAAATGCAATCGCAGCAATCAATGCAGCTAGTTCTCCTCCTGACATAGAATGGCTCCTTTCCCCATTTACTTATATTAAGAATAGCATTTCACTGCACTTTCTACAAATAAAAGACTGCATTTTTAAGAAAATTATCCGCTTTCAACAGGAAATAATAAAAAAACAAAGCAATTTCATCAGAAATCGCCTTGTTTAGGAGTTTTTGTTATTTTTTTGACGCTTTCGGTGCTTCTTTGACTTCTTTTTGAGCCGGAGCTAGTTCTTTTCCTAACTCGATCAAATACTCTTTCAAGCTGTCTTTGACTTCAGGGTGCACTAGACCATACTCGATACTTGTTTTTAAGAAACCGAATTTGTCTCCTACATCGTAACGCTTGCCGGTAAATTGATGAGCAAAGACGCGTTGGGTTTTGTTTAATGTGTCGATGGCATCCGTCAATTGGATCTCGCCACCAGCACCTGGTTCTTGATTGGCTAAAATATCAAAAATTTCAGGGGTCAGCAAGTAGCGGCCAATAATTGCTAAATCACTTGGCGCATTTTCTGGCGCTGGTTTTTCCACAAAGTTTTTGACATTGAACAAGCCTTTTTCAACTTCCATACCAGGATCAATGATCCCGTATTTTGATGTATCTTCATGAGGAACATCCATGACAGCGATCGTTGATGCATGCGTTTTTTCATAATTATCGATCAACTGTTTCGTCAACGGTACTTGATCTTCCATCAAGTCATCACCTAGCATAACTACAAACGGTTCATTTCCGACAAATGCCCGAGCCTGTAATACGGCATGGCCTAATCCTTTCGGATGAGATTGGCGAATGAAATGAAGATTTACGTCAGTTGTTTCTTCCACTAATTTCAAAAGCTCCGTCTTGCCTTTTTCTTTTAGATTCATCTCTAATTCTAAATTGGCATCGAAATGGTCTTCGATTGGACGCTTTGCTTTCCCTGTTACGATCAAAATATCTTCGATCCCCGATTGTAAAGCTTCTTCCACGATAAACTGAATCGTTGGTTTGTCAACGATCGGCAACATTTCCTTTGCCATTGCCTTTGTAGCTGGTAAAAATCGGGTACCTAGACCAGCTGCTGGGATAACTGCTTTTTTAACATTCATGTGACTCGCTCCTTTAATCATAATGATTGATCTACCGTAAATTCGTTTTCTTCTTTGCCGTCTCGCAGCATAATATCTTTCGCTGCTTGCTTGATGTCTTTGCCTTCATACAAGACCGAATAAATCGTTTCTGTGATTGGCATTTCCACTGACAAAGCTTCTGCTAATTCGCGGGCAGCTTTGGTGGTTGAAACTCCTTCAACGATCATCCCCATATTGTCTAATACTTCATCTAAGCTATGGCCTTTTCCTAATAGGTTTCCTGCACGCCAATTCCGTGAATGGACACTGGTACAAGTGACGATCAAATCGCCAACCCCACTCAATCCGATAAAGGTTAAAGGATTGGCTCCCATTGCCACACCAAGACGACTGATTTCTGCTAACCCACGGGTCATGATCGCTGCCTTCGCATCATCCCCAAAACCAAGTCCTGCGATAGCACCGGCACCAATGGCGATAATGTTTTTCAAAGCGGCGCCAGTTTCGACACCGATCACATCGTTATTCGTGTAGATTCTAAAGTAATCATTCATAAATAGCTCTTGTACATATTTCGCAGCCGCTTCATTTTCTGAAGCTGCCGTGATCGTGGTGATATCATGGACAGCGACTTCTTCTGCATGTGATGGTCCTGACAAGACAACGATTTCTTGTCGTTTATCAGCTGGGATCTCTTCGGCAAGTACTTCTGAGATTCGTTTATGACTGCCTTGTTCTAACCCTTTTGAGGCATGGATGATGACTGGCTTGCCGGTTGTCTTTTCAGCGAACTCTTGTGCCACGACACGAATCGCTTTGGTTGGTACGACAAACAAGACGGCATCTGCCCCTTGGATCGCCTCTTCTAAATCTTTACAGCCTAAGATATTTTCAGGTAATTTTAAATCAGGCAAATAATGCCGATTCGTATGATACGTATTGATTTCATCGATTTGGGCGGGATTGTTCCCCCAAATAGTCACTTCATGTCCATTTTCAGACAAGACTTGTGCCAAAGCAGTCCCCCATGATCCTGGACCTAAGACGGCGATTTTCTGTTTCACTATGGAAACCTCCTCTATCCTTTTCGCAAATTCATGCACTTCATCATTTTACCATAATTTCGATAAAATAACTGTTTAGATAATCGCTTGGTTCTTACCCAAGCTGCGGTTGTAATCCTTTAACGCTTGTTTTTTCCTGCGCCAGATCATTAAAGCGATCGCTCCGAAGAACAATAAAGCGGAAAGTGCCTGTGACACACGGATTCCACCAAATAAGTATAAACTATCGGTACGCATTCCTTCAATAAAGAAGCGCCCGAATCCATACCAAATCAAGTAGCTCAAGAAGACTTCGCCTTCTTTTAATAACCCAGTTTTCTTACGCAAGAAGATCAAAACGATAAATCCAATTACGTTCCAAACCGATTCATAAAGAAAGGTCGGCTGCCGATACGCTTCATCGATATACATATTATCGATAATAAATTTCGGTATATACAAACTTTCTAAGAAGGAGCGGCTGACTTCAGCGCCAAATGCTTCATGGTTCATAAAGTTGCCCCAACGCCCGATGCCTTGTGCCAATAAGACACTTGGTGCGGCGATGTCTAAGAAGGTCCAGGGAGAAATAAAATTTCGTTGGCAGAAAAAGTATAGCCAGATCCCCCCGGCGATCAGTGCGCCGTAGATCGCGATCCCACCAGATCGAATATTGAAAATTTGACTTGGGTCATCAATGTAGTATTGCAAGTCAAACAGAATATAATAAAGCCGCGCACCAATGATCGCTACTGGCAATCCAATCAACATAAAATCAGTCACATCATCTGGCTTGAGCCCGACACGAACCGCCTCTCTCGTGCTTAACCACATAGCAATGATCACGCCTGATACGATAATGATCGCATACCAATAAATCGGCAAACCAAATAGTTCAAATGCGACTCGATTTACTAAACCTAACATCTATCTTATCCTCTCTAGTTTCCAGAATTTTCTTCGATCAATTGCGTCAATCGATTTTCAAAGGTCTTCGTTGCATCGTAGCCCATCGTTTTCGCTCGGAAATTCATGGCAGCGACTTCGATAATGATCGCAACATTTCGACCAGTTTTTACGGGGATCTTGATTTGTGGTACATCGACGCCACCAATTTCAACCGTCGTATCATCGGTTCCTAGTCGATCATACTTTTTGTCTTTCGCCCAAGCTTCTAAATACACCGCTACTTGAACCTGCATATACCCTCGTACGGCACTGGCACCAAAAAGATTCATGACATCGATGATCCCGATTCCGCGGATCTCGATCAAGTGCTGCAAGATTTTCGGCGGTTCCCCTACCAAAGTCAATTCATCTTGCTTATACACATCCACCCGATCGTCAGCGATCAATCGATGCCCACGTTTGATTAACTCTAAGGCTGTTTCGCTTTTCCCAATTCCGCTATCGCCTTGAATCAAAACACCTAGCCCATAGACATCCACTAATACCCCATGGACACTGGTTCTTGTGGCTAAGCGTCCATCGAGGAAACTAGAAAGCTCTCCTTGCAGACGTGAGGTTGAGATGGGCGAACGCAAAATTGTGATCTCATGTTCTTTGCAGGCTTGAATCATTTCTGCTGGTACTTCCAAGCCGCGAGAAACGATAAACCCTGGGGTATCCTCGGCACACATTTTGCGCATCACCATCAAGCGTTCTTCTGGCATCATCCGTTCCGCAAAGGTGATCTCTTTGCTGCCGAATAATTGCAGACGATCATGGGAATAGTAATTAAAATAACCCGTCAATTCCAAACCAGGTCGGGAAATATCGCCGGTAATGATTTCTCTTTCTAAACTGTTTTCAGTTCCTTCAACTATCTCTAAATTTAAAGCCTCCGCCAGCTCGCTGACTTTGACGGTTTCTGCCATAGGTTTTCCCTCTTTTCTCAATGATTCTTGCCGCTGTTTCTTGTAAACGACACTCTGGTTCTATTTTATCATTCTATCAGTAAAGTTACTACCTTCGCCAATAGAAGTCCTCATTCTTTTTCGTTTGTGTTATTATTTTACTAAGGAGGGATTTTTAATGAAATTTTCAGCATACAAGTATCAACGCCCTGATTTTCCAGTTTATCAAGAAACATTCAAAAAAGCATTAGCAAACCTTCAGTCAGCCGATACCTTCTCGGAGGCGAAGCAAGCCCTTGATGCTTTGAACGAACTAAGAGGAACGATCGATACCGCAATGAACTTGGCTTCGATCCGCTATTCGATCGATACCAACGATGCCTTTTATGAAGCAGAAGACACTTTTTGGAATGAATACCAGCCTCATTTTGAAGCTCTGTATTTTCAATTCTATCAAGCACTCCTGGCTTCACCTGTCTTAGATGAATTAAAAGCCGAATATCCAGAAACACTTTTTTTATTTGCCGAAAGCCGTGTGAAGCTTTTTGATGAGGCCTTGATCGAATTGTTTCAAAAAGAAAACCAATTGGCTTCTGATTACAGCAAATTGGTCGCTTCTGCCCAAATCGACTTCCAAGGAGAAACCTATACCCTCGCACAACTGCGACCATTTACCGAAAACAAAGATCGCAGTGTTCGAAAAGAAGCGTTTGAAAAACAAACGGCTTTCTTCACGGAAAATGAAGACCGTTTTGATCAAATTTATGACGAGATGGTCAAGGTTCGTACCGAGATCGCCCACAAGCTCGGCTTTGAAAATTATGTTGCCTTTGCGGATACTCAAATGAATCGTTGGGACTATGATCGTTCAATGATCGAGACCTATCGTCGGGAAATTTTAGAAAAAGTCGTCCCAATTACCCAAAAACTGTACCAAAGACAGGCGCAGCGTAATCAATTGACTCAGGCAACCTTTACCGACCTGCCGCTTGTTTATCCTAGTGGTAACGCAGAGCCTAAAGGAACTCCTGAAGAACTAGTGGAAAAAGCCCGTGTGATGTATCAGGAACTATCTCCTGAAACTGGCGAATTTTTTGATTTTATGGTCGAGCATGACCTACTTGATCTACTAAGCAAAAAAGGCAAACAATCTGGCGGCTATTGTACGTTTATCCAAGACTATCAATCGCCATTTATCTTTGCCAACTTTAACGGCACTTCTGGCGATGTCGATGTTTTGACCCACGAAGCTGGCCACGCGTTTCAAGCCTTTCGCTCTCGTTGGATCAAAGAACCGGAAATTCTCTTTCCCAATTATGAGTCTTGTGAGATCCATTCAATGTCGATGGAGTTTATCGCCTGGCCATGGATGGATGCTTTTTTTGAAGAAGAAACAGAAAAATACAAATTTGCGCATCTTGCTAGCAGCCTGCAATTTTTGCCTTATGGCGTTTTAGTGGATCACTTCCAACAAGACGTTTATGAGCATCCTGAGTGGTCACCAGCACAGCGCAAAGCCCGTTGGCGGGAATTAGAGCGCCAGTATTGCCCAGAACGGGATTATTCAGAATATCCTGACCTTGATCGTGGCTTGTATTGGTTTAGACAAGGGCATATTTTTGAATCACCTTTCTATTATATCGATTATACATTGGCGCAAGTGTGTGCGTTCCAATTTTGGTATCGATTCATCGTGGCAAAAGACGAAACCGCTTGGCAAGATTATTTGGCCATCTGCGAAGTCGGCGGCACGAAAACATTCCTTGAGATCCTGTCTCTTGCTCATTTGCGTTCACCTTTTGAAAAAGGGGCGCTTGATGAGACGTTACAGGCAGTAGATACGTACCTTGCTGCTATCAAAGAAGAACAGTTAAACTAAAAAAAGACGTTTCCGTTTCTCCACTAGCTTGATAGCTAGTGGGAGAAAACGTGAAACGTCTTTTTAACGTGAATATTTTTCGATATGGTGTTCGGTCACGATCATATTGATCACTGACATGATCAGTGCCACTAATAAAGCAGCCCCAAACGAGGAAAAGCCGAAGTTGGCTGACCCAACAAAATATGAAGTCAAATTCAGCATGAGCGCATTGATCACAAAGGTGAAAAACCCAAGCGTCAGTAAAGTCAATGGAAATGAAATGACGATCAAAATTGGTTTAATCAAAGCATTCAGGATCGACAGTACGAAACTGGCGATCACTGCAGTCATAATGCTTTGAACGTGGATCATATTTGGTAATAGAACCGCCAATGTGACAAACGTCAGTGTATTCATGATAAGCCGTTGAAAATAAGACACTAGAAGTCACTCCAGTCCTCATCCTCCACCTTTTCCGCTTCTTTACGGGGACGATTTGCTTCATTGTATTTGTTTTGTTTGTAGTAGTGATTGTCGTGGCCATATCCTGAGGTGCTCTTGCGTCCTGAAGGAATCAAGACCGCCATGATGATATATAAAGTGATTCCAGGGAACCCAGCAGTCACTAAAGATAGAAAGACATAGATCACGCGAACGATGGTTGGATCGATTCGCAAGTATTCTGCCAGACCCCCTAGAGTACCTGTAATGACAACGTTATTGGCTGATTTTGTTAATTTTTTGTTCATTTATCTACACCTTCCTTCTTTTCTTTAATGAGTGTAAACCCAGCGATTCTTATTTGTCTGTATCTTTGATAAAGACATTTCCTGTTGTTGTGGATAGATCAATTTGAGCGACTTTATCGGCAACCCGACGGAATTGCAATAGTTGATTTAGGCGTTCTTTTTTCTCACGCACAACTTCCATCTCGCTTAAACGATTGTTGATGCTACCTAAACTTGTTTTTGCGATCCCTTCAAAACCGATTCCTGTCGGTAATGCTACTTTGACATTCCCATTTACAGAGCTGGCATTTAATTTTTGAACCGTTTCTTCCTTATAGGTCACACGGATATTACCGTTTACTAAAGAAATGCCGGTATTTTGAGGCGTTGCTGTCAACGTAACGTCGCCGTTCACCGTTTCGATAATGGCATCTAAAATCTCACCCTCTTGAACAGTGATTGTTCCATTCACGCCTTCAATCTCTAACATCGATGCGTTTACTTTGCGGAAATCGATATTGCCGTTTGTTGATTTTGTATAGACATCTTTCGCATCCAATTCATTGAATGTAACATTGCCGTTCAACAATTTCACTGCCACATGATCATAGGTACGTTTTGGCAAGTAGAAAACGAGATCGGCACGAATGCGTTTGTTGGGAATTTGGAAAGAGATGCGTTCATCATCGACATTGATTTGGCTTCTTGCTTCAAAAGCATCGAAAGGCTCCGCCGCATCCATTTTACCATATAGTTTGATTTTGGCATCTACTTTGACACCTGGTTCATCCCATAATTGGAAGGAAACATTGCCGTTTGCCAATTTCACATCGATCAATGTCGCTGCCGTTTCGTCATAGCTGAATGTGTGCTCAAATTTTGTCGCTGCAACACCAGGAACTTTCAAGTTGATGTCTTTCCATTCCATGTTGTCATTGACTGACTCTGTCACTGCCCGAACCGTTTTCTTCAAGAAGTGTCCGAAGTGTGTGCTGGCATCGACCATTTTTTCACTTACTTGGTTGAAGGTGTCAGTCGCTTGCTCTTTCCAATCCTCTGGAATATCTAATTTTTGAGAAATTTTTTCTTTTGTTTGAGACCATTGGTCTTTGCGAATATTTTTTAATTTTGCTTCCAATTCTGCTTTTTCTTCAGATAAACCATCTAAGGTTTCTTCCAAGGCAGTAATGGTCGCTTCTGTTTCGTGACGCGTAGCCAATTCATCTTCTGACAATTGATCCAACTCTTCTTTGGTGTTCAATTGCATCAGTGTTTCTTGTGCTTCTTTTAATTCTTCTTTGACGCCAAGAATTTCAGCATTGATTTCGTCCAACTCAGCAGATGCTTGGTTGGCTTCCGTTGCTAAGCCATCGAGAATCTTTTCAAGATTTTCTTTGTCTTGCGCTTCGTTTTGACGAAGTTTTTCTTCGCTGTCAAACGTGAACATCTCATCGTCGTTTTCAGTATCATCAAATGGGCTTGTCGCATTCTTATCCGCGGTTACCTCAGCAGCAGCTTTGTTAATTTGTTTTTCGTCTTTGGCTTTTGCCATACCTTCTAGTAAATCTAAGGCTTCTTCTGTAGAAAGCACACCTTTTTTTACTAGATCCAATATACGTTCTCTTTCGTTCATGGAAATTGCCTCCTTCAGCAAATGTGTGATTGCAAGTTTAGCTTACGAACCTATTATGCCTTGTTTTAGCGAAAGTGTCATAGGTCTTAAGTACCAAGTTTTTCTCAATCTGCAGATTGGCAAGCAAAACCGACACTTTTTCTTCATTCCTCTAGGCTCAAAACGATCTTCCTATTATTAACAGTACCACGAAAAACCATATAGAAACAAAAGTTTCAGCTAGTAGAATTCTTAAGGAATAGGCCTGCTAGAGTAAATGAGTGATTGCTCCTTTCACTGCAGGTCGGCGACGAAAAGAATAGACGGCTCAACTAGTAAATTTCAGGGACGATAGAATCGATTTCCATTGGCCATCTTTATGGAGGAGCCAATTTCTAATTTGCCTATCCTGTTCACATCATCGATTGAAGCGATTCTTTCAAATCAAAAAGACCGCCGAGAGAAGTTACTTCTTAAAGGACAACTTCTTTCGACGGTCCGTCCCATCTCTTTTAAAAGAGATATGTGATCAAGAACCCAAGCTGGTTTCTTATATCATTTCCGTACGGTTTGTATTCAATTCACTGATTTTCCCAGTAGCAAGATACACGATCCATTCACAAATATTCGTTACGTAGTCACCGATTCGTTCCAAGTATTGAGCAACAGACAAATAATCGGTCCCACTGACAACTGTTTCTGGATTTTCTTTCATACTCTCGATCGTTTTGTAATAAATGTCTTTGTAATATTCATTGACCCGATCGTCCATTTGAGCGATCATACGGGCATCTTCTTGGTCGGTCTTTACATACGCCACTAAAACATTATCGACCATTTTCTTGACATAATCCGACATATCAGAGATTTCTTTTTCGATTTCGGCGATCCGCGTTTCACCTTTGACCCGAATCGTTGACTTCGCGATGGATACCGCATGATCCCCCATTCGCTCCAAGTCAGAGCTGGCTTTCATTACAGTAATGATCATTCGTAGATCGGTCGTTACTGGTTGTTGCAAAGCAATCATCTCAAAGCTCTTTTTTTCTAAACGAACTTCCATATTGTTGATCGCCAAATCATTTTCAATTACTTCCTGCGCAATTTCTTTGTCATGTCTGACATATGCTCGCACAGATTTATGAATGGCACTGCTGACTAGCATCCCCATTTCATAAAATTGATTGTGTAAATTTAATAATTCTTCTTCAAATTGTGTACGCAACATCCCTTTTCCTCCTAACCAAATCTTCCTGAGATATAATCTTCTGTTTCTTTTTTGCTTGGACTTAGGAACACTTTTTTCGTGTCATTGAACTCGATCAAGTTGCCGTCCAAAAAGAACGCGGTTTTATCTGAGATTCTTGAAGCTTGTGACATGTTGTGGGTCACGATGATCATGGTATAGCGTTCTTTCAGTGCTAGAAGGGTATTCTCGATTTTCCCTGATGAAATGGGGTCTAACGCACTGGTTGGTTCATCCAGCAAAATGATTTCTGGATCGACAGCCAATACCCGAGCGATACAAACCCGCTGCTGTTGTCCACCTGATAAAGAAAGCGCACTTTGGTGAAGTTTGTCTTTGACATCTTCCCAGACAGAAGCTGCTTTCAGGCTTTCTTCTACCGTCTTATCAAGAATCTCCTTGTCCGTGACTCCTTTTAATTTTAACCCATAAATCACATTTTCGTAAATTGAAAAGGGAAAAGGATTCGGTTGTTGAAAAACCATCCCGATTTCTTTGCGCAAATCAACGATGTCTTGCTTTGGACTATAAATGTCTTTCCCTTTATATACAACACTTCCTGTAATTGTCACACCAGGGATCAAATCATTCATTCGATTAAGAGAACGCAAGTAGGTCGATTTCCCACATCCTGAAGGTCCGATCATTGCAGTGATCTCGCCTTTTTTGATGGAAAGGTCGATTCCTTTTAATGCTTCTTTTTTTCCGTAGTATAAATGCAGATCTTTCGATGTAATAATTTCTTCTGCCATTGTTTTGCCTCCGTTTACTGATCGAATCGGCTCAGCCAAAATGACCGGATACGTAATCTTCTGTTGCTTTAATTTTTGGACGAGTAAATATCTTACGGGTCTCATCGTACTCGATCGCATTTCCTAAGTAGAAAAAGGCAGTATAATCGCTGATCCGAGCAGCTTGCTGCATATTATGGGTCACGATGATGATAGAATAGTCGTTTTTCAAGTTGATAAGAGTTTCTTCCACTGTCCCGGTCGAGATTGGATCAAGGGCACTAGCTGGTTCATCTAGAAGCAAAATATCTGGTTTCATCGCAATTGCTCGAGCGATACACAGACGTTGCTGCTGTCCACCGGACAATGCCAAAGCACTTTTGTCTAAGCTGTCCTTTACTTGATCCCAAAGTGCGGCTTGTTTCAAGCTGGTTTCGACTGCTTCATCCAATTTCTTTTTGTTTCTTTCTCCATGACGTCGCAAAGCAAAGGCGATGTTGTCATAGATCGATTTACTGAAAGGGTTTGGTCGTTGGAAAACCATGCCGATACGCTTGCGCATTTCGAAGACATCGACTTCTTTTGTATTGACGTCGACTCCTTTATACATGATGTTTCCTGTGACTCTCGTGTTTGCGATCCCATCATTCATTCGATTCAAAGAACGCAGATACGTTGATTTACCGCAACCGGAAGGTCCGATCAATGCGGTGATTTTATTTTTTTCAAATTGTAGATCAATGCCTTTGATGGCTTCATTTGATCCATACCATACATGCAAGTCAGTGGTATAAAGCGCCACATCTTCTGGTTTATCGAAGGTAATGATATTTCGATCGTCCCAATTGTAATCGTTCATACTGTCATTCTCCTTATGCTGACGTCATTTTCTTGTACAACCGTTTGCCAGCTGCACGGGCGCCAAAGTTAAATAGCAAGACGGCAATGATCAATACCGCCGAAGCCCCGGCTGAAACTTGAGCGCCATCAGGCATCGTACCTTCTGTATTGATTTTCCAAATATGGACTGCCAGCGTCTCCGCTTGTCGGAAAAGACCGATCGGGCTGGAAACACTCAATGGATTCCAGTTTGTAAAATCAAGGGCCGGTGCACTTTGTCCTGCAGTGTAGATCAGCGCTGCCGCTTCACCAAAAATCCGACCAGAACTTAGAATGACCCCAGTCAAAATCCCTGGTGTTGCTTCTGGGACAATGATGCGTGTGACAGTTTCCCAACGGGATAAGCCTAAAGACAAGCCCGCTTCACGCTGCGTATAATGAATCGCTTGTAGAGATTCTTCCACATTTCTAGTCAATAGTGGCAAATTGAAGAAAGTCAATGCCAAGGCACCTGAAATGATCGAAAAGCCATAACCAAACTGGATAACAAAGACCAAGAAACCAAAAAGACCGACAACCACAGAAGGCAGTGAACTCAAGATTTCGATCGATGTCCGAATGATATCCGTCAACCAGTTTTTCTTCGCATATTCTGATAAGTAGATCCCCGCTCCTAAAGAAATCGGAAAACTAATGATCATTGTCACTAAAAGCAAGTATAGGGAATTGAACAATTGGATGCCGATCCCGCCACCTTCTTGGTACGCTTTTGAAGAAGAAGTCAGAAACTCCCAATTAATATGGGGAATACCACGTACCAAAATGTACAATAGTAAGGAAGCCAAAATCAAAACAATGACTCCAGCAACAGCATACAAGACGCCGGTAGCAATTTTATCTGAACGTTTTGCATTCATTATTTCAATGCTCCTTTCTTCCCAATAAAGCGAATGACAATGTTAAATAGTAAGGACATCAATAAGAGAATCAAGGCTAATGACCATAGAACGTTGTTTTGGACTGTTCCCATGATCGTATTCCCAATACCCATGGTTAAGATCGATGTCAATGTTGATGCAGGTGTCACTAAGCTCGTCGGCATCAATGCCGCATTACCGATAACCATTTGGATCGCCAATGCTTCCCCAAATGCGCGAGCCATTCCGAAAACAACTGCCGTTAAAATCCCAGGGACAGCTGCTCGTAAAACAACTTTATAGATCGTTTGCCAGCGTGTTGCACCTAAAGCTAAGGATGCCTCACGGTAGTGCCGAGGGACTGCCCGTAACGCATCGACAGTCATCGTAGTCACTGTCGGCAAAATCATGATAAATAGGACAAAGGTCCCCGCCAAGATCCCAAACCCTGTACCGCCAAAAACAGAACGGACTGCTGGTACAATGACAGACAAACCGATAAAACCATAAACTACAGAAGGAATACCGACTAATAGTTCGATGACGGGCTGCAAAATCTTCTCTCCGTTACGAGGGGAGATCTCCACCATAAAGACTGCTGCACCGATCGCAAATGGTGTTGCGACGATCGCTGATAGGAAGGTTACGAAGAACGAACCAAGGATCATCGGTAAAGCACCTACTAATGGTTGGCCATCAGGACCAACAGCACTTGGATTCCATTGCGTACCAAACAAAAAGTCGAAAACATTGACTTTGTCTACAAAGAATGTCGCTAATCCACGGCTAGCAACGAAATAAAAAATGGAGATCACAACCAATACAATCAACGCAATACATAGAAAGCTAACCAGCTTTCCTCTTTGTTCCATTCTTGCGCGCTTGGATTTTTTTGTTAACACTTCTTTTACATTTTCCACGAGGGTTCCTCCTCAAAAATCAAACTAAACTCATAACCATTAGTTTATCGGTTCAACATCAATTTCTGTTAAAGCTTGTGTAAATTTTGTGTAAAGATTACTCGACGATGTTGCCTTCCCAATCTCTTTCCACCTGCATGATGGAAATTGGAATATAACCCAGATCCCCGACGATATGCTCTTGTACTTCATCAGAAAGCATATATTCGAGAAATTCAGCGGTCAATCCCGTTGGTTCTCCTTTTGTATACATATGCTCGTAAGCCCAAACTTTCCAATCATTGGTCGTTACATTTTCAATCGTTGGTTGAACCCCATCGATCGAAAGGACGTTGACTTCATCTGTCACATAAGAAAATGCAACATAACTGATGGCGCCTGGTGTATCCGAAACGATCGAACGGACCATCCCACTAGAATCTTGCTCTTGGGAAGGAATCGCTGTTTCACCATCCATGATCCATTTTTCAAACGTACTTCTCGTGCCGCTTCCAGTCGCCCGATTCAACAAAACGATGGGCAGATCATTTCCACCAACTTCACGCCAATTTGTAATATTTCCTAAGAAGATATTTTTTAAGTCCTCTGTTGAAATATCCGTGATCCCGACGCCTTTGTTGACGATCGGTGTGATACCCACCGTTGCCACTCGGTGGTCAACGAGTGCATCCGCATCGATCCCTGGCTTTTCTTCTGCAAACAAATCAGAATTCCCAATATCGACTGCGCCTGCTTGGACTTGACTTAACCCAGTGCCGCTCCCGCCTCCTTGGACATTGATAAATCGCCCAGGATTTGAGTTTTGAAATTCTTCCGCAACGGTTTCTACGAGTGGCTGCAAGGCAGAAGACCCGACTGCTGTGATCGATTCTCCTCGATCTGCCCAGCTTGCACATCCTGAGAGTAAAATAACCAATCCGATGATAGGACTTAGAAGTTTTAATTTTTTCATCATAACGCTCCTTGTACTTTCGAAAGTCATTGATTGTAAAAATCAATTATTTTCATTTTACCATTAGTTGAAATCAATGAAAATTATTATTTGCTTTTTTTTCTTAAGCTGAGTCTGACCCTTTATTTAAAACGCTTTTTTTCTTTTACAAAATAACTATTTTGTAAATAAAATGACAAGATTTCTTAATTAAATTACGTGCATCCAGAAGGTATGCTGTGCTATACTGTGAGAGGAAACGTATTTTAAAAAGAACATAATTATTAATCTTGCTTCCCCAATCAAGTACAATATGTTGTTATGTTCAGCGTTTTCACGATTTCATCAACATTTCCCCAAAATGTCTGTTGAATCGAAACGGCAGAAAGAAGCATTCCTATGCATCTTCTGCCGTCTTTTTTTTATTCTAATTCACTTAACCATGCCGCCATCTGCTCAATGATGGCTTCTTGCTGTGCTTCATTTGGTAGATCCGCTGCTGCTTCTCCTTTTTGTACCCCATAGGTACCAAAGCCAGCATGATTGCCGCCTTCGATCGTTTGGAACGTCGTAGTTTCTGGAAGGAGGCTGCGGGCAGCTTGCCAATTTTCCTGATTCACTACTTGGTCTTGACTGCCTGATAGTGACAACACAGCAATCGATTGATCAGCTAAGGATCCTTTTTCATCTGGGTAACTAGCAAAGAAAAAGACGCCTTTTAACTCGTTGTCGTTTTCAGCCAACTGATTCGCTGCAAAACGGCTTGCCATGACGCCACCTAATGAATGACCACCAATGACATAGGAGCTATGGGGAATTTCTTTCAAGACCTCTTCTGCACGATTGCCTGCTAAAACAGCCATGTTAAAGGGCATTTTAACGATCGCGACAGGATAGCCTTTTTCCGCTAAACCTGCTGCCCATACACTATAGCTTTCGGCATCGACAAGCGCACCAGGATAGAAAATAACCAAAGGCTTTTCTTCATCTCCAGCAAAATAGAGGACATTTCCCTCATCATCTGCCTCTTTCGCAGCTGTAACTGCAGCATCCATTGCTGGGTAATGCAGTTGTTGCCAACCGACCCAACCGGCAATAATTAAAATAACAACGGTGATCAATACACCGATCAAGACTTTTGTTCTTTTTCTCATCATGTCCTCCTACAAAAAAGAAGATCAGGAAAGGATGACAGACGAAACTTGCGGGTCCATCATCTCCTGAATCTTTCTATAAGTGTTTCCAATTTTTATCGGTGAGCCAGCGCCAATAGTTCTCGTGCATGTTCGATTGTTAAATCGGTGATTTCTGCACCTGAGAGCATACGGGCGATCTCAGCCACTCGTTCTTCTTCTGATAATTTACGGACATGGGTTTCTGTCCGACCTTCTTGAATTGCTTTTTCGATAAAATATTGATTGTCCGCCACAGCCGCTACTTGCGGCAAGTGGGTGATACACAAGACTTGCGAATTCGCAGCGATCTTGGCGATTTTTTCGGCGATCGCCTGAGCTACTCGGCCACTGACCCCAGTATCCACCTCATCAAAGACAATACTAGTGATTCCTTGCTTGCGGGAGAAAATCGATTTAAGCGCTAATAAGATCCGGGAAAGCTCTCCTCCAGAAGCAACTCGCACTAACGGTTTCATGCCTTCACCGGGGTTGGTGGTCAAATAAAACTCCACGGTATCAAAGCCGCTGCTGCTTAATTGTTTTGAGCCAGATGCAAACCGTACTTCAAATTGCGCGTGCTCCATATACAGCTCTTTTAACTCTTGAACGATTTCTTTTTCTAAACGATGAGCCAATTCACGTCGTTTGACGTGCAAGGCTTCCGCCAGCTGCCAAACTGCTTCAGCTTTTTGGGCAAGCTCTTCTTCTAATTGCTCCAACTGACCTTCCGTATAGGCTGATTCGCTGATTTCTTTGCTGATCTCGTCATAATAAGCAAGGATCACAGGAATCGATTCCCCGTACTTGCGCTTCAATTGACGAATCGTTTCTAGTCGTGAAATGACTTCTTCTAGACGACCTTCATCTAATTCAAGATTGTCGACTTGCCGCGAAATATCAGTGGCTGCATCCTGTAGCAGGTAGTACGCACTTTGGATCGCTTCACTGATTTTTTCATACGCAGGATCAAGATGGGCGATCGACTGGATCTCTGATAATGCCACACTGACTCCATCTAGGCTATTAACTTCTTCGGCGGATAGAGCGCCATAGCTTTGCCCTAGAGCATCCACGATTTTTTGATAATTGGTCAGTTTTTCTCGTTCATCGATCAGCTGCTCTTCTTCATTTTCCATCAATTCCGCTTGGGCGATCTCTTCTTGTTGAAAACGCAGCATGTCCATTCGCTGCACATAGAGCTGTTCATTTTCTTGAATGGTCCGCACATGTTTTTCTAAGGAGCGATAGGCTTGATAGGCTTGACGGTAACTTGCAAGTTCCGCTTTAAAGGCATCATCTCCAAAACCATCCATCAACGCCAAATGTTTTTCTGGCTGCAGCAGCTCTTGATGCTCATTTTGTCCTTGGATATCAACTAAAAACAAGCCGATTTGGCGCAAAACCGACAAGGTAACAGTTCGACCATTTACACGACAAATAGTTTTACCCGATTGAGAGATATCCCGTTGTACGATCAGAACTTCCTCTTCATCAATACCCAGATCTGCGGTCAGCTCTTTGAACTCCTGCTGATTCGGCCATTCAAAAATCCCTTCCAAACGGCATTTTTCTGCACCTTGACGCAAATAGTCACTGGATCCTCTGCCACCTGCTAGTAAGCCCATCGCATCGATAATGATTGATTTCCCAGCACCTGTTTCACCTGTTAGAGCCGTCATCCCCTCATGAAAAGACAGGTGCAAGTTGGAGATAATCGCAAAATTTTGGATCGACAATTCTAAAAGCATCCCTTGCCTCCTCTTTTATACGTAACGTTGGAAATCCTTGAATAGGTTCTCGGTATCTGCTTCTGTTCTAGTGATCATCAAGACGTTGTCATCATCGTTTAGCGTGCCAAATAACTCTTTGGCATAACGCTTATCGATCAAATTCGCCAAAGCCGAAGCATTGCCAGGCAGTGTGCGCAGGATCACAAATTTGTCCATTCGATCGACAGAAACAAACGCCGTTTTTAGGATTTTATCTAGTTTACCACTCACGTCTTCCGTTGTCTCTTGTGGAATACTATAGCGATAGCCGCCTTTTTGGGAAGGAACTTTCACTAACTTCAATTCCTTGATATCCCTTGATATGGTTGCTTGTGTGACTGAGACGCCGCGATCTTTTAACAACTCGACAAAATCTTCTTGTTTCTGAATATCTTGTTCACTTAACAATCGTGTAATCAAGCGATGCCGTTCTTTTTTTCTCATCTCTTGTTCCTCCTGAATGAATTCCTACTAATTTTATCCTATTTTGCGCAAGAAAGAAAGAGAGCCGACAAGTAAAATGTCCACTCTCTTCCATTCTTTATTTTGGTTGATGAAAGGTCTCATGTGCTGATGCAACAACTTTCGGGATGTCGATCCCTGCTGCGGTGCCTTCTTGCAGGCTTTTCTTTAAATGTACGATAAACTCGATATTCCCTTCGCCACCAGTGATTGGTGAAAAACTTAGGTTTAATACATCGAATTTTGTTTTCTTAGCGAATGCCAGTACTTCCTCCAACACTCGTTCATGGGTTTTGGGGTCACGAACGATCCCATTTTTTCCCACCGCTTCTTTGCCCGCTTCAAATTGTGGTTTGATCAGCGCCATCACTTCGCCATCCGCTACCAAAATATCGTAAAGGGGAGGTAAGATCAGTTTAAGTGAAATAAAAGAAACATCGATCGTAGCGGCTTCAGGAAGACCATCCAGGAAGTCTGTTGGTTTTGCATAACGGAAGTTGACCCGTTCCATTACGATCACTCGCTCATCTTGCCGCAGCTTCCATGCTAACTGATTGTAACCGACATCCAGTGCATAGCTTTTTTTGGCGCCATTTTGCAACGCCGCATCAGTAAAGCCACCGGTGGAAGCGCCGATATCTAACATGATTTTATCGGTTACGTCAAAATCAAAAACTTTGAGTGCTTTTTCTAACTTGAGACCACCACGAGAAACATAAGGCAGCTTCTTCCCTTTGATCTGCAGCAGTGTATCTGCGGCAATTTTTTCTCCAGGCTTATCTAGGCGCTCATTGTTTTTTTCTTTGTACACCAATCCAGCCATCACTCCTCGTTTGGCTTGCTCGCGGGTCTCAAAGAGGCCTTGCTGGACAGCTAAAACATCTACACGTTCTTTCTTCATGCGTTCCCTCGAATCTCAAATCGTTCCACAAATGCCAATAAAACATCCGGCGTAAATTGACCGTATTGGCTTAACTGTGCCAGAATTTCTTTGGCTTTGCTCAATTCTTCAGTCAAAGCTTGCTGCGCGCCTGCTAAGCCAAGTAAAGCAGGATAGGTACTTTTCGCCAACTCGTCATCTCGGCGGACAACTTTGCCTAGCTCTTCGGTCGTACTAGTGGCATCTAACAGATCGTCGCGAATTTGAAAGGCTAACCCAATATGCTGGGCAAAGCGATCCAATTCATGCAGAACCTCTTCCGTCTGGTCGGCTAAGACACCACCAGCAATCACCGCAAAGCGGATCAATTCTCCAGTCTTTCGTTCATGGATTGACATCAGCTCATCAAGACGAAGCGCTTGGTTCTCCCCTTGAATATCAGCTGCTTGGCCGGCAACCATCCCTTGCGTGCCCGCTGCTTTACTCAACTGCTGCAGCAGCAAGACTTTTTGATTGGCTTCGATTTCCGCCATAGCGACTAATTGAAACGCAGCCGTCAAAAGACCATCTCCAGCTAAAATCGCTAAAGCTTCACCAAAAACCTTATGGTTGGTGGGTTTGCCTCGACGCAGATCATCGTTGTCCATTGCTGGCAGATCATCATGGATCAGCGAATACGTATGCACCATTTCTAGGGCTGCTGCACACTGGTACACCGCGGTATTGATGGGTTTGTGAAAAGCGGCGACTGTTGCTGCCAATAAAAGCGGGCGAATGCGTTTGCCGCCAGCTTGGATCGAATACTGCATGCTTTCAAATAGCCGTTGATCAGAAGTGTGTTCTTTGACAAAACGTTCCATAACTTCTTCGATCAATGGGGCGTGTTCTTTCGTAAATTCCTTCAAAGCACTCATTGGCTTTCCTCTTCAAAGGGGACTTCTTCATTGGATTCAGTCATCATTTTTGTTAAGGATTTTTCCGCTTTACTCAAGGTGTCCTTGCATTGCTTGCTCAAAACCATGCCTTTTTGAAAAGCATCTAACGCTTCTTCCAATGGAACATCGCCTTGTTCCAAACGGGTTACGATTTGTTCTAATTCTTGTAATGATTCTTCAAATGTTGGATTTGCCATGATTAACTCCTTCTGTACTAATAACTTCGACCAGTGCTTGGCCATCTTGGTAATGGATCGTCAGCTGATCTTCTGGCTCGATCGCATCAATCGATTTGATCACCTGCTCATTTTTCGTGGTATAGCTGTAGCCGCGTCCCATGATTTTTAGTGGGCTTAACAAATCAAGGGATTGGACTGCATTTGCAAATTGATTTTCTTTTGCCGCATAAATATCTTTCATGGCTTTCGTTAAGCGTTGAGAAAGATAGCTGACCTCTTGATTGCTGGCTTGTAATCGCGCTTTTGGTTGTTGCTGGGCCAACCGTGAAATCAATTGCTGTGCCTGGCGATCCTTGTCATAAAGCAAGGTTTGCAAGCCTTGCTGCATCCGCTGCTGCAACTGATCGAGTTTGATGGACTGTGCCTCATACAAGCGCTCTGGTTGTCGAAAAACATACGATCCAATCACTCGCTGATAGCGTTCTTGTTTGTACTGGATCTGGTGCATAAATGCTTGCTCTAATCGGGCTTGTCTTTCTTCGATCCGCAAAATCTCCTCCGACAGCACTGGCACCGCTAATTCGGCAGCGGCGGTCGGAGTTGCCGCCCGTACATCCGCCACTAAATCGGCAATCGTCGTATCGGTTTCATGCCCCACTGAAGAAATAATGGGGGTTTTTGCATCAAAAATGGCTCTTGCCACTCGTTCTTCATTGAAAGGCCAGAGGTCCTCGATCGATCCACCCCCACGTCCGATGATCATCGTATCAAAGGTCCCATCGGCTTCGACTCGTTGGATATTTTTCACCACATCATCCGCAGCTTTATTGCCTTGTACCACGGTTGGATACAAAACGATCTGAGCAATGGGATAACGCCGCTGTGTCGTCGTGATGATATCTCTGATCACCGCTCCACTAGGACTGGTCAAAACCGCGATGCGTTTCGGGTATTTCGGCAAGGACTGCTTCGGTGCAGAAAATAAACCTTCTGCTGCCAATTTCTGCTTTAATTGTTCATAGGCTTGATAAAGAGCGCCGACACCGTCTGGTTCCATATGATCGATCACCATCTGGTAATTTCCGCTTGCCTCATACAGAGTGATACGCCCAACCGCCATGACTTTCATGCCCTCTTCTGGTTGAAAGCGCAGCTTGTCAAAAGCGCCTTTGAACATGACGGTCGAAATCTTTGCACCATCATCCTTCAAACTAAAGTATTGGTGATTGGGGCGACGACGAAAATTGGAGATCTCTCCCGTCAAATAAACCCGCTCTAGATACGGATCGACGTCAAACTTACGCTTGATATATTTTGTTAATGCGGTTACCGTTAAATATTCTTGCGCCATTTAGTTTTTCATTGTCTCCTTTGCTGCCTCGATCGTTTGGGCCATCAACATCGTGATCGTCATTGGACCTACACCTCTAGGTACCGGGGTGATATAGCTAGCGATCGGTTCGACTTCATCAAATTTCACATCGCCGATCAACTTGCCGTTGGCATCACGATTCATCCCAACATCAATCACCACAGCCCCTTCTTTTACGAAGTCTTTTGTGACAAAATGACCGCGGCCGATCGCCACGACTAAAATGTCCGCTTGTTTTGCCAACTCGGGCAGATTTTTGGTTTTTGAATGAGCAATAGTCACGGTGGCATTTGCCCCCAAGAGCAAGTGCGCCATTGGTTTTCCGACAATGTTGCTGCGGCCGATCACTAAGGCATTTTTTCCTTCCAATTCGATCCCATACGCAGCAAACATTTTCATGATGCCATAAGGGGTACAAGGAATTCGGTCAGGTACACCTGCGAATAATTTTCCTAAATTGATTGGATGAAAGCCGTCGACATCTTTTTCTGGTTTGATGGCTAACAGTACTTTTTCTTCATTGATATGTTTTGGCAAAGGAAGTTGAACCAAAATTCCATGAAAGGCATCATCGTTATTGAACTGTTCGATTTCTGCTAATAATTCTGCCTCAGTAATGGATTCAGGGTAGCGGGCAACACGGGAATTGATGCCGATTTTCGCCGCAGCTAGTTCTTTATTTTTCACATAAGTCTGACTTGCTTTGTCTTCTCCAACAAGCAAAACAACTAATCCCGGTGTCACACCCTGCTCTTTTAGTGTTGCTGTCTCTGAAAGAAACGCTGCTTGCATTTTTTCAGCCAATTCTTTTCCATTGATCAATGTACCCATTCTGACAACTCCTCCAACCTGATTATACTGACTTATTTTGTAAAAAGAAACGCACCAATCGTTTGTCGATATGCTTCTTCATGTTTTCTATCATAGCATTTTCTGAAAAGAAAAACACCGTCTAAGGCTCCCTTTTTTCGGAAAAAACGAGGGTAAACCGACAAAGTGCGTGCAAAAAAACCGAACGATCAAGCAGGACCGTTAAAACAAGGCGGTTGCTCATAAATCGTTCGGTTTCTGACTCGATCGAAAAAAAGCTGATCTCTTTTGATCGATCGTGTTAGGGCTGAAAATTACTCACTTACTTGGTTGGTTTTTGTTTCTAGCTCTTGATTGACTGTCGATAAAATACCGTTGACAAACTTTCTGGACTGATCATCACTAAAAGTTTTCGCTAACTCGATCGCTTCATTCAAAGCCACACGATTCGGCACATTATCCACATAGATCATTTCATACAAAGCAATTCGTAAAATCGTCACGTCCATTTTTGATAAACGCTGGATTTTCCAACCAGCTTTTAAATGATTTTGAATGACTTCATCCAAGGCTTCTTTGTAATGACAGACACCTGCCACTAATTGATCTAAATAAACAGGCACAAAATGCTCTTGTTCTTCATCGATCAATTCATGGTGTTCCAACTCGATGGCATGCATGATGGCATCTTGTTTCGTTAAATCTTTATTAAAGTCTAGTGGAAATAAAGCTTGTAACGCCATTTTCCGTATTTCATGCCGTGATAATTCTTTACTCATTTTCTTCCTCATCGTTTCCAAATAATTCTTCGATGTCTGGTAAATCTACTTTTTCTGGCACGACTGCCACAACATGAACATTTACTTCAGCCAGTTGTACATCTGTCATAAATAAGACTTGCTGTTTGACCCGTTCTTGGATCTCCATTGCCACTTTAGGCACTGACATCCCATAAGTGATATAGCAATAGATGTCCACTTTGATCCCTGTTTCATCGATCGTTAAGTAGACCCCTTTGCCATGAGCTGCGCGACCTAATAATTCAGTGACACTGTTTGCCAGTGTTCCTCGCATCCCATAGACACCTTCCACTTTAGAAGCAGCGATCCCAATAATGATCTCGATCACTTCTGGCGCGATGACGATCTCGCCTAATTCAGGACTTGCATTTAATACAAGGTTTTTATCTTCATTCATACGTTTTTGCCTCCATTCTAAACAGCTGTACCGTATTGTTTGTAAAAAAACCGCTCGTTTTTTCCGTTTGAAGCAAACCAACGCTTGATTCAATCAATAACATCCATGGCACAGTGTTTCTTCTCGCTCTAAGTTTATCATTTTCTGCACTGAGAATCTATAATAACCCACTATTCTCAATGAATTTTCTGAAAAACAAGGTCGATGAATCAGAGAATGATCAATTCTTTCGGTGAATGTGTCAACACTTTATTACCAGTTTCGGTGATCAAAAGATCATCTTCGATACGAACGCCGCCAATTCCTGGAAGATAGATCCCTGGTTCATCTGTAATGACGTTTCCGACAACAAATGCTTTATCAGCGCGGAAGGATACATTTGGTCCTTCGTGGATCTCTAAACCAATCCCATGGCCTGTTGAATGACCAAAGGCATCTCCGTAGCCAAAGGAAGCAATGTGATCCCGAGCGATCGCATCTAGTTCAATTCCGGTCATTCCAGGTTTTGCTGCGGCCAAGACTTTTTCTTGCGCTTCAAGTACGATTTGATAGATTTCCTTCAATTTATCGCCAGGATCTCCTACTGCAAAGGTTCTAGTCATATCAGACACATAGCCTTGATAGTAACAGCCAAAGTCTAACGTGATCAGATCGCCTTGTTCGATCACTTTTTCACTGGCAACCCCATGGGGCATTGCTGAACGCAACCCACTAGCAACGATCGTTTCAAAAGATACGCTTGTGGCACCTAATGAACGCATAAAGAAATCTAACTGATTCGCCACTTCGATTTCTGTCATTCCTGGGCGGACCATTTTCAAAATATGTTCGAATCCTTGATCGGCGATATGGCAAGCTTGTTGGATCAATGCGATCTCTTCCTCATCTTTGACTTCCCGCAAAGCCTCGATCATCCCCGATACAGGGGCAAGGGATGATTCCTCGATCAAGTCTTCTAAGACGGAGTATTCAGCAAAGCTGACGAAACTTTCTTCAAATGCTAAGACATTGATTTCTTCCTTTTGGCAGATGGTTGCAACTTCTTCAAAAATCGGTCCGCTATTTTTTACGATCTCAAAACCTTGAGCTTGGGCAGCTGCTTGCTCTGTATATCGGAAATCTGTTACAAAAAAAGCTTTGTCCAACGTAATGACTGCTAAACCAGTTGTTCCAGTAAAGTTTGTCAAGTAACGCAAATTGTATGGGCTGGTGATCAAGAACCCATCAATCGAATCTTTTCTCATTGCTTCACGTAATTTTTCAACTCTTAACATGTATCGTTCCCTACTTTCTTGTTCTATACGATAGTATTATAACAAACTTCCAGAAAAAGCGGAAAGCAAGCGAAAAGTTTTCTAAAAAATCAAGCAATATGAATAAACGATAGAGTACTTTAAAAAGACTGCCGTGTGATCTTTCGTTGTTCTCTTCTAAATGATGGCTTCCGTGCACAAAAAAAAGCAATTCAATCAATGAATTGCTTTTTTGATAATTATCTTTTACGTCCCAAAAAGAACGATACGACTGCCACGAAAATGACCGCGCCGATAATCGCAGGCACGATAGCCATTCCTGCTACTTGCGGTCCCCAAGTGCCAAAAAGGCCTTGACCAATCGATGCGCCTACAAGTCCTGCAACGATATCAAAAATACAACCGCGTTTTTCGCCTGCAATGGCACCACCGATTGAACCGATGACCGCTCCTACGATCAATGTCCATAAAAAGTGCATACTAACCCCTCCTAAACTTTCTTATAAAAAGGGTACCATATTGAGAATCAATTGGAAAAATATATGCTCTCTTGTTATTTTCTGCGAGTGAAGGCTCGTTTCAATACATCAAAAAAGCCTAATGAATGCACCATATGGTCTGGATCGACGTATTCACGAATCGCTCGCAAGACTTTTTTTGGTTCTTTTGAGGAGAAGGTATACGTGCCATTCTTTTTGGTGCGGATCGCATAGCGTGGTATCCAACGGCCTTTGAACATGACCGAAGCGATCACATAGTCGACATCTTCCCATGGGATCTGAATAAACTTGCGTTTGTCACGGTCATTGTAAAACTCAAAGGCTTTATCGCCGATCATGATTTTGCCGTACTCATTGATCCCTAAAAAAGACGTAGCATCGATCGTCAAATCCACTTTTGTATTAAGAGATTGTACCATTTGCGCTTACTCCATTCTATATCGTCTTATTATCTTATTATACGTGTTTGCAGCAGGTTTGGCGAATAAATAAAAAGGTACTTGGGTTGCCCCAAGCACCTTTCATTGAAAAGATTATAACAATCCGATCAAGTGTCCACCGATACCGACTAAGAATAGACCGATAATAATGATGATTGGAGAAACTTTTTTCTTCAATAACCACATACATAATAAAGTAAGCAATAGTGCAGCTAGACCAGGAATCAATTGATCCAAGTTGTTTTGCAATGTTGTTACTTTTGTATCAGTCAACGCACGGCCTTCAGCAACTTGTTGGAAGGCTTGTTGCAAACCAGCAGAGCCAGAAGGCAAGTTCGCCCAATCGACATAAGCACCTTCATCAAGCGGTACGCTTGAGACAACTGGCGCAAATGAGATCGATACCCAACGCTGAACGAGTGACCCTAATACGAACATCCCTAAAATTGAAGCACCTTTTGTTACATCTTGCAACAATCCGCCTGAAAGGTCATCAGTGATTTTTGAACCAGCACGGTAGCCGAATTCTTGTGTGTACCACATAAATGCCCAACGGATGATGTTCCATGCAACGAAGAAGATGATTGGACCTAAGATGTTTCCAGCTAAAGCAAGAGAAGCACCTAGCGCACCTAACATCGGACGTACAGTAAACCAGAACACAGGGTCACCGACACCGGCTAAAGGACCCATCATACCAACTTTTACCCCTTGGATCGCTACGTCATCGACAGGCGCGCCATTTGCGCGTTCTTCTTCTAAGGCTAATGTTACCCCTAAGATTGGCGATGCGATATATGGGTGAGTGTTAAAGAATTCTAAGTGACGCTTCAATGCAGCGGCACGGTCTTCTTTTGTTTTGTATAATTTTTTGATTGCTGGAATCATTGAGAATGCCCAACCACCATTTTGCATACGTTCATAGTTCCATGAACCTTGAATGAAGGTAGAGCGCCATGCTACGGCTAAACGATCTTTTTTATTTAATTGAATTTTTTCTGCCATTTTTTTCTCCTCCTTCGATTCTAATAGTCATTCAAGATATCGCCTAGAGGGTCGCCAGTGTTGCTGCCGCCGCCTCCATTTGATGATCCGCCCATTTTAGTTAGGTTCAAGTAGATCAATGCGATTGCTACTGCCAAAGCACCGATAGCGATCAATGTCAATTGAGAAATAGCTGCGATAACGAAACCGATAATGAAGAATGGCCATACTTCGCGAGTTGCCATCATGTTGATAACCATTGCATAACCAACGGCAACGACCATACCACCACCGATAGCCATACCATCAGTTAACCATGCAGGCATTGATTCTAAGAAGTTTTGAACAGTTGCAGCAGGAATTGCCAACAATGCAGCTGCAGGAATCGCAATACGAACCCCTTGCATACATACAGCGATCACATGCCACATTTCGATTTTACGAATGTTGCCTTCTTCAGCAGCAGCATCCATAAAGTGAACGATTGGCACAGCCAATGTACGAACGATCATTGTCAAGAACAAACCAGCAACAGCTAGAGGGATCGCAACGGCAATCGCTGTATCAACACCAGCAGTTCCTTGTCCACCTAAAACTAAAATAATTGCAGATGCAACAGACGCCAATGCAGCATCAGGTGCAACAGCGGCACCGATATTTGCCCATCCAAGTGCGATCATTTGTAATGATCCGCCCAAAATGATACATGCTTCCAAATTACCGGTCACTAAACCGATCAAAGTACACGCGACTAGCGGTTGATGGAATTGGAATTCATCCAAGATTCCTTCCATACCAGCTAAAAAGGCAACGAGTACTACTAATACCATAGATATAATAGTCATGATAGACCTCCTATTTAGTTGAATACGTTTCTATTTATTCGCCAATTCATTTTTGGCTTTGCGTAAGATTTCGTCCATGTTGTCTCGAGAGTCATTTGGCACTTTACGTACATCGAATTTGATGCCGCGTCCTTTTAGATCTTCAAATGTCTTCACATCGTCCGTACCCATCGACAATACTTTACTTACAACAACTTTCCCAACAGAGTGAGCCATTGAACCAACGTTCACTTCAGTGATGTCAACGCCGCCTTCAACTGCACGCAATACATCTTGTGGGTTTTCAAATAATAGTAAAGCTTTCGTATTCCCGAAACGAGGGTCTTTAGAAACTTCGATCATTTTATCCACTGGAATGACGTTCGCTTTTACTCCTGGAGGAGCTGCTTGTTCGATCAGTTTTTTACGCAAATCATCTTTTGCAACTGCATCAGAAACAACGATGATCCGAGATGGATTGACTGATTTTGTCCAAGCTGTAGCGACTTGACCATGTAGCAAACGAGAATCCACACGCGCAAGCACGATTTTGATTTTGCCATCGCCTAGAACAGTTCCCGGAGGAAGTGATCCTTTAGGTTGATCGTCTTGCACAGCTTTTGGTGCTGTCGCTTCTTCTGGTTCAAGCTCTTCTGGTTTGACCTTAACCCCTTCTTTAGCTGTTTCAACGATGTGCGCAGCGATTTCATGCGCAGTGTTCATTGAAAAACGTGAAGCATAGGCTTCGATCACCATTGGTAAATTCATACCAGCAACGATTGCCCATTTGTCTTTGTGATCTTCAAACAAGCTGTTTGCTTGGTTGAAAGGAGTACCACCCCAAAGATCAACTAAGAATAATACTTCTTCTTGATCGTCAAATGTAGCAATTGCTTCTTGCATTTTTGCCTTGATGTCATCTGGACCTTCACTTGGCATCAATGTAACAGCTTTAACATTTTCTTGTTCGCCGAAGATCATTGAACCAGATTGCAAAATGCCGTTAGCAAATTCTCCATGACTTGCTAGGATAATTCCTACCATCTTTTTACCTCCTATATCAAAATTGAAAAATGTGACACGAATACGAAAGAAAAAACAACATCGAAAAAATTAAGGGTGACTACCTTCTTTTTCCAAAATATCCTTCAAAAAGATTTTACGATCAGCTGGAACTTTGCGTATCTCTACTTCTATGCCTTGATTTTGCAAATAAAGCAGCGAAGCAAGATCTTGATCATTGACTGACACGAAATTAGTGATCATCCGTTTTCCCATTGAAAAGCTCATGCCGCCGATATTGACGGAACGAATGTCAATGCCTCCTTTGACCAGAGTCACGACATCTTGAGGGTTGGTAAATAATAACATGACTTTTTGCGTATTAAATAATGTGTTATGCGCCACCTCAAGCATTTTTGCTACTGTCACCACATTGGATTTGATTCCTGGTGGAGCAGCTTCTTTCAAGAGAAACTTCCGTAATTGGTCATTTGCGACCTCATCACTGACCACGATGATTCGATTGATACCAGTCATTTTCGACCAAGCTGTGGCGACCTGACCATGAATCAACCGATCGTCAATTCGGGCAAGACGTATATCCATTCCCATTGTGCAAGCCTCCTACATCCATCGATCCGCTTTTCATATTGAGGATCTGTTCTTTTTTCAATCACCTCCTGTATCCACTTAAATAGAAGCAAGAAGCGTGCCAAGTTTTTTCGATACACTATTCTTGAAAAAACCTTAAGAATCAGCATTCGGACAATACACTAAAAAAGATACACTAAAAAATACTGTATCTTTTTTAGTGTATCTGTATTATTTGCAGGATTTAAAAGTACATTTCTTTTTCGTGATGGTTTTTGATCAACTCCAGCAGGTAATACTCTTCTGTCTTCGGCACTTCGATATTCATCAAGCGCGAAAATGATTGGACATGCACATGCAATTGGCCGTAAAGAGGATTCTCCTCCATCGCTGCTAAATCAATTTCAGAAACAGTCAATGGTTGACGCAATAAGATCCGCTCCAGCATACCTGCGCCATGCATCACAAAATTGATCTGAAAGCCTTGCTGCGCCCCTACCAAATCCAAATCGTGAATGATCTCTTCGCCAAATTTCCACAACGGCTCTACCACTTTTTTCGCATTGATATAGGTAAAGTTTTCCTCTAAATACCGAACACAGATTTCCTTTGCCTGCCGATCATCTAGCTGCACTTCATCTTCAAAACTCAAATCGTTTTCCAATAGGATATCATCCAACAAAAGATCAACATCTTGGTCGATAAAACGTTCTAATGAAATAAACGGTGCATCGATATGCGGATCAATGATCCCCGTTGCGGCAATCAGCCGGTAGCGCTGTTGAATCTGATCCAAGTCCGTTCTCAGATCCGCCACCGATAAGGTCACTACGTCAACATTTTGATTTTGGCGTTTCGACAATGAGCTTTGGATCAATTCTTTGATGCGCTGCGCTGTCCCTTTTCCCGAAGCGCAGACCGCTAGAATCGCTTTAGGGTGGTGGTTTTGTGTCACTGGTTCTTCCACAGTGACCGCTCCGTATCCGCGGAACTTCCGTAATGAATCATAGAGCTGATCGAGGTCCGTGCCGATCACTGATGCTTTACGGACCGTCTCGAGGACGATGGAGGTAGTCACCATATCGACTGTTCGAACAGCCACACCCGTTTCTCGCTGGATTTCATTATTAAAGGTCGCTAAGGACCCCATATCGACTAAGAGGATCACCCCACTGCCGTCATTGACTGCTCGTACACTATCCACGATTTTTTTCAACGCCACAGCCGGTGGCATATCTAATGGCATGTCCACCGCTGTCACTTGATCGACTTCCAACAGCTGCTTGACTACTTGTACCATACTACTAGCCGTACTGTTGCCGTGAGCTGCCACAACGACACCAATTTTCCCAGAGGAATGTGTCGTACGCAGTGAAACCAATAGAACTGCCAAGTAATAGGATTCACTTTCAGGAATCGCCACGTGAAAGCTGTCGCCGATGAAGTCGCGGACTTCTTTGGCAACTTCGAACTCTTGGGGGTAATCCGCCACCATTTGACGAATGTTGTCGTTGGTTTGCCGTTCTTCTCCCAAATGGATCTTTTTCAAAAAAGAACTGATATGCAAACTCATCGCGTAAATAAAGTTTTGCTGGAAATCGTAATTTAACCGTTTCCGAACCATCTCATAAATTTGATTTGTTACACTGATCACTTTCTGATCGACAAACTCACTTAGTTTATTAACAGAATTAAAAGAGAAGCCGTGATCTTTATAAAAAGATTTCAAATGAACATTGATATCGGTTGAAATAAAATGATTGATTGCTTCTTGATCCAAACCATCTGCTTTTAATAAGGCTGCTTTATCCCCGATGATGTCGTAGAGATTGTAAGGCAATTCATAGGAATCTGATTGAATATTGTTTAAGTTTTGATTCGGTTGAATGCTGATCTTCGGTTCAAGGATTTTAGAAAGCTCCGCCAGCTCATTGCGGCGATTCCCCAAAACGATCAATCCCGAACGAATTCCTTCTGGCAAATCGACCAAATCGATCTCAATCTCATCTTGTTGCATATGATTCAAAAAGCCCCGAGCACAGACGAGCTGGACATTGGATTTCAATTGACCGATATTCCCAAAACTGACACTGCCGATCAACGCTTTGACTACATCTTCTGTCAAGGTGATCGTCCGCTGAATACGGGACGCCTCTTGCCCGACTAACACCCGAACGAGATCGACTTTTTCTGATGCGGGTCGTTTCTCAAAGAAGGGCAGTTGAATATTGATAGGAATGCGTCGGGTAAAGGTATCTAATAGCGTTGAGTTGGGGTCTTCGGTAGTGGCTCCAACGATTCGGACATTCGCTTGATGATTTTTGCCCGTTTCCCCTAAACGACTAAACGTTCCATGGTCCATAAAGTAAAAAATCATTTCTTGCCCTTCTGGCGGTAATCGATGGATCTCATCGAGAAACAACATACTCTCATCCGCTTGATCAATAATACCGATCTTCTCTTGATCGGCACCCGTAAAGGCCCCCCGTACATAACCAAACAAATGGCTCATCAAAAGCTCTGGGTTATTTGCATAGTCGGCACAGTTAAAGACGATCAATTCTTTGTCATCGGCAATTACTTGATTGCTTTTGGCAAACTGGAACATTGCATGGGCAAAGTAGGTTTTCCCAGAACCAGTAGGCCCTGTGATCAAGCAGTTTAGCCCTTTTGGCGGATACAAGATGGCTGCTTTCGCCTGCTCAACGGCATTTTTCATACTTCCGTTGGCACCGATGATCGTCGCAAAAATATCTCGGTCAGAGGGTTTTCCTTGTACCCGTTGAGGGAAGGCTTTTTCTCTTTGCGGGCGACTTTCTTTGTAGCTTGGCACATACTTTTCCCTACTGCTGGGATCGACCCCTGCCGCCCAGTAGCGAACAGGCCGCGAGTCGCTTTTTTCGACGCGCCCTTCTTTGACAAGCTTATTTAAATCCTTACTGGCATTACTGCGCTGAATGGCTAAATGATCGGCAACTTCTGAAGTAGACAACCCTTTCTTTTCCCCTAAGCCGCTCATCGTATTTTCGACGATATATTGATAAATCCGTTCGATTCGCTTGCCCAACAGCTTCGCCTCCTTGTTTTTTCCACTTGAATACTTTACTCATTTTTCTATAAAAAAGCAACTTTTTTTCCGTACAGAAAAAGCAAAATACTTTGTTCGAAAGAGCAATAGAACGTCCTATCACATGCTACTCTCAGCATAAAGCATTTTGCCAAAAAAAGATATTCAAAAGTCAGGATGCGTTAGGCTTTTTCATTGGGAATGAACGCTGGTACCTTCTCAGGAAACCATTGCAGTTCTTTTTGCATCCAAATCACATCGTGCCATTGATTGAACTTATAGCCGACATGCGCAAAATCAGCAACTTTCCGATACCCAAGCTTCTCATGAAAAGCCTCGCTTTGTTGATTACCTCCTGTAATGCATGCAGTCAGATTGACCACGTTTTGCGCTTTTAATTTTTCTTCAAGCGCTTGATAAAGAGCGGTGCCGAGCCCTTTTGCTTTGGCATCCGGTGCTAAATAAACGGTTACTTCAACGGTCCAATCGTACGCAGCCCGTTCTTTATAGGCTGACGCATAGGCATAACCGACGATTTCACCAGCCTCTTCTGCAACGAGATACGGGTAGCGTTTCAAGGTCTTGGCGATGCGTTCCGCGAATTCTTGAACCGATGGCACCTCCGTTTCAAAGGTAATCGGTGTATTTTCTACATAATAAGCATAGATTGCTGTCAAGGCTTGGGCATCTGCAATCGTGGCAGAACGTATCGTCATAGAATCCCTTCTTTCAGTAAATTTTTTCCCAGTATACTCTTTCTGAACAAAAAAAACAATCCGCTTTTGACGGATCGTTTCCTAGTGATAAATGATTTAGCGGGCTTTTTCAGCTCCGCAATACACGGTAAGATGCTGCGGCAGTACCGCTACTGTGATTGGCAATTCAGGTCCTGGATCACCATCGACATTCGTTTCGATCGTTGCCCCATCCGTCAAACGAATCGCAGCTTTATCAAAGGTTTGATAGCCAAGAACATCATTTGATTCTGTCACCCCTTTGAGAAGCTCTGGGACACTTTTGACGGTCTCCCAAAGATTCGTATCCTTCAAGTAGATCAGATGCAATTTGCCGTCATCGGTACTCGCTTTAGGCAAAAGAGATTCGAAACCGCCGATCGTATTGGATGACCCAACGATCATCGTACTGCTTTCCACAGCGATCGTCGTTTTTTCCCCATTATTTTCGGCGGTCACTTCAAACGGATGACTTTCATTTTTCCGCACTTCCCGCAGACCAGAAACAAAATAGGCCATTTTTCCCAGCTTGGTTTTTTCTTCGACCTCTACGTTGTTGATCGCTGCTGGAATCATACCGATCGCCACTACATTGGTAAAATAGTCTTGATTGACCTGACCAATATCGATTTTTCGGGTGTGATCCACTGCAAATGATTCGATGGCTTCCTTAGGATCTAGTGGAATCGCTAATGCTCTGGCTAAATCATTTACTGTTCCCAGTGGGAAGAAACCGAAATTTGGTCGTTTGTCATGAGGAGCTAAGCCATTGACCGCTTCATTGACGGTACCATCACCGCCCATTGCAAAGACACTGTCAAATTCTGCTACCGCTTCAGAGGCAAAACGTGTGGCATCTCCTTCTTTTTCGGTATGTTTGACCACGACTTCTGAAAAAGCTTCCCGCAACTTTTCTTCTGCCAGCTGCTCATATTCTTGGGCCTGTTCCCCACCAGAGCTTGGATTGACGATCAATAATGCTTTCATAAAACAGCCTCCTTGTTTGGGTTCATTTTCTATGAATCCAGTATAACAAGTTTCACGAAACCTGTCTTAAACGACCTCCGCCTATCTCCTACAAAAAACACAGCCTAATCAGACTGTGTTTTTTCGAGTACTCACTTCATTTTATTAAACCAATCGTTTACGCAAACGCCCAGAAATAAAATCAATGATCGTGACCGTCACCACGATCCCTAATAAAATGATCCCTACACGGCTCCATGAACGCGCATTGATGGCAAAGATCATTGGTGTACCGATCCCACCTGCCCCTACGATCCCTAAGATCGAAGCTGAACGGACAGCCAGTTCAAATCGATACAAGGTAAAAGAAAGAAACTCTGGTATTAGTTGCGGCAATGTTGCAAAACCTAATACATCCCAGCGACTTCCTCCCGCACTAATGACGGATTCCGAGGGACCATGGTCCATGTTTTCGATTGCTTCGCTGTAAAGCTTTGCCAGCATCCCAATGGAATGGACACTGACCGCCAAGACACCAGCAAAGGAGCCCGGACCTACCGTTTTGATAAACATGATGGCTAAGACGATTTCTGGAAACGTTCGAATCGCCGTCAGCACGATTTTCCCAAATCCCGATAACCAGCGAGGGCTGTTTTTGCTGCGCGCCGCCCAAAAGGCAAAAGGAATACTTAAAATCGATGACAAAAAGGTCCCAACAAAGGCAATCGCGACGGTTTCGATCATCAGACTGATCAAATCTTCGCCATCACCGGTATAAACATAGCCCCAATCAGGATGAATCAGGCCATAAAAGATCGAGCCGACAATTTGACCGACATTTTCTTTAACACCAGCAAAAGGCACGCCAGCAAAAGCCCAGATATAAAGGAGGATAACGACTACTGCGATCAGCCAATTCCGTATTTTTTTCTTTTTCGGTTCTGCTGGCAACATCATAATAATCGCTCCCTTAATCTATTACTAATGGTATCAATCACCAAAACAACTGCAAAAATCACTAAGACGATAATCGACGTCTGGTCATATCGAAATTGGCTTAAAGATCGTTGTAAGAAAACACCGATTCCGCCTGCGCCGATATACCCAAGAATCGTCGATGCCCGCACATTGATCTCAAAGGCATAAAGCAAGTAACTAAGAAAATGACTCATGACTTGCGGTACGACTGCATAGCGGATGATATCAAACTTCGATCCTCCAGAAGCCGTGATCGCTTCGATCGGCCCTTCATCAATCGTTTCAATCGATTCATAAAACAATTTGGTGATCATCCCAAAAGAAAACACAGAGATGGAGATCACCCCTGCAACGGGACCAATTCCGACAATGGCAACAAATAAAGCCGCCAGCATCAAATCGGGTACCGTCCGAATGATATTCAAAACAAAACGGAAACAACCACTGATCCAATGATTGGTCATGATATTTCGTGCTGCTAAAAGTGAAAACGGAAAGGCCGCCAGTGCACCAAAGGTTGTGCCGATGATCGCCATTTGTATGGTTTGCAAAATCGGCTCAACAATGATTTTGGCATATGCCCAATCAGGATGAGCCATCTTTTGTAAGATGACATTCATTTGACTGCTATTGCTAAAGAACCGTGCCAAATCAACACCTGAAATAGAGCCGCTAACGAACAATACCACTAAAAAAATGACGAGCCAAAGAACATTTTTCCATAGTCCGCTGCGTTTCGGCAACGTATTTGTCGTCATTGTCCCGCCCCTTCCTGCTCTTCCATGATCTCGCTGCCATAAATCTGTTTCAATCGCTGATCGGTCGCTTCACTGACAGGGCCATCAAAAACCAAGCCTCCGTCTCGCAACCCGATGATCCGCGTGCCGTATTCTCTTGCCAATTGGACAGAATGTAAATTGACTACGATGGTGATCCCTAGATCTTGATTGATCCGTTTTAAGTCATTCATGACTTTTTCAGTGGTTAACGGATCCAATGAAGCAACTGGTTCATCCGCTAAAATAATCTTCGGCTCTTGCGTCAACGCCCGGGCAATCGAAACTCGCTGCTGCTGACCGCCAGACAATTCATCGGCTCGGGTATAGACTTTTTCTGCTAAATTGACCCGCTGCAGTGATTGATACGCCAACTCTTTGTCTGCTTGCGGAAACAGACCCAGCAGCATTTTGATCGTGGGATGATAAGCCACCCGCCCCGTTAAGACGTTTCGCAAGACACTCGAACGTTTCACCAAATTGAAGCTTTGGAAAATCATGCCAATGTCTCGACGAATCAAGCGCAGCTCTCTTCCTTTTGCTTTTGTGATCGACTTGTTATCGATTAAAATCTCGCCACTCGTGATCTCGTGCAGTCGATTGATGGAGCGCAGCATCGTCGATTTACCTGCACCGGATAAGCCCACTACGATGACAAATTCCCCTTTTTTGATATCGATGTTCAAGTCCTTCAACCCCAACACCCCATTTGGGTATTGCTTGGTCACATTCTGAAATGAAATAATCGTTTCGTTCTCTAGAGCCATGATTCTCCTACTTTCTTTCCATTAGGTAAAAATTGCTGTCCATTCGAAAAGGGTACCTCAACTACCGGTACCCTCCCGATCTATTCATCTATTAATTATTGTCCGACTTGTTCCGCATACTCTCTTACAATGTCGAAATTGCTGTCTTGTGAAACAACGTATCCTTCATGAGAGTAAATATCAGAGATGATTTGTTTTCCTTCTTCATCTTTTCCGATCGCGATAAAGGCATCTTGGATTTTTTTGTCCCACTCTTCACTCATATCGCTGCGAACACTGATCGTATCGTTCGGGATCGGTTCGGTAAAGTACATTGGTTCTACCTCATCCATGATTTCAGGGTAATCATTTTTGACCGTGTTACGGGCATCTTCAAAAACGAACGCCGCATCAACGTCGCCATTCAAGACAGATAAGACCGCTTGGTCATGGCCTTTGACTTGAACAGTCGTCACATCCGTATTGATATCGATGCCTGCTTTTTTCATTTCTGCTACTGGCCAAACATAACCGGCAGAAGAAGTAACATCTTGCGTGGCAATCGTTTTGCCTTTTAAATCTTCTAACTCTTTGATGTCGCTGCCGCTTTTTACGACGATCATTGAACGATAGCTATCAACCAATTCATCCGTTGATTCGCCACCAGGCTGCTTGATGCCATAACGCTGTGCTTGCAACAGTACTTTAACATTGCTTTGTTCATTTGCTAAAACATAGGCATTCGGCGGTAAAAAGCCGACATCTACTTGTTTCGAAGCCATAGCTTCGACGATTGTATTGTAGTCAGTGGAAACACTCACTGTAACTGGAATCCCCAATTCATCACTTAACAATTGCTCAAGTGGTTTTGCTTTTGCTTCTAATGTTTCTGCTGCTTGTGATGGGACAAATTGAACGGTCAACTTTTCTGGTACATATCCTGCGTCCTCAGCCGCCGAGTCAGTACTTGCTCCACCTGAGCCACATGCCGCCAGCGTAACTGCTGCCACCAAACCTAAACCAAACATTGCCGTTTTCTTCCAAACTTTCATCACTTTTTCTCCTTTTCATTAAAAAAATCGAACTCATGGAATTCCGAACTTTCCTTTTTGATTATAAAAAACCAACGAATTAAAAACAATCTTTTTCGAATTACGAACGTTTTCTTTTTTGATAATGTTCGTGTTTTGACCAAAATCATTCGTGAGCACATTCTCAATAATCAATGTTTTTCGAAAGTTTCTTTCCATTTGTTCTACTTCCTCAGAGTATCAAATGAATATAAGGTTTGTGTTGTCAACGTGTAAAGATTCTGTTAACAGCAAAAGGAACTTTGTGAACAACAAAGCATGGACATACTCGTCATTCTTACCCCGAGTGCACAAATTTTCTTGAAACGTCTAACCAGAAGATGACCGCACACTTTTTTTTACGAAACAATACAAAAAAAGCAGAGGATTCCCTTAAGAACCTCTGCTTTTGACCTCATTCTCTTACTGTAAAAAGAGTCATTTACCCTTGATCCGTTGGCAGCTGCAACAAGAGTACATGCTCGTTCTCAATCATTTCACCCGTCAAAACAAAGCCATTGCGTTCGTAAAGCTTCGTTGCGATCTCGTTGCCATCCACAGCGGAGATCCTTAATTCTTGCGCTTGGATATGGGTTTTGAACCAATCTAACCCAGCAAGAAACGCCTGAGTGCCTAACCCTTGATTTTGGAAATTTTCTGCGATCATAAACCGCTCGATCCACCACGAAGCTTTTGGATAATCCTCATCCGCCTCGTAAAAACTAAATAGGATAAAGCCGACCATTTCCTCACCATTGTATAGGGCAAATGCCTGACGAGGTTCCTCATAGATCGCCTCTAACATTGAGTACCAATTGGGCGCAACAAAGTCTTCTTGCTCCTTCGTTGTCTTCAAATTCATGCACGCACGATAGTTTTCCTTCGTGATTTCTTTTAATTGAATCATTGCTTCTCTCCTTATCTAAGCCATTATAAATAACTATTTCGTTAAAACGGTTTCATTGGTGTATAAAAAAACACCCAGGTTACTTTTACGTAATCTGGATGTCATTTTCTTATGCTTCTTGCGCTACTGGATAAACAGATACAATCATATAGCCAGTATTCCACAATCACCCACATTAGTTATAAGCTTATTTATCAATGTTTTGATTGTACCTGAATTGTCCTCCGTCTTCAACAATAATTCAAAAGTATGGTCAAAGTATGGTCATTTTGAAATTCATTTTAGTGTTCTGTTTTTACGGTTGGGAAAATACAGCCAAAACAAGAAGACTCTAAATTGACGACCATTTAATTTAAGGTATCTTTTTATGTCAGAATATTTTAAAATAAGAATTGAGACACTTTATATAAAACAACAGAATCGAAGGAGAAGTTATGAAAAAAACAAGTCATTCTTTTAACAATTCTAATTTTTATCGTTTTTTAAGCGAAAACAAGTATCCTTTTTTACTAATTTTATTCATCTATAGCCTCGTTGCTTCTGTAATCAGTTTGGCAAATTATCCATATATTGATGATATTGGGAGACAATTACAAGGCTATACTGGGTTTTCCGCCCATTACTCACGCTACTTAAGCGAACTATTTGCAGTGTCTATTCAAGGAAGTCGTCATTTAACAGACACCGGGTTGACCTCATCTATTATTTCAGCGAGTATTCTATCCCTGGCCAGCATTCTCGTGCTGTATATTTTTTTTGGTAAGACAAAAATCAAATGGTCAGCTGCAATCAGTTCTGTTTTTATCGGTTTAAATCCTTGGTTTTTGGAGGCATTAAGCTTTCGTTTTGATAGTCCATTTTTAAGCCTAAGTATTCTAGTTGTCGTCCTTCCCTTTTTATTCTGGAAGTCTCCACTGCTGCATTTCTACCTAGCTGGTTCTTTCGGCGTCTTTTTAATGTGCAATTCCTACCAAGCATCATCTGGGATTTTTATTTTGATGACAATGACCTTAGTGATTTTGAATGTCACCAGTCATGCCACATTGAACATGTTGTGGAATAGAATTTTTGTTTCGATGGCTGCCTTTGTTACCGGATTGCTTGTGTACTTCGTTCAAGTAAAGATTTTTCCCCCAATTTTTTCAGAATCGACTGATTTGGGAAATCTGTTCGATATTCCTAAAAATATGCTTACAAATACAGTCAGCTATCTAGGTGTCATCTGGAAGCAGAGTACAAATGTTTGGTTAGTATTATTTATACTGATATTTATATTATTAGGTGCCCTTTTCTTGACTTCCTCAACTAAAGGGAAACTTCCAACCAGCCTTTATTTTGTTCTGTATCTCATTTTAGGAGGCGTTTTAAGTTATGGGGTATACATGGTTTTCCCTATTGCTTACGCAGAAATGCGTCCTAGATATTCTTATGGTTTTGGCGTCTTCATATCCTTTGCGATGATTTTGCTTACACAAAAAGAAACTACACTGAGTTGGTTAAAAATAAAAACACCAATCGCTATGCTACTTTCTTTTTATCTTCTTTCTTTCAGCTTTATTTTTGCTAATTCACTAAAACTGGAAAACGATTATTTTATCAGTCAATCAACTATTCTAGGTTCATCTTTGAATGAGGTTTTGGATAATGAGAATCGTACGGTAAAAATGAATCGCTTCGTTGGTGATGCTCCCGTTTTTCTAAATACCATTGCGAACTATCCGATACTTCCCGCTTTGATTATTTCACAAGCGAATATCTCCTGGGACTATACGATGAGGTTTAATAGCATTACAAATCTGCAGCTGAATTTTGAAGCTTATAATCCTGCTGAGATAACATTTACAAATTCCGAACTGATTGAAGCAAGTCTGCTTTTTAATATTTATAAACGAGAGAATCAGATTTACGTTCAACTTAATTAATCACCTCGCGCTTTTGATGCACGGATAAATCAGTAGCCTCTATGAATTCTTTTGACCACTCAGGCTCATTGCTAAGCAGAAGTTTCATTATTATATTTTGGTCAAGCCTATCTATTTTTAATCTCTCTTCTAAAACAAATCGTCTCCACCTCTTTATGTACAAGCCCGCCTATGTAGTGACCCCAAAAAGTTAGACTTTTATGGAGTGGAGAAATCCACTCCTTTTTTGTACGATAAAATTAACTGTTAGACAGCTGTTTTTACAGCTTCTCGAAACTGAACCGGACTTCGCCGATTTAATTTCTTTTTGATGCGTTTATGGTTGTAATAATAGATATATTGGTCAATTTTTGTTTTCAATTCATCTAAACTCCGATAGACTTCTCCATGAAAAATCTCTTGCTTTAATAAACCAAAGAAGTTTTCCATAGGTGAGTTATCTAAACAATTCCCTTTACGAGACATACTCTGGAAGATTTTATGCTGCTTCAATTTATTCTTATAAGCATTCATTTGATAGGCCCATCCTTGATCTGAATGGAAGGTTCTACGAAATGGACAATCATTTGTCATCTGGATTGCTTCTTCTAATCCTTCCATTATGGCTAGTGCGTTTGGTTTTTCAGAAATCCGATAAGATAGAATTTCACTATTGTAAAGATCCATGAAAGGATCTAAATACAGCTTTTTCTGACGAACGACACCTGTGGTGTCTACCTCATAATACTTAAACTCTGTGGTATTAGTTGTAATTTTTTGGTGACAGATATTTGTATAAAACCGACGATGAATACGATTTTTGGCGACAGTGCCAACCTTCCCACGATAAGAATTGTACTGTCGAGATTTTCGAGTGTAAGACTTTACTTCGATACCTAGTTTTTTTATCAGACGTTGAATCTTCTTTTTATTGACATGAATCCCTTGATTCTCTAATTCTTTTTTTAGTCGCAGACAGCCATAATCTTTATGATCTTTGCGAATTTCAAGCATTTTTTCTTCAATTTCTTGGTCTGGGTTTGGTCTGTCAAACCGTTTCTGCCAATACATATAGGTTGCTTTAGGAAATTTCAATGTTTCAAGAAGCTCAACTAGTTTGAATGATCCTCGGAGGCTGGCGATGATTCGTGCGATTGATTCTTGCGTCTTTGCTGGGCTTCCTGTTTTCGCAGCTTCCTCAACTCTTTTAAAAAGGCATTCTCAATTTGAAGGGATCGGACTTGCTTTTCTAATGCCTTGATACGATCGCGTTCTTCAGTTGTTGTATTTTCTTTTTTGTTTTCTTTTTTTCTAGTCAAAGTAAGTGGTCGCCCTTTCTCTTTTGAGAGCCCCTCAATACCTGCTTCTCTGAAACTACGCATCCAATTGGCAATAAGCGCAGGGTTGTTCATTTCTAAAGTGCTAGCAACTTCTCGGTAGGACATCTCACTTGTTTGATATAACTCTAGCGCATTTAACTTAAATTGAACAGAATATTTCTGATTTTGATGTTTTCTCAATAGACCTTCCTCTCCGTATTCACGATAGGCATTCACCCAATTACTTACTTGAGACTTGCTTGAAATACCGTATTTGTTGGCAAGATACCGATATCCGCCCACGCCACTAAGATATTCTTTAGCGATTTTTAGTTTTAATTCAAAAGGATATTTTGCCATACAAATAACGACCCCCAAAAGTTAGATTTTTGGTCTAACTTTTGGGGGTCGCTTCATTAGAAAGTTGTTGTACCATTATATTTTTGAGGCTATTTACGCCTAATTATTATTTTTTAATAAAAAGAGAACATACATTCGCTAGAGGAGCGACAAATTATGGCTATGATAAAACAGTACATGAAGAAAAATGGAGAAAAAGCTTGGTATTTCAAAACTTATCTTGGGATAGATCCTCTCACAAGAAAGAAGAAGTATACGACTAAGAGAGGATTCAAGACCCAAAAAGAGGCAAAACTAGCGCTGTCTCGACTAGAACTAGAAATTGAAACGAACGGCGTTTCAGATAAATCTATTAGTGCGACATTCAAAGATGTTTACGATTTATGGATTGAGCACTATAAATCCGATGTAAAGGAAGTACATTATCGCGAACCGAACTGCTTTTTGACAAACATATTCTGCCAAAATTTGGTAATTTACCCATCAAAGAAATTACAGTTGCATATTGCCAAAAAGTTGTAACTGAATGGAGTAAAACAGGAACTTCCAAGCAATATCCTTTATTTGTAAACTATATTTCTAAAGTTTTTGAAATGGCGATTAATTTAGAAATTGTTGAAAATAATCCAGTTACCAATGTAATTATCCCTAAAAATAAATCTGCTGAAAAAAAATTAAA